>Ga0136643_10010202_pt1 | contig 13851 bp, 7 predicted proteins | sample TergutLab28metaG_FD_96883 | JGI IMG/M metagenome (GOLD analysis project Ga0136643, IMG submission 96883) | Labiotermes labralis P1 segment gut microbial communities from Petit-Saut dam, French Guiana - Lab288 P1 (version 3) (version 3) | ecosystem: Host-associated > Arthropoda: Insects >...
AACACTATGGGATCCCAAAGTGGACAAAGCATCTGGTAATGAAATTGTAGGGGCCTGAAGATGACTAACATCTAGTCGAAACATGTAGCCTTACTCTAGAATAAATAGATTGTGCTGACGTACATTTGTGTAATACTAATTGATTTTCAAGCATATCGTGATGCCTTCATTCAGGACAAAATAAAGTTCACCGGGACAACTTGGTCTTTTGTTAAACTAATGACATTGTTATTAAGCTTAGGATTAAAAAAGTAAACTGCAACTCGTTCTTATACGAGATATCTGCTGTTAATGGTGGCCTCTTGGTACGAATAAAATGGAACAAACTTTTCACATTAGACGTGATGCAAGTCAAATTCGCGACTTTATTTACTGGAAGCTAAACAACCACGCGAGGTTTTGAATATCAAGTTGATGTTATGTACAGGTAGTAGGACTGAAGTGGTACAGACCACGATGAGTGCCTTCCACCTGCAACACCGAACTCTACGCAACAACATAATACGTCAAATCGGAATTTACTTACCTGGCACAACTGTTCACCGGAACGCGAATGGATGCAGCACTGCTTGACCGAACCGAGCGGTCTGTGGGCAGGTCAGTAATTTCACTTGAGTCGCCCTATCGGTGTGTTTGCTAAGCTCCAGTTCGACCCACCAGTGTTTAAAAAAATGCCGTTTTACCTCGCTCGAGTGTACTTCTCTTTGTCTTCTGAAACAAACAAAAAAAACTGTCTTAGGCAGGGCAGAACTGCGAAATGCCAAAATTTTACACGTCTTACAGTACAGTTCAGCTATTTCACTAAAAAGTGGCACTGCTGCACACAGCGACTGTAGTGTTTGGTGTTCTTTCCATAATGTGTGGTAAATAAGTGCTGTGATAATGAAGTAATGTTTAAGGAATACTTGTCATATACCTATCATAACCAGTTTAGGGTAAATTACTTGAAAACCTAAGTGACTTCAGAACACGACATTCTTCTAGTCATAATCATCATCAACAAAAACAACAACAACAACAACATCAGCATGAATTCTGCAGGGTTAGGCGTCGTGTCTGTTCCATAACCCTCAGGGTGAAGTTGGTCTATCCGCCTCTTCCTCTGGCGTCCCATGTTTCTCTTCCTTTTGTTTTATACTGCAGTGCCTGTTTGGGTTTCCCGTTTGTGTTCATTCTCTGCAAGTGTTGTAGCCGTTTTTGTTAATATTGTTGTATTTCCCGAACAATGTTCTGCACGACCATTTTGTCCTTTATTTATTAATTCATAATATGTGTTTTAAAAATTTCATGTGTGCTGCTTCCATTTCTGTAGTAACAGCATTAATCCTGATTTACTTAACCAACTGATCGATTTACACAAACTTTGATATGACAAACACCCGTAGCAAACTCATGAAGAATAATTTTTTAGATCTGTCCGGGCAATTTAACCGACATAACGTTAGAATGTGCGAAGATGTGATTTGAAAGCAGGTGCTGAAGGTGCATACAAGGGAGAGTACATTTAATTGCTGACTGTGCTCTATCGTAACTAGAAGGTTTCGGACCTGAAAATCTCGGAGGAATACCGAATTCAGAAAAAAGACAGCCCTAATGATACACTATTCCGGTAAGCCTCCCCATTTTCACACTGAATTGCGCTTCTTACTGGATGGAAAGTTTCCATTCAAATGGATTGACAGAGGCGTCCCTATCACTTGGACACCACGTTCTCCTAACCTCTCAGCACCCGAGTTCTTCTGGGTTAAATAGAGGATAAGTACAAGTTCCATCGACCCCATGGTGGACGTCTCGTTGTGCTTTCAAAATTCAAAATAAACAAACAAATGCCACTATTTATTACGTTCCACCATGTCCACAAAATTGCCACAACATGCTGACACGAGTAGCTGCGGCTCGATTTAAGCCCGCCGTGCTTAGAGATGTGTGGGCTGAACTTAGGTACAGATATGGTGTGTGCGGGGCTTTTCGTGGTACCCTCATTAGACATCTGTATACTTAGGGCAGGTCACATGAACCGATCATACAACACACGAAACTACTTTTCTCGTTTCTGTACTTCTTACCTGTTTAGAAATACTGCATGCAAATCGCAGCATTTCAGGGCACTTCGTAGCACTCACATGGCAAGCTTGAACAAAACTACCAAAATCCCAGACAAATATCTGCCCTAACACTTAAAAGTCTACAGCAGTGGTTCCCAAATTTGGCTCCGCAGATCCCAAGGGATCTGCGACCATTTCCCAGAGGATCCATGGATACAGTTCTGTAACTGTTACTTTGAAATTTACTTATATTTCAATTAAATAAATAATGTTTTGTTAAAAGTAATCACATAACTTTTTTAATTGGAGATATTTTTATTTCGTATGACTCTCAGAATAACTAATTAAGAGACCCCATGTACCCACCAAGCGAGTGACAATCATTTTAATTAAAGTCGAATCACGCAATGCATTGTTACTTATGCTAGTGGCATGTATTTGTAGCTAACTAAAATCAGTTCTGAGATAGAAACATTTCACTCTGTATGCTTACTATCCGGACACTCCATATTCACATGAACAAGGATGTGAGCATCCGTAGACGCTTTTCGAAACCAAAAAGGCACTGCACAAAACTGCATGCACCAAGCTAGCTAACCTGGTAGCTCGCAGACAAGACGTGGCTCGCGACCCAGTGTTGCCCACAGAGACGTTTAAAATGAGAAAGGTCGTTAAACATTTTTCCTCGCAAAGCCGAGAGAGTAGTCGAAGTAATTTTGAAAACCTGTGACCTGTTTATTTAAGGAGACACGAATTACACTATTAACTCATTTTGCAAAAATGCCCTAAAAAGAGAGACACCCTATCCTAGGTTGTAAAATGCATTTTAATAAATGTTTTCCTAATCAGACATTCAGAGGACCGTGCATCGTATTATTTTCTTATAATAAAAGCCAACGAGATGTACTATATCTCACATTTATTTTGATAAGGAACGCTACATGTTTCGGACAGATCCAGTTACGTTGACAGTCTGCTAGCAGACAGTCAACGTAACTAGCATAACAAATACCTATTGCTGTGTATACAGTGTTGATACTCCTGATGATGGACAGTAGATCTGTCCGTAACGTGTAGAGTTCTTCATCAAAATAAATTTGAGGAATAGTGCATCTCTTTGGCTTTTATTATAAAAAAAAGTTTTCCTGTTACTATCGGTATATGTTTATTACATGTGATGTATAGACAAATACACAGGTAAAATCATAGTCCAATTAGATGTATGCTAATTCATTATTCATTCTTTGTATTGAATTTCACGTTGGCCGCATGCAGACCAAATCTTCGAGGCTTTGTGCGAACACGGACAGCATTACGAATTTTCGGCAGCCGACAACCTGAGCTGTTAAAGCTGAAGGTCGACATTTCTTTACTTCACAACTTATCCTGCACCTTGTATTTGACGAAGCAAAAGGCATTCCTACTCTTCAATACAGATTGCATTACAATCGTTTATACGTATATGGGAGACGGATAGCATTTGTGGGCTTCTTGATTACTTGTTCCAAGAATCATAAGAAATTCCGCTTATTTGTTCAGTGTTCATCTGATACAGAACGAAGGCGATTGTTGGGCGGAAGAAATGCAACAAGCGAAGATCATAAGCTCTATTCTTAGATATGGAGCTGGCTGCCAACATTCACACAGCGATGGACTGGCAGACTGTGTTTTATAATTAAATTAATGCACGTCTATTGGATTAAGCCCGTTACTTTCGTGTATGAAAAGTAGCCTATGTAATGGAATAACCCGGACAAAGTGAAAGCATTTCTGCTATCGAAAAATGTCTCTAGTGCCGAGAATATAAAGCGAAAATAAATAAACAATAATGTTTAGTAAAAAAGGTAAAGTGATCCCGTTACAGACCCGGTGTGGCCCAGAGGGTGGGTAGAGGTATAGCTCTACTGTTCCATGACCGCGGCACTAGAAGGTCAGCAGAATGTCCCGGCCGCACTTTACCACCGGGAAAGACCCGGCACCCATTTTACAGGAGGCTGGGGGCTGGTCTGGACGGGCGGAAAATCTCGTCCCAACCGGGATTCAATCCCGGACCGTCCAGTCCGTAGCTCAGTCGCTATACCGACTGAGCTACACAGTCATGTTTAGTAACTGTGAAAATTTAACGAGGAAACGGAAATGAAAACAACAAAACGCAAAAATGTGCCTTGTAATATTCACAGCTCTTAGTGCACATATGTTGTTCCGCTCCTCGATTTTACATCCGAGGGCAATTTCGTACCACAAATTGATCTCGACCGTAGATGGAATCCGCGAGGAACATCCATCCTGAAATCGAGGGCAAGATTTAAAAAGGTAAATGTGTCCTTGTGCAGGCCAGAAAAGCATAATGAGGGAGTACATGTATAGTTCCGCTCATTGCTAATCTTAGCACTAGATGGAAGTCAGTGGCCACCTTCACACCCCGCCTGCTTTACCCCAGGAAAGAACCCATTGAACAGAAGGCTACTTAGATGCCGTCGGCTGCGGGAGTTACATAGCGTCGATGGTACATGTAAGAAGTAAAAGCATGGATCGTTGGTAGAATCCCAGTTTTTTTGTTGTTGCGGTACACAATGGTGCTACGTACCGGCACCTCTACTGACGGTGACACATTAAGCGAATATTATAACTTCAGAACTCACAACAAATGGATCTTATTTCTTGTTTTATTCCAACATTACCACACTACAAAATATGAACAATTTTTTTTCTTCTTAACATTTTCAATAGCATTTGGTGTTTTAAAGTGTGCTGCTGTCAAGGCGAGTACCGGCACTGTTTCCTGTCACCAAGTACCGGCACTGTTTCCTGTCACCAAGTACCGACACTGTTTCCTGTCACCAAGTACCGACACTGTTTCCTGTCATCAAGTACCCGCAACAAGCTAATGGGTAGAATGATACCTAGAGGGGAAAACAATTTTAAGTACTCGAAGTAAAGCCTGTCCAGTACCACTTTTTCCACCACAAATCCCATATGGATGGGTCCCCGCGGTGCGTAACTGGCGACTGACATGTTGAACCATGGAACGGCCCTTTCATATGGGGGTTTTCTGAGTCACGACATTCTGACGCCTGATCCAGCGTCGGGGGAACACACTACTTCCATTTTCTGCCTTGAAGATGGAGACATCAAGTTATTTCTCAGCAGTGGTACCAACCTTTCAGACCAGCGAACACTTCACCTCCATAACGACCTTAATTTCAAGTTTTGTGTGCGCGCAATAATTTAACGCAGATTTACACACTAGGGTCGAACTTGCATTTTGAGTACCTATATCGAGCACTACGCGTTCACGTGTTTTACCTCACTTCCACCAGGGTACAGTCATAATTATACAAGACCCTAAACGACCTACGCTGGCCATCAGTGGTGGTAACTGCAAATAGGATCACGTGGTAGTGTAGCGTTTACGAATGTTGGTACTACAATGCGCACCTTTATCAGAACGTGGCACCAGCATGCGTAAAGCATATTGTTGTCCAACCTGTATGTTATTTAATTTCGGTATTGTTGACGTAGCTTTCATTGGCAAAAACTTCTGCACATGCGCAGGAATGGTCTTCTTAACAGATTTATGCCCTACATCCAGTAATTATACTGATTCACATACGAACTTCTACAATTTAAATGGCTTCGTATTACTGCATTATGACGTACCCACATTCATATTCATCTCTACATAACACTACATATATCACACACACTGAATTCAACTGGTTAGGCAGATAACGAAACAAGTAGGGAGAAAAGCAAAAAGTGTGTCTGGATCGTATTTGAAAGATTTCTCAAAACATCACATCATCAGTCCAACAGAACTGCGTATTTACGCTACATGCTTCGGATTAAATAATTCATCATCAGGCTAAATACAGACTTATATTGCGGGTAAAAATGCAATTCATATTACTGCATTATGATCTTCGTTTTCATTTTTTTTTTTACGCTATCCCACACTGCAATATTATTTTCTCAATGTGATATGGGATTCCACAAAAAAAAAACGAAAACAAATACCATAATATAGCAACATGAGTAGCATTTCTACTTGCAATTTAAGTCTGTATCCAGCCTGATGATGGGTTATTTAATCTGAAACATGTACCGTTTTCTGAGAATACACAGTTGTGTTGGACTGAAAATGTGGTTTTATTTCGAGGGCACAACGGCGTTAATTCTATTGAAGTCTGAAATTTCTGCTGCGGTTGCCGACAATAGAAAGGGATCGTTAAAGGACGCAATGGCTGCTGACTCCAAACAGCGTATATATAGCGACATTCTAAAAAATTACCAAGAGGTATGGAAGTTGCCATACTTCACTCTGACACACTAAATGTTGATTCACTTAAGCACAACTGGAACCATTAAAGATTGCGCAAAAACCAGGCCAGTGTCCAGCAACAGAGCGCACTGTCATGGCGCTGCATTTGAGATAATGACTGAATGGTAACAAAATGCACTCCATAGCCACATGAACATGCACCAACTCCCTGCACTGTAGCCGAATCATGCAGCATTCCCAGATATATTTTATTGCCTAAATAAAACACATCATCATAAATAGGCACACAGCATTCAGACCAACGGATGTCAGGTACATGCCCCCTGCATTCACAGTGTTCTGATTAGGTGCAAGGCTGAGAATATTTTTATATCTGCAGTGAGATAACGTTTACTGGCGTGTTCAGGTTCCGACGACGGGTAGGTTGGCGTCACTAACAACCCCACAAGGGATTAACGTGCTTCCCAAGCGTTAACCACACAGCAACTACAACAGAGTGGTCAAGTTTACTCTTTATTCAAAAGTCTCCTTTGTCACCCGTTTTTCAATAAATCCTTATAGCGCAGTGGGTGGTTTTTAGCAGGTGGAAGTTGTAAATGGTTGGCTAGGAGCGAGTCACTAATGCAGCGACATGTTAGGTCCTGTCCTCCTCTCCGCCTCCGTCAGTACAGTTAGCTTCGTCACACCGAGTAACAAGCCAATAAACCCCCCCCCCCCCCTCGCTACCTCACGACACACAGTAGGACCTTCCGGCAGCTCCGCCAACTCCTCCACCGGCCAAAAACCATGAACTGAACTATACTAAACTAACTCCACAAAGATGCTAACATTTCCTCGGATAGTCAAGAAATTCCCTGCATTTTCTCGAACCCGAAGGTGCATTACCGAGTTCACAAAAGCCCGTACCCTGTGCCAGATCAGTGCAGCCTCCCTCCATCCTATTTCTTGAAGACCCACTTTAATATTACCCTCCCATCTAAGCCTTGGTCTTCAAAAGCGTCCCGTCCCCTCTGGTTTCCCACCAAAACCCTGTATACACCTCTCCTTCCCCCATATGTGCTACATGCCACATCCATCACGCTCTTCATTAAGTCACTGGAACAATATCTGGCCAGGATGTGCGTTCATGAAGGTTTTGGTGCGGGGCAATATTTTGTAATGTGGCAAAGTTTACTGCTGTAACACCATATAATTAATAAGTTTAGTGCTCTAATACCACTACAATTAATATTTTCATGTACACTCTCATTCCCAACTGATGATTTGCAAATATCTTCTCTTCAGCTTTGTATTAAAACCTCCCAACATAATTTTGATATGTTACTTGTGAAAGTGGCTGAATGCCTGCTCACAGACACAGTCCTTCAGCCATCACCATTACCCTCAGTTTGTTCCTCACAGCAGCACAATAACATCACACCAGCAACCTCTCAACTCTACACCCCATCACTAACAAGCTCTACTCTGCTGACTGTTGATACAAATCTCGATGTACAACAAATCTTGTCCCTATTTGATAATGTTCATTTCGTCTTCCATAAACGAAACAGGTGATAGCCTAGTTCAGTGTTTCTCAGCTGAAGGAACACGTCCAGCTGGCAAGCAGGGTCACATGGCCTCAAAAATAGGAACTGCCATTAACATTTAATATACCATTAAACTGTACATAAAAAGAATAAACAAGTAAATTTCTTGGATAAAAGGGAAACTGTTTTCACTACACAATGAAACTATGATTCTTTAACTACATGACCAATGGCAAGTAGTATTCAACATGGTTGTATTACTGGAATTAAACCCAGCCTTTCCCTGCAGGAAATGAGGAAAACCAGTCAGTATACTGTATACAAGGATACAAAACATCACAATTTACACTAAGATTTTACTCTATATTTAACACAATCTTTACACATTGTACAGGTTTCTACAATCAGCCTAAACTCCAATTTCAAAATGAATAGGGTACTGTCACATGTTTAAAAAATGGGGGTGGGGGTGGGCAGGGAAAAGAAATTGTCTCATGGAAGAATATGGTAAGTTGTGGCAACGTTAAACAGGACGTAGTTACTCTGCAAATGGAATGCAAATTCAGCTACTCATAACCTGATTATGCTCACGCTTTTATACACATTTCACTTCCATAAAATGAAATGTACTTTGTGACATTCAAACCCATCAAACTGGTCACAGCAGTGCTGTATACTATGCATGTTAAAATGCATAAAATTACCAGAATATAATGTACAGTCACAACAGTCATCACAGTGCACCTCAAATCCTAAACTAGGATAATAAATCAGCGGTATCACAAGTTTGGAGTATATGCATTCCTTTCACTTAACAACATGAATACCTCATATATGTGTGAAAAAGGCAACAAGAACCCAGAGATAATAAAATGGGAAATCAACTCAAACATTTTATTCACACAGCACAATGGCAACAGTCCTGAAGATAAACTGACACAATTTACTGTGCTAGATGTTCAATTCTGAACTTGTAAAATCCATTTTTAGGCCTTCATGTACCGTTATGGATATTTCTGCCCAATTTTAACCAAATTTGGACTTTTGTGACAAATTTTCATAGCTGTCCCAATACAAAATATCACAGAAATCCATCAAGTCACTGCTGCGTGATATATGAAGACAGATGGAGGGACAAACATCATTAAGTTAATAGGCGCTTTTTGTAACTAGGTGGATGTACCTCAAAATCTTTTCTGTCAGATGAAAATTCTAACAAAAAGTGCAGTCTAGTTTGTCACTTATCATGTATAACACATTACAAGTTAACATATTTATTTTCAACATACTATATACACATTATCGCCAATTCTTCCATTGAAAGTGGATCCAGAACAAGATGGCTTTTATTACTGTTTTTCTTACTAGTCAATTAAATGACAGCATGTTTCACAAACTGTTTTAAAATTGTAAAAACATATTCTAAGGCTGGCAAGGACTACAATTATCTACAAAACCAAAAAATTTTGCTTATACAAATGAGAGAGGAGGATGGGAAGCTTTGTCTTATGAACAGTGCATACCGTCTGTTAATAAGCATCATCTCATGATGCCACAACTGAAGGGAGCAAAAATTTGGGAAACTGAAGATGTAAAACCTGCAAAAAAAATACACACACACACACACACACACACACACATTCTGATAGAACAGCACTTTATTAAGTGTATACAGTACTAATGCTGTGATGTCTATAAGACTGTACATGCTTTCTGGGTGGACACAGGGAATATACTAAAATGACAAAATGCACATAAATCATACAGGGAAATTTGGGCAATACATTAGGTCAAAATTTAAAGACGGAAAAATTCTTAAACGGATTTTGCCATGAATCATTTAAAATGTGGTAAAAATACAACAGAAATGCTGTGGCAGGTGCTCTGGTAGGTGGTACTGCAACAGATGTGCAAAATTGTGAATCTAACCATCGCAGACTTAAACAGTATAGATGGACACATCATCATAATGTAAGCATTAAGCAAACAAAGATGTCAGTATGTTTCAGTGGCTGGTATAATCACAGAGATTGAACTACGAACATGACAGAGACAGCCTACTTGTTTGGGCAACAAAACAGTACTCCATTAAATTTCACAACTCAGAATTCCATTGCATTATAACATTTTTTGTCCAAAAACAAAAATGAAAGAGAATGAAGTACCCCACTCATTCAAGTGATGCACTAACACATGACTAATTTTTTTTTTTAAATAATATTCACTGTGGTACATTTACTTACAGTTGTATATTAAGATTTAGCACACAATTTGATTGGAAACAATAACAATTCCATAGGAAATTTATTTAAGGTATGGAAGTGCCTGGATCTGATTGATCTAGGGGTACTTCTACATTTAATCTTCACCCCACAGTTCCTATAACAAAGATGATCCCATCTCATTATACCTCTATCTTGACAAAAAATAAACAGAGAATATGCTAAGGAAAAACACATCAGCAGTTACTTCCCTCTAATCAGCAAGCATGTTTCCCTATAATTAAAAAAAAAAAATGTGAGAGGGGGAGTGGACCTTCAAGATCAAAATATATACATAACTTTTAACAAATCTGCCTGTACACAACTGTTTGCTGGCATGTATACTACATTTCATACCACACTATTTCAAAACATTCAGCACCATATGACTGCAATTTTTGTTTCAAAAAGTAATGACAAGCTTGTGGCTATGATGACTTTTCACAATTCTTAGATCAATTTCCCCTTCCTCCACTCATTCACCTACACATTTTGAAAAATTGAGCTGCAACTACAAAATTTGCCAAAAAGAAATTTAGAAGACTGTTTTAGCGGGGTAATGTTAAGTAATGTACAAGTCTGATAAAACAATCTTACCAAATTTTTGTGTACATTATACAGCAGTTTCATTAAACCTGGCATTAATGTACATAAGAGAAAAATAATCATTCAACTAGCAACATAAAAAAGCACTTAATAATAAAAAGTTAAAAATATCTCATATGAATATGCATAAAAACAACAAAAATCTAAAGCAAGCATATCAGAACATAACTAACACAAGCAGTATGCATTCTGGAGACACCCACGCTGAGAGTCAGCCACAGAAATACCACTCCTATGAACTTCCCAGTAAATGCTAAACAACTTACTCCCCTCCCAATTCAACACACCTAATGGGCCTCTGTTCTCATTCAATGCAAACCAGCCACTCAATCATTCAGCTTCATTAATTACAGGCACTCTCCAACTCACACAACTTTAAGTTACACAACCTTTAAAATGTTCAAAAGCAAATTTGCAGTAATATATAGTTTTTTTTTTTAATTTGCACTGAACTTTTGTAGAAATGAAAATGCAATGAGAAGAACCCAGCAGAAGAAAACTGCTGGGTGATAACACAGCAGCTGATCATGCTCCAGTGCACTGGAATTTGGATTTCAACTGGACTCCCATATATATATATATATATATATATATATATATAGAGAGAGAGAGAGAGAGAGAGAGAGAGCTGACCACATGTATACTCAATTCCAAGTTGCATAAAATTTAACATGCGAAAGATCTTCAACAGTTTAACTACTGTGTAAGTCAGGGAGTGTCTGTAACCTACAAACCAATCAAATAACAAAGAAAAACCACAAATTGCACTGTAAAACATACAGTCAATAAACTCAACATAAAGCACTGTCATAAATGCAATCACATCAATTCAGATTGAAAATCAAAGTGCTTATCAATATAATACCTAAACTGATTCACAATTCATAAGCTACAGCTAAGTACATTCTGCTTATTCATACTGATTCATCCCTTTATTAAGGTATACAAGCAAGACATGAACTCATGTTTGCTTATGTCACTACAGTCTCACAACAAGGACAAATGGTGCAAGGTTGCCAGACAACTCATCATCATTCAAGTAGTGTTCTGCATCTCTGAACAAGCTGCAAATGTACTGTGCTCCTTACATGAGCAGACACTGACAGAGTTAATACTCACATGACAAATGTTGCTTATTATCAATGCTCTGAGGTGGCACATTTTAGGCACAGTCTATACCAACAAACCTAAATTTACTTCTCTCTGTCATCATCACAACATGGTATCTTTTGGGTTCCTTGATAGAACCTTTTTCACATATTTTATTTCTTGTATATCATCCCAAAACAGGTAAGCAGAAAACAATACTGGAATTATGACTATATGGCACATTATGGAAATATACAAATGAATTCACAGTTGTAAATGGTGAATGAATACTGCACTGTACCAACTGTGACTTATGATTCACACAGCCCTCATTTACCATATGTTGCATCTGTTTGCATCACATTTCTATTAATGAACTATGTACAGTTATATTCAAAACAAGCGGCATATCTTCCACAATTTACACACATATGCCAGGCTACTGAGTGCTATGCTAGCCCTACTGGTGACCGCTTCTAGATCCTTGATAAACTCTGGAAGAGTGGATACTGTTTCCTTTGATCATGAAGTTTAAGAAAAACTATATACACTTTGAAAGCAGGCAATCAAACTGCAATACTTCCCTTCAGAATCTTACTACATGTGGATACTGTGTCAAAATAATACTGTCTGCCTATAATATAACAATACATATATAACTTTAGAACAGAGGGTGCACCAACCCTGTTTGCCAGGTTGCCATGACAACTAAATTTTGTATGGTGGTACCTAATATTTGTGGATCCTTAGTATGGAACTCCTTTCATGTCACCCTTCTGTTAAGTGGCTCTTAGATTTTTGGAAAATTTATGCACCCCTGCTTTATAAAATTCTGTGCTTCAATAACTGAACTTCCTCCCAGTAATTTATTAAAACTCTGCAATTCTGGAAGCAGTAAGTGCTATGAAATAATTTCAATTCATAAGGGACACACAGGTCCTTCTGTATGAATGCTAAAATACTTAAGTGGTCCCCAGGTTCAAATTACTCTAATGAAGGTCGAAACTTGCAGATGCAAAACTAAACAATAAATGGTTAAGTGAAATGTTATCAACCGCACTTTTCCTCACCAGAAGAAAATGGCTGAAGAGAAAATCGGCACTTTGATAACCAGTACCTGGCTATGCACTATCATGCCAAAGCTGCATTCATATATATGCCTAATAAAAACATATGAAGGCAAAACAATTCTACCCATATCCTAAAAACCATGTTCTACAAGCACAAATTACTCTATTAATATCAGGAGTTTTACTTCATTCCTGTCCATCAACTTCCAGCAGTTTCAGGAATCAGTTAGTACCTGCAATGAGATTAGAGTATGTAAGAAACATTTTGCTGCACCTAAAGAAGAAGAGTGTGGAAAACTGAATGGCCACTCTCTCACCTCACAAAGCAAAACACTGACCAGGATAGAGTACAAGTAATTTGTATAGCGGCGAAACTTCAATAATAAATTAACCAACAAATCAGACACAGACTTCAGCAAAAATGGTGTCTAGTTTCAAATCACACAGAAAATAAATTTACCCACATCTGTCAACAGACAGCAGAAACTTAGCAGTAACCACAAACATGAATCTTTCTCTGTTTTATACATGTAAAACGGTGTCACAAATACCCCACTTACTGTTAAATTAAAAAACAGATATCTGAAAACCACATCCACTTAGTTCCATGGAAGGACACAGCACAAAAAATCAGGCCTCATCCTGTAAACTCATCATCTATCAGAATTACCTCAACTGGAGCAGTTCAAAATCAACAGATTGCTCAGAGAAAATCATCATATCTACTTTCTACAAAGTCTGCAATGTAACTAACATTCACAGGCATCTTCAGTATAAAATGGTTAACTATAATATGAGATCTCATTTATATTCAAACACCGTGTAGTGCAATAATTCTTCTTAGTATGTATATATATATATATATATATATATATACAGGGTGTTTCACGACTTTAGGTCATAACTGCAGGAGGTGATTTCCTAGGCCTTTGTGATCAAAAAAGTTCATATAAACATGTGTCCGATTTTGGA
>Ga0136643_10010205_pt1 | contig 13850 bp, 4 predicted proteins | sample TergutLab28metaG_FD_96883 | JGI IMG/M metagenome (GOLD analysis project Ga0136643, IMG submission 96883) | Labiotermes labralis P1 segment gut microbial communities from Petit-Saut dam, French Guiana - Lab288 P1 (version 3) (version 3) | ecosystem: Host-associated > Arthropoda: Insects >...
TGCTCAAAGTGTCTTTGGTCGCATGCATACCAGATGTTTTTCTTTCTTGGAGATGCACCTAGAGGCACATGAAGTTGACAACTTATGTCCACACTGTGTGCAGCTTTACTCACATTTTCCCATTATGTCTGCATGTTGTGGTGCCTAGGCACAGGGATAACTTTGACTTTGAGACACCATGAGGAACAAACCTACCCTATGTAACTGGGTGTTTCATGCGTGTATAATTTTCTGTTTGCAGAATATTTCATACAGATATTTTGAAAGCCTTGTTTATGTATCTAGTCCCTCTTTCCCAGCCTAGGTAAAGTTGAAATTTTTAATTCCTTATTATTGCCTTCTTTTATGTTCCTTTTTCTCTTTTCTTCCTCATCGTGGTGGGGAGTTGACAAGCTGCATATACATGTGGTATTATCACTGTTTAGGTTTTACTTTTTGTGATAACAGTATTGATTTTCTTTCAAAATATTCTCCATTATATGTTTTTCTTTTTATTTTTCACCTTAATGTATTAGGTGGGATTTCATGCTTTCTTTTAAATTGTTTATAGTCATCAGTTTATATTTGAGGAAAGGTGGTATGAAGTATTCTGACTTGTAATGGAGGTTGTCAGTTTTTGGTGAATGCCAAGTTGAAAATGTTCATTCTTCTTGTGTCATGCAAAGTATAAGATATTTATTGCGTTGCTGTTCTCTTTCTCTGTGGTAAGCGTTCTGGGTTTACATTGTTGAAGTTCTTTATTGTATCATCTATATTGGTGGGGTTATTGTCATAGATGATCATCTGTGAATCTAAAGTATGCAACCTTTTTTTTTTTGCTCTTGTATCTGGAAAATGTCATCGAGTTCAAGATATTGTAGGTAGATTATGGTTAACAGTGTCAATGTAGGTAGCCCATTAGTAGACCTTTTTGTTCATGGTGACAGCCATTGAAGTTGAAGACATTTTCACTTACAACTAGTTGTGTTAGACTTATTGCTTGTTATTTGTGGATGTCTGGTTTTGGGTGATTCTTTTGTCCATAATATTCGTGATCTCTTGGATGGGGATATTGGTGTATGTATTCCCTATATCAAAATGGCACATTCTCAGACTAATTGAGCCCTGTACCCAATCTGTATGAGGGATCTCTTCTGAGGGGAAAATGTTCTTGCATGAAACACATCACTCATCTCCATTTAGAGCAGGTAAAATTTAAGAATGCATGGAGCTTTTGTTATGTGCTGCCTATAAGCTTTGGAATGGGGGTAGCAAACTCAGTGCAGTGACTAAGTTATGGGCTGTGCAGCTGGGGTTTTGATTTCTGGCAGGGACAGAAACTTTTATCTTTTCCAGGATGTCTACTCTTATACAGCTGGTACCACAGCCTCTTTTGTCTCAGGTGAAGGGCCAGGGCTGGAAGCTAACCACTCACGTGCATGTAAGACCAAGGGTAAGAACACATGGAGCTGTACCCCGACTGCCGTTCTTATGTTCGCGGTGTTGTACTGAATGACTTCATTTGTTCATATGATATCTTATAAGCCTTTGGTGCTTGATGCTTCAAGTCAGGTGTAACTTGATCTTTCATGTATGTCTTACAGTTCATTTACTGAACTTTTGATGGTGCACAGACCATCCTGCCTGGCGTTTTTTCTGATCTTTCTCATTCCATCCTGAAGGGTATGAAAGTAGTAGTTTCAGATATGGTATGTCTTTTTGTTTCACTGTCTTGCATATTTGATCTCAGATGACTAGTTGAGACAGCATTTTTACGCAATGTGTGAATCAGTCTTGAAAGTAATTTGATGCTAAGCCTACTAGTTGAACAGAAAAAAGCCATATTGTGAAAATAGGTAATGACTCAAAACAGATTGACACATTTGGGAATAAGAGTAACAAATTGAAATTACATTCAGACAAAAATTAGGAGCAGATTTAATGTCATATTCAATAAGTTTGAGTTTTTTACTGTGCATCATTTTAGCAGGTACTTTAGATTACTTAAACACATACTGCAACTTTGACATAGTTTTGTACTACTAGTAACTACACACTTTTTAATGAAATCAACACATTTACCTTCACTCATTAACTAGATACAGTTGTGTGGCATGAACATCTGTGTGTTTATGTATACACTGTTAACAGCAACAGTGAAAAACATTTATTGTTAAGTTCTAATTTTACATCTGGTCTTCTTCTGCATGCTTGATAGTCTGTGAATGACTAAGTTCCTTAATAATAAATGGACTCCCAAAAGTGTCACAGCTTCAGTTTTCATTATTACTATGCTTGTTCATTTAAGAACGCCTGCTCAAAGATTTTTACTGCCCTGGCCAAAGTGGTGGCTCACTGCCCATTTGTCACATGATCAACCTAATGTCATGTACTTGCACGTTTGCAGTAGATGTTGTTGTTAGTTCTGTGGCGCTCAGCCTTGAAGTATTATATTTCTGCTTCCTGGCATTTTGTTCCACATGTTACCAATGTAGGTGACCCCCTAGATTGCCTGATGGGGTGAGCCAGCACTGTTCTGTAATTATGAATGACGTGTGTTCCGAAATTTGAATATTCCCCCATAAATTTAATATCATGTATGGGGTTATGTTCCAATTTTTCCTAACAAAAGTCTTAGTAAATGCATAAATTAATCTTGACATGACATACAGGCACACATTCTATACAAATATAAAATCAGTACATCCATACTGTTGAAATAGAAAAAACTTAGTACAGTTCAATAACAGTAGTAATACATGGTCATTAATAGCAATTTATAGAACACAAGATGTCGTCAAAGTAAAAACAATACGCAGTTATCAAAAAGTTGCTGATGTACCCATTCTACAAATGGGATATTTTTACTTTACGACCCAAAACAAACTCATGGCATACCTTTACTGAATGATTTTCTGTGCAACACTCATTGTTTGTTGATGTCTAGAGTCATCTTGCATTTAATATAATGTAACTTGATGCACTGTGTTCTTTTGTTTTTTATATTTCTCATTCAGGAAATGCTAAGGCCGTAAATAAACAATTTCCATCCACACATGTAGCTCTGACCAAATACTTCCATTCTGATCTATCAAGGACAACAAGCAGTTCCTACATTCGTAAGTGTGCAACACTATGCAAAGAATAATTATTCTATTCTATATTACACACTTCGTGCCATTGTGGGATGTACGTGAACTACCTGATTGTTCAGTTCTTGGTAAGCAAGAGTAATAAAACTTCATCACTTTTTAAAGCATACTTTTTCACATTAGCATTAATGTGATGGTATCGGAATTTTGAGTGAATCACATAATCAGCATTTTATGTACAGTATGATACATGGGTTGAATCACATGAGCAACATGTATGTACAGTCACACAATCAATGTTTTATGTACAATAATACTTGAATTATGGAAATGACATGGGCATGAACTGTGTTTTTTTCTGCCAACATAACAAGAAGGGAGTTATAATTGTTATGTTATTTTACAGTTACAAATATGGGCTTGCATCCTTATTGACACTGCATGGTAATCAGTAATTTTTTGTTGTATTTCGTTACGTATGTACCATTTATATACTTTTATGGTGTGGATGATGAAAATTTTAGAGAAAAGAAATATTTTTTCGAGTTGAGACTGTCTGACTGTTAGGAACCAGAACTGTATTGTCTTTTATGGCTTTGGTGTACACCTCTAGTACGAAATTCCATCAAAATCAAACTAGTTTCAGATATGAGAGAGATACCACAACATCCCCATTAGTATTTACTTTTAATTTATGATGTGAGCGAACAAGACAACCAATGTACGTATAACTTAGCATTGAGGCGCGTTCGCGTAACCATTGTTGCCTTGGAGAAGCAATAAGCGTTACATATAATAAGTGTGTGTCTTTGTGCTTGCCTTAGTTATCTGGCATGCAAATTGCATCTATTCTGCGTCATCTTGTATTGTCATATGTGGCCTGTTTGGTTCTACCATGCTTTTTCCACATTCTCATAGACTGCACGATTTTCGGAAAACATTTATTGAAGACAAAATGTGTGTTTTGATTTTGTCTACAACTTTCGTCTGAAACATTTCTCATTCTAAGAAGAACTGAGCGAGATAGTTCAGAAATGTTAATTGATCTTCAAGTAAAGGTACCCGTTATTCGTGTGAGATTTTCGTGAAACGTGTACACTTTCCGTCAGATTTTCGAAAAGTCCTGAAATATAAAATTTCATGAAAATTCGTCCAATGGGAGCCGAGTTGTTCCATGATGACGGACAGACATGACGAAGCTAATAGTCGCTTCTCGTAATTTTGCGAACACGCCTGAAACCCGCATTTTTTTTTTTTTTGCATTATGCATTATGTTCGTTTTCAATTTCTGTTAACTTTTATCCATTTAATTTTGTGCTCCTTACGATACTGGCACGATAATTCTACTAAAAATGACATTACGGATAACGCGTACCCCAGAAACAGGAAGTAGAACGCACTCTGCATATGTTCCATTCTCAAGGCAACATATTCTCCAGGAAGCAGATTGGAATCTCCGGCTTTTTCCAGAGCGACCTCGTACATAAGATTCTCCCACCAGAAATTCACCAACCCAGCTTGCGCTAAAGAACTTAAGACTTTGTCGTACCTGCCCTTGAAAGGAAAACCTTTCGGAACATATATCGTCGCAATTCCGGCAGCCAAGTCGTCTTTGATATCACAAATTCTCGGTCTGCCATCTGCATCCATGTATTTGACAGCTATTAAATATTCCATGAGAAAAACCGAACCCAGAAAGGCTAGCTTACCATTCGCGACTCTGTCTACGACAGACTCAAGGTGGTCAAAATACTTTATATGTCTGTATCGTCTTTCACCGAGCCAAGGTGTTATACCGAGCGCGTGTGTTCCAACCCCGTACTCGATTCCAGAGTTCAGAATCGCATCTTCTGAAGCTAACTGATGTTGAAGCCCTGGGTCTATTAAGAAACTTGTAAGGTATGCCTTGTACACGGTGTTGATAGCCCAGCAATAGAGCACCCACGCCAGAAACAAAGCTCTGACCACAGCCACATTGGGAGGATTGTTGGAAGCGGACTCCTCTAGGACAATGCCCCAGAAGTTGAGGAGACACTTGGCTAAGCTGGCGTAAGCCTGGTTTTGAGCTGCCTGGATGGAAATATTGTTGGTTATTTTCACCACTTTCCACATAGTGAACGAAATGGTTACGTACCCTGTGACGAACCCCAACCATAATGACAGTTTGAACACTCTAGTGAGACTCGTCCATCGCGGGTACGACCTGGAACAGGGGACGTACCATCTGCCTCTATCAATAAGATGGGGTCTTAGGCACTCGATTTCTTTGACTAAGTGACACCTGTACCATATATCACCTATGCCTATATCTGCATAACTCCTGGCTATCTCTCCTGTCACACCATTCCACGTCCCGTTTCCGAGATCTATGCCCCAGTATTCGTGGCCAGGTGGAGTTTCCCGGAATTTTAGGGAACTGTTGGTACTCTTCGCAAGTTCTGTCAGGATCTGTATCTCCAGACCTTTGTCATATATAATATTTTCTGGGTCTACTTCAGTAGTGTTATTTCTCATAATAAAAGGTGGTACCGGAAACGTAGAAACTGTGAACGGACAGCCATGAAGGTCATTTGGAATTTTCTGTGGGAAAAGGGAGGTGTGAAGAAAATGGCTTCTGTTTCTACTGTCCAATATCCAGCGGTCCTGAAGAACGACGTCCTTGACCCGAGAACACTGGACTGTAGGCTGGTACGGAAAACAAATATACGCATCCAGTGTGTGCGCAGTGCCTGTTGCCAAGTGTGTGTCCAGTGCTGGAATCAGCACAACCGAATTCACTACTCTTGATGTCCACAGCTCAGCAGAAATATCTTCAGCGAGCAATTTCGCATTTGCATGTACTTCCGTAACTAATATTACAAATTTTGCTTGTGGGTTCCATTCCCAGTTATTTCTGAGTTTCTTCACCTGATGCCCTATATCCTTCACCACGTCTTCGTGATCCTGGCATGAAGATAACAGTACATAACCTTCGTACTTGCTGCTGGACGGCAACATCTTGCAGTCATGTTTGGCGTCAAATGAAAGTAGGGACCACGCTTCCATCTTGTTGAACTCCTCCATTATCAATTGCGCCATGTCTTCGGTCGAAGGCAGATCAATGAAAAAACGTAGACATCCTATCATGTTAGTGTTTTGGCCTGCAGAAAAACACAGGGCGTGTGCTGGTGCGTTCCTAGACTCTAGTAGGGTGTGTGCTGGTGTGTTGTAAGAGACGATCAAGGTGTGTCCTGGTGTGACATGTCGTGTCACGATGTCACGTACAACCTGTACCATTTGTAAGTGAGTATGCCCTGATGTTTGGCCAGCTACACACATTATGAAAATTATTAACATTATTAATGTTCGTTTTGGATGCCTAAACCTTAGTCACCTCTTCTGTGTCCGACCAGTTCTGTGCAGCAGGATCTGAATGCCGTGTGGACGCCTAGAGGTTTGCGCTGGACATCAAACTGCACCGGTTTCATTTAAACTTCAAATGGACTAGGCATGTAAAGTACTAACACTCCTTCGAATTTGAAAGTGACAATTTGCAGTCTATGCTCTGTAGAACTGCAGAGATGCTTATGTGCTTATTATAGTCACTGCGCAGTTGTCAGTGTGTTAGTATCCTGTAGGCTATTTCGTAATTCGTCATGTTACTGCCAGCAGAGTGATAACAGAACACGAGACAGGTATTTTAGACACTGTTATTGGCTGAACTCAATAGGAACAATGCGCCCACGAGTTCAAAAGAGACGCTCATTTTAAGTGTATAGACGCTGTCAATTCCACTCATTTCGTGTTTTATTTCTTCCCCCATCGCTTACCGACAGGCGTTCCTTCTGGCTTTATACGGCGAATATGCGACGTTAAAACCGTCTATAAGAAAGTCTGTAATTTTCAAACCACGAAACAATATCCAGTTTCCAGTTATGAATATTTTATGGCCGTCAAATAAAGAAGGACGCGCAGAGGGTCCGCACTCTATTCACACCTAGATAAGGATCGTTCCACCTTGTACATGGCAAGTTTGTGAAATGTGAAATGGTTTATGGGGGTATAATAATAATTGTGTACTGAGTGCATTCAAGACGTTTTGTAGCAGCGTTATGCTTGTGACTATGAAAATAAAATGAATGTGTGTACAGAATTTCCAATGTCTCAGTCGCTTTATTTCCATCGTTTATTTATTCGTTGTTTTCAATAGCTCAGATTATGTAACGTTTAATGGTTGTTGAATAATGGGATGAATGGGAAATTTTATGATGAAAGACGGTCGTAGCGTAGTTTACGCCGCTGTCCCTGAATTTTTATGGAGGAACAACGTAAGTGGGAAAATTTGTGATGAAAGACGGTCGTAGCCTAATTTATGGCGCTATCCATGAATTCTTCTGGACACATACGTTTTCCAAATTTACGCTTGTCTTGTTCAAGAGCTTGTGTATTCCTCTTTCCTTCTCCAGTTTGCTAATATTAATATTCAATTTTGCCCTCCGAATATTTTTAACGTTGGACAGTTCGTTCTCGTGTCTCGGGTTGCACATAAATCCGTAGAGTCTTCACAATTATGGACGAAGGGAAGGCAACCTCCTGTGTAGAGCTGCGGAAGAACCCCTGTTGGTGCAGATGCGTGTTAATGGAAGCCGGTAATTCGCTTAGAGAGTGTAGATAAAAGCCAGACACATATAAGGGCGAATTCCGTGGCAAGGCCCGTAAACAGCCCGAACACAGCGCCAGACTTCCTCACATTCTGCTCACAGGTAAGAACGGCATTTCACCGTAACACATTTGCTTGCGAACCGGGGTTCGACTCTCGGCAAATAGGACTAGTGGGATTTTTCTCTTCGCCATTGCTTCCAGTCGGTTTCAGAAAGCTAATGGGCACCGAAATTCTTTTCTTGTGACTAAAATGGTCGTAGGGTGATGCTTAACGCCCACATCCATCTAGTGCCAAAGTGAAAGAATGGTTGGAACTTTGCCTTCTGACGTCCGTACGTCTTAACGACTTCGTGTTAAGACACAGGGATATTAAGACTTATAAAATCTGCAAGGTAAAATATAAACTCCATACTTTTCTCTGTAATTATTTTTCTCGTCACGTGGAATCCGGGGTTTGCGTATTTTTCTTTCTTTTTCTTCCTTATTTCCATAGAATAGTGTCCTAATTCTTCATACTTCAGAATTCTGCATTTCAGAAGTGGAACACACCTATCGCTATATGTATCACCCACTTGAACAAGAAGATGACTTGCATTTAGTTCACACGTATCTGCACGAGTCCTGTGTTTGTCACAGTACAGGTTGATTGCAGCGTTGGCCGGTTTGTCTTTGTAACTGAGATGCAGGTTTTTCTGTAAGGTGCGTAGTGAATCTTTAAGTATTAATTGATAGTTCATGGCTCGTCTTCTTGAATGCCGGTCTGCTGTGCCGTCCGTCGCAATGCCTTGCGATCGGGGAACACCATCAAGTTTTTCCATGGTTTTCTCCATTTCTGGAGCAAATGCATAGCAAGTACCAAAATTCACAATCCGCAGTGCTTGTTCCGCAACCTTACGGCAGAATTCCACCCAATGCTGGTTCAAGTCAGTTGATTGATTTATTTCTCTTAGTTTTTATTCCCCTCCGCGTTCCGAAATATAAATGACGCAGCAAAATTCGCAAAAGTTACCGGTGGCTGGATTTGCTAGCTGCGGGATATTAGCCTGTCACAACAGACAGTGACACACACCATGTACCTTGGAAGCACCAGTCAGTGATCAGCTTGATCTGTTAAGTTATAACTCGCACCATAAATCATGAACAAAAATTTTGTGACAAGGTCATACCTTACTAGATTCACATTCTCTTTATTTGATCTGGGTGTAAAACTTGGCCTCACGATGGTGAGGAAGACTTTCACTGATGTCCACGTCTGGGCCAACGAGAAATTAAGTAAACAGGGTCTGGAGAAAATTAAATAACGAGAAAATTTATAATTCATATTCTGGAGGTAACCATTTTTTACTTTCGCATGGAGCACAGCTTATTCAGGCGAATTATGCAGTCGACCTTCCTTGGTCCTTTTTCAGTCTAAACAGTGAAAGATCTTTGTGTGTGTAATGCTCACCGGTTTCAGAAAGTTTCTCAGGCCTCGCCCATTCTCTTGGTAAGAAGTAGATCAAGATGACTGCCGGGCACTGATGGACTGATAATGAGAGGAGACGACCGAATCGCTGTCCAAGTGCCACTTTAACCGTCACAATTTTCACTTTGACTGGTCCAGGATGGAACCTAATATGTGCTTTATAATATATTTGACTGCAAATGGGCTGTCACCCGGTGGCAGTGTTTATTATGCGTGTACATAAATATGAAATAAAGATAACATAAATATTAAGTAAGGATCTAAGAAATTTAAGTCTGGAGGGCTACATGAGAAGCATGCAGTAACAGCTTGGGAGTCTTGGGAACCATCTCAGCATTCGCTTATAGACATAGGAAAATCAAGAAAACCCTGTGTCGAGGTGGCCGGTCGCAGGACCTTGTAGCCGCTCTGAGAAGTCAGTCACTAACGGCCATTTGAGTCTGAAGTTTCTGTCAGTGATATATTAACAAATTCAGTTTCTACCCCACAGTAAATACGCTGTCTCCATTACAAAAACCTCTATTTAATGCCGTTTAAGGAAACGATTGTTGTATGTTTTGAAAACAAAACGAAACACATAAATACACTGCTTGGACAGACTTAAGAATATCGGAATCTTAAGTGCATACAGTTACTACCTTGCTTTACAGGGTCAAATAGGCCATGACTGCCTCCAAACCCCTTACTAATCTACTTCTGTCATATTCTGTTAAACTAAATACTACTTAGTCCACAAGGACACATATTAATGATCTGTCTGTCTGTCGAGCATCAATGTTTGATCGTCAATCAACGGATGGTTATGAATGTTGGTGTAATGCTTCCATATGCTGGTAAAACCGCGAAGTGTTCCCTGCTTTGAATGGAAATACCAAAACTCGCAGGTCATATGCTACCTGCGAAACCGATTCTATAAGGCCTTGATGTAACGTACAGTATCTTTTCTGTCATCTGAAACTCACACACGTCAATACGCGTCTTACTCGCGTTAGAGGTGCTCGTGATTTAGAATTTCGACTCGGAAATAACACGTACATACTCGCAACGTACTTTGAGACAGATCAGTTTCACTTTCTCACAGATCAGCATCACTTCATCACTTATTAATATCAATTCTTCACAGATCAGCATTACTTCATCACATAACAGCTTAGCTTCTTCAAAAAATCAGCATCACTATATCACTTTTCAGGATCTCTTCCTAACAGATCAGCATCATGTCATCACATATCGCTGTAACTTCCTCGCATATCAGCATCACTTTCTCACAGATCAGCATCATTTTATCACACATTGGTATCACTTCCTCGCATATCAGCATCACCTCCTCACATATCAGCATCACTTCCTCACATATCAGCATAATTTATTCACTTATCAGCATCTCTTCCTCATAGATCAGCATCCTTAATTACATCTCTCTATCATTTCCTCAAAGAACACTATCACTTCCTGACTAATCCTTCCGGCCTGACTTCCGTAACAGTTTTTCAGTACCTTCAGCACTTAACACAGCATCATAAAATACCTAAGGTGACTTCACTTCAAATTAGGCTGTGACGCTTGCATTCCAAGTGCCATCAAAGTCAGTATTCAGTAGTAATCCTTCTATTCTACACTGTTTCTGAATTAATGACAGTGGCGTTAAATAAACTATCAATAAACAATAAATTAATCTCTTTTAGCCTAAGCTTAAAGCAGTATCATGCTGACTCATACGCACACTTGTTTTCTCCTTCAGAGTCTGCGGGAGGTCTGTTACATTGAATAACTGTAATTTATTTGCCAAGGCTGTGAGTTCATGAAACCTAAACTTCAATTGACAGTAGCGATCTGGATAATCAACAAGGAAGTCATTTTTTGCGCCACTGCTTATAGGGATTAATTTCAGAATCTTTCTTTATCTATCACCATAAACAAATCAAAGAATGAAGGAGTTTTATGATCGATTCTACCTAAACTGCCAGGTATAAGAGGTTGGTTTGTTATGGAGGGATATATAACTTAAAAATAATCTCAGTCCATTGTTGAGAATCACTCCCGGAAGTTTCATAAGTCTTGGAATCAACACAGATCCGGAAGACATTATTTATATGTACAACCTTGGACCTGACCTATCCATAGGTCTGTGTTGGCCGATTACGACGAAAAATCTTTTGTTAGTTACACAAAGTGACTTTAATTTATGTAGACTTAGTGTCAGGCCTTACTTGACTAGACCCGTGCTGATCTTGTACTGCAATACTTTCATGTATCCATTAGAACTCCTTTCTCTTTACATTCGAATGGAGGGGTGTATTTCTATACAAAATGGCAGCTTGCCGTTAGTTTTTGTGAGATTGGATATCGACGCAGCAGTAGTACAGCAGTTCTCTGGACGTTGGCATCAGTTAGGGGTTTAAAAGTGACGACAGCAGCGACAACAGGAGGAGGAGAAAGAAGAAGAACAACAAGAAGAACAAGAACAAGAGCAACTCTGTACGAACTTAATCGAATTTACTTTCCATTGTAGGTAACAGGTAAACATGCAGATTCCTGCTTTACGTTACATTGTGTTTTTTTGAACATAACACAGATCAGTGAATGACGTTTACACGTAAAAGCTCTAAATACTGTTTTCATATTAATTTCTGGTCCACATATTCCTATAAGGAGCTCAGTTATTCAAGTAGCAGGTCAAAAAATTTAGGCTGAGACCTAACTTACTAATGAACTGATTGATTGAGTGACTAAAACGAGTAGAGTCCTCTTATCAGAAATTAATATTTCCTCAGTCAAGAAAATTCCTAATTTTATGGAAATTGAATTTTCATCACTGTGTGCACTAGAGTTTGCTATGGGTCATTCTCGTAAGCCAAAGAACTCTGTCTACACAATCCAGGGGCGGATCCAGGTTTGGTGGGGCCTGAAGTTTATACAACTGATGGGGCCCTCTTTAAAAAAATAATACAAAATTACGAATACGAAATTAAGTACGAGAGTGAATATTTATTTAGAATGAGAAAAGAAATTACAACAAATTACGAATTTCTGACAAATAATACCACCATCACAAAATCCAGAAAATTAACGTAATATTGTTATTAATTAAGTGCTTGACTAACTTCTTAATAATATTTTTAAACATTTTTTGGCTGCATACTCTTTGAGTGCCTCGTCGTATACAATGACTTTGGAATTATTTTCTGTAGGCGAATACACAGATAAGTCAGTCTTTCCTCTAGCATGGTCGATCGAAATTTGTTTTTTATTTTTGGTATTTTATTTCAGTAACGCACCAACAGATGCACATATATAGTCTTTAATAATCTAAAATTTACATTAAAACACTGAAAACACTCCTACATGTTTCGATCACACGATCATCCTCAGGGAGCATACTTTGTTCCTTGCTACAGTTACAGTTTAAAACACTCAGTGATTTACTTCGTTATATTAATTTGGTGCTGTGGCAGCATGTCGTGTGTTGTGTGTGAGTCGCACGGTGTTCAATTGAGACCGGCTGTCGATGTGCTCCCTGAGGATGATCGTATGATTGAAACATGTAGGAGCGTTTTAAGTGTTTTAATGTAAATTTTAGATTATTGGAGACTATATATGTGCATTTGTTGGTCCGTTACTTAAATAAACTTCAAAATACACGGTGCAACGTTCGTTAAAGATATTATTGTTGGTAGTTTAGAAAAGTGACTTTCAGCTTCACAATTCATTATTTGTAATGTAATGTAAATTTTTATGATTGTTGTCAAATTTGGGAAAACCTCTATCAAATTTCTTTAGTAAAAAAGCTGTAAGATTTAAGGGCATTTCTGCGGATCCTGCCAGGGCCTTTGAAGGGGCCAGTACAAGCGAGGGGCCCTGCATTTTAAGCTTCATTACTTCACGGTCAATCCGCCTCTAACACCCTATTATTTGAAGGCTTATTTCAGGATTAGGTCTTCCATATTTTTTATTTTCCTCAGCTTTTCATATTATAAATTTATAAGTAATTCACTTTTTTGAATGCTTGCTAAGTGTCCCATACAACTGATACGCATTTATTTGATTATTCTAAAAATATTTTGAAGTAAATAACAAGTAAATTTGGCCTTGTCCACAACATAAAGGCTCATGAAGGCAGTAAGTTTATATTGCTACCTCTCCGTAACCTCTGCGCTATGTGGACAGTGATTGGTTAGTATGACATTCCGGCCGCTTTATGCCCTTACAATGAACTCTTGGTGCGAATACAATAGAAGGCTGGGTAACTGAGGTAAAAGCAGAATGTATCATCGTGCAGGGAATCGAACCCCAGATCGCCCAACCTGTGAACTAATCTCTATAACTAAATTATCGCGGCTCCGTAATAGCATTTTGAGGGTAATACGGTTTAAGGTACTCCCAGTTATGTAATTTTCTCAATCCTCCAGTCACTTCCTCCCAGTTAGGTCTCAATATTTCCCTCAGCACTCTGTTGTCATACCCTCTCAAGGTTCAGTAATGCGAGAGACCAAGTCTATACACACCTACACACAGACACACACATACACACACACCACGCACACACACACCCCACGCACACACACACCCCACGCACACACACACACCACACATACACACACACACACCACATATACACACACACACACCACACACATCACACACACACACTCACCACACACACACACACACCA
>Ga0136643_10010206_pt1 | contig 13849 bp, 9 predicted proteins | sample TergutLab28metaG_FD_96883 | JGI IMG/M metagenome (GOLD analysis project Ga0136643, IMG submission 96883) | Labiotermes labralis P1 segment gut microbial communities from Petit-Saut dam, French Guiana - Lab288 P1 (version 3) (version 3) | ecosystem: Host-associated > Arthropoda: Insects >...
ACACAGCCTCGTGCACGAGACGGCCACCTAAGAGTGTGATGATATCGGAGGCTGAGTAATGCAATTTTGACCTCCTGATGATGAGCACATGTGTTCGAAACATGTAGAGGCATGAAATAAAACTTATTGTGAAACAAATTCTGTGCATCAAGTTGGTTAAATACTGAGATAAATATACTGAGATGCACGGTCAGCAAAACGATAAATATACTGAGATGCACGGTCAGCAAAAGATAAATATACTGAGATGCACGGTCAGCAAAACGATAAATATACTGCGATGCACGGTCAGCAAAACGGTAAATATACTGAGATGCACGGTCAACAAAACGATAAATATACTGCGATGCACGGTCAACAAAACGATAAATATACTGAGATGCACGGTCAACAAAACGATAAATATACTGAGATGAACGGTCAGCAAAATTTGATAATTTAATATTTTCGAAGCCACGACTCATTTCTAGAAGTCTTCTCCTCTATCCGAAGCCTCAGTAAACGTTGTGACTCAGTGAAAAGTGACCCAGTGTGAACACGGAAACAGTCTTGTGCAGGGCTACAACACTTCCATAAAAACCTGGAAACAGCCTCAAAATTTTACCCTTCAGAGTGGTGACGCGAAGAAAGTTCCAGTGTGAGCCCAAACAAATATTGGGAGCCGCTATAAAAAATTCAGTCTTCCCTCCGCAAGGTATCAAATTCTCGTGCACCACAGTCGTGTGCACTGATTTTTTCTTCTTGTGCAAGATTTTTATTACTTTCATCGTCTTAGTTGTTCGCTAACTTCATACATTAATTGCGTTCTGCGTGTTCATATCCGTCCACACGCCATATTCGAGTTGATTTTAAATTTGTATGTATTTGTGGGCGACATTTTCTCTCAGTGTCTTGTGGAACACGCGCTTCATAAGAACCATGCTGTAGGCTGTCAGTACAGTGTTGTTTAACCTTTTGACGCCTAATGTCATCTATAGTGGTCGTACCGCACCGCTAACCTCTAAAGTTGCACTTTATATATTTATTCAACAAATATAGGTTCTGAATATTTTAAACATGATATATACTCTCCGTTTCTTTCTCTTCAAAATGCAGTTTGTTTCATAATTCAAACGTATTTGGTTCCTGTATTTTTCACATTTTATATACAGGGTGTGCTAAAATTAAAAAAATAATTCCGGCGCCAAAAGGTTAAACAGCCATTGATATGCACAGGGTGTGCAGAGTGTGTCAAACGAATTTACTGTCCGTTGGAACTGAGATTTCGTCTGTGACCTATTGGTTGTGAATTCAATGTTGCTCGTTGACAAAATGTGACCCATTATTTGTTTTACTGAATTGGGGACTGAATTTGTTAAAAATTTGGCTGCGTTGTAAAGGACGTACTATCGTCTACCTCTCGATAATTCAGCACGTCTTTTCTAAACACCCTTCTGGCACGATGTAAATCTGAATTTTTTGTCAACTGTGTTGTTTTTTGGTTGTAATGGATTTGCAAAATGGTCGATCCCCTATTTAGGGAACCCTATCACTTTATCTTGAAACGAGATTTATAAACCCGGATAAGGGAAGATTCTGAGTCACATTGATATTTTGCCCCACACAGATAGGGTGTACAGGGGTGTGTACTGGGTATGTAGCAACGCAAGTACATGGGCAGACAGACATGTAGTCATGAAGTGTAAGTTCTGTTTGAGTTCTTGCCTCAGAATTATAATGATGTTGGAGAACTCATTCGCAGTTCCAAGAACCAAACGAATTCCAAGCGTGTCCATTAACGTACCACGTGATACGTGATTAACACTGCACTTTAAGTGTAGCTGAGCAGATAATTAAATATTTTCCTTAATAAATTTAGTTATCACATGGAAGCTTTTAGCCGAGTGAACATTCTATAGTCCATGAGACTGAATAAGCCCTTATTTAGCGTATAAACGTATCAGTACTTCTGTGTTCAAAATGGGGAGTACTGAGGCAGGCTTGTTCATGAATAATCATAGGAAGTTACGCAAGTGGTGTTATACTGAAACCGAAAACTGTTTTCCAGCTCATATTTATTTCATTGCTCTGTGGACAGCAGTAACAGGATTGTTGTGTTCCTGCAAATGGCGTGGAGAACATCGCGGAAGTTGAGGAAGAGGATGAGAGAGTATGCTTTAGACTACGTTAGTGAGTAAGTGAGGAAGCTGAAACACTGGAAGTGTGCATAATTTGTAAGCTGGTAGTATGCCAGCGCATGGAAACGATGAGTAAGGAATACATAAATTTAGTAGGAAAGTCTGGGGGGCACTGCGATACAAGCCGGAAGATCGCGGGTTAGATTCCCGATGGTGTCACTGTAATTTTTCGTTGACATAATCCTTCCGGTCGCGCTATGGACCTGGGGTTGGCTCAGCCTCTAACATACATGAGTAAAAGGTATAGGGGTAAAGGCGGCCGGTGCGTAGGGCTGACAACCTTACAACCTTCATGTGCCGATTGTCTTAAAATCTGGGAGCCTCAAACTTCTGGAACCCTCACGGCCTGTCCAGGCCTGTACTGGAATTGCTTTGCCATTTAGGAGGAATATCTGGGAGAAAGGACTCCGGATTCAAGGTCGTGGAAGGGATGGTAAAAGTGATCTGGGCCTTACATAAGTAAATTGAGTCGGGACAGCGCCTAGCAACGGGCATGACGGCCCTCCGATTTTCGAGTACCGGAAGGGGAAAGATATTTTGTCTTCACCAAAGCAGTCCTGACCGGCTATAGGGCCCAACCGTCGTCGTATTTAGAAGTTGTCGGGATTTTTCCTACGGGTGGGGAGTCCTAGGTGTGATTTTGAACACTCACATCCATCTAGTGCCAAGGATAAGAATGAATGGAGGTATGCATTTTATCCACCTATATGCCTTCGTATATTTGACAGGGACATATTCACCTTCACGTTTTTAAGAAAGTAAAATTTGTGTCTATGGATTTGGTATTAATAGAAACATTGGTGTGCAGTCTAACTGGTTGCAAAGCCAAATTTCACCCCAGAGCAGGCCACGAAGATCCAGATGGGAAGTAGTTCTATAGCCGTACTCTTTCTTTAACCTTGGCACTAGATGGGACGTGTGGTCAGCGCTACGCCTCGGTCGCTTTACCTCCGGGAAAGACCCGATACACGTTTCATTGGAGGCTGGGTGGGCCTGAGAGCCGGTCTGGACCTGTGCGATTGATCTCGTCTCCACCCGGATGCGATACCCGGACCGTCCAGCCCGTAACTAAATGACGATAAGATATTACTTTTTAAAAGTGCGTTATCCTTGTTGCTTCTCAGCCTGTAGACCCTAACACAACACCAGGTATCTTATGGAAATGAAAGGAAAACACTAAATATTTTGTCAAAGAATATTCAGTTCACTTCCTAAAAAAAGTAACCAGTCCGCCATTTATGATAATCATCGATGTCACAAACCTGTAACCTCGGAAGTATGAAGAGCATAGTTAAATAAGGGGAAAAATCAATCAATGTTGAAAAGATTTATGGAGTATAATTTTGAAAGAGAAAATTGGTACCTAATACGCAAGGAAACGTTTTTCTTTAAGAATCCTCTAGCACTCTTTGAGACAAATAATGAAACACTCGCTCTGTATGTAGAAATCTTAAAAAACAGTAATTTTCGAAGACCACAGAAGGTTTATTATTTAAAAAAGAAAGAAACTTTTTTAGTACCCTGTAATATTGTACGTTTTGACCTACAAGTGAACTGGTGTTTGTTTGTTTAATAATGGAAGTCGAAACCTTTATTTTGCCCCATTTTAATATTAGCAAATGTACATACATGAAAGGTTGTATTAACTTCTCTTTTCGAATGCATGGATTTAGGATTTAAGCAGGCATCTTTTTGCGTTTTAGTGGCTTCTTTTTTTTTTCCCCTGCCTTTTCATTTCCTGAAAACCTGTAAGTAGGGAAAGTACTGTCGAAGTCACGCTATGAAGATGAAGAATGTCGATAGAAAACTTTAAAGCAGTCTTAAAGATCCGTATATGTTGTGTCGTTGCCATTTCTCACTTAATGGCAAGCAGAGCTCTCTGTTGTATTTTGCTTTGTGCTAGATTTTAAACTATTCAGCAATCTTCACGATGTTGGGGGGTCTCAGAAGCGGCCTTGATAAAGTTTAGAATATTCAGCTGTATGAAGAACAAGTTCCTCTTTACTGCTTACATTGTTCGGTTACCCTGAAGATGGAGCCAGCAACATTTTCTGAAACTTGACAAATAATTGCCAGTCAATATTTCGTCATACTCCCGAAGATTTTATTTTACATACCATAGAGCATTCTGTTTTGTTCAATGTAACGTTTGCCCTTTAATTATATGTATAGAAAAATATTTCTGTGTATTTCTGATGTAAGTATGTTGCATTTTGAACTACTAATATATACGGCTTCTTCCAGGATATTCTGCCAAATATCACAAATACGAGCAGAAAATTATTTCAGAAAGAGAATCTCTTTCGATCCTCAGGCGAAAGCTTGGGGAGGATGCTACAAGTTTCGACTCGTTACCTTGTGTCAGAGGCGCAAAAAGCCGAACACCAGGTCGCCCGGGCGACCTGGTGTTCGGCTTTTTGGAGCCTAATACTCGCAGGTACTCAGACTTTTTTTTATGAACTTGCTCCATGTCGCAACTCTGATGCATAGAATTTTGGGGTGGCGTCTACATTTTTGGAAAATTTTGAAACTGCAGGTCTTAGGGGCCTGTATTTTCAAAGATTACTTCCCATCCGTTTTTCGTATATTGAGAATTATTATTCAGAATGGGTCCGTTTAAGTTGGTGGATAAACAACTCTTTATCTGTTGGTGGAAACAGGATCCTCAGTACTGCGTTAGTTTTTTGATAGAAGATAAGATGATACACAGAGCCCTATAGCTGTTTAGTATAGGTAAAGGTGTTCCCTTACAGGCCTGGAGTGGCTCAGAGGGCTCCGGGAAGTTAAGGTTCCCTGATTACAACGGCACAGGATGATGGGAAGGTTGTCAGCCTTACGCAACTGCCGCCTTTATCCCCAGGAAATGCTCCTGGTACTCATTTCTGTTAGAGGCTCAGTCGAGCCCAGGACCATAGTGCTGTCGGAAGGATTATGTCAATGAAAAATTTCAATGACACCATCTGGAATCGAATCAAGGACCTTCCGGTTTGTAGCCCAGCACCTTAACCACTGTGCTACCGCGGTCTCCTATTGCTGTTTAGTACCGAAATAAAGCTGATGTCAAAAACAATAAATTGCTTTTTGTTGTTAATTATTGCGGTTACGTAAGATTTGAGCATTTCATGGCGAGTAAATATACCAAAAATAACATTTCAAACTGGGGATCTCCATCCATCTTGGGGAATCATGTTGATGGACACAAAAGTTTTCTTAATTTTTTTTTCTCTACTCTTTTGAGGCGGCGTATCATCTGAGGACTTTAGTGTCGTATTTTGGCTACTTTAAAAATTTATTATATGATCATGTTTTATAAAGATGTACCCCAAAAATTTTAAATTTTTTTTGGCTTAACGTTATGGAATATTTTCAATTTCAAGAACAGATCTTTCCTCCCAAATTTTTTTGAGGGGAAATCAGAGATTCTGACACTGGCCCGGAAAAGTTAGCGTCACCTGAAAAGTGCTACGGTATTTTCTTAATTTATGCCATGATGGCCTTCTTTCAATTTTTCCCTATTTCTAATTCACTAATGAGAGTAATAATAAATAATACATAAATGAGTAGTCTGGGGGGAACATATTACTTGATATGCGTGACATCCACAGTGCATGTAGTTACTCCCAGTGTCTGATAGATGGCGTTAATGGTCAGGCAGTGGCCTCACCTTGAACATACCTGCACCTATATCTTGTGGAGATTGCCCTTTAAACATTCAACACGCCTATACAGATTGTAAAAAAAAATACGTACAAATGACAAAGACAGAGCGAAGAATACTTCTTCCTCGGTTCCCCTCACACTTCGCCCTGTTATTATCATCAAGGCTCCTCATTCCACATTTTTCACTACTTTATTTCACACCGTTCTACTATATTTCTGTTTCCTTTCTACTTTTCTTCAGCGTCCTAAATTTATTTCCTTTGTCTCCCTCGAGGGTACTCGTTAACAAGTGATTTGTTTCACTTGGCCATAATCCCTCCCATAATTTACTAGTCATTTCTACGTGCCCGGGGGCTACAGTTCTGTTCCCCTTCCTCCACGCTCCACATCCCAACTCTGCTCGCCGCGTAACTAACTGCACTACTCTAGCAGGAAGCCTCTTCCGGTTTAGCGTAGACGAAACTTCGCTACGGAACTTCTGCTGAAGAAGTTCCTCTATGAAAGAGGGTCGCGCGAAATTCAGTGTCGGGGGCATAAATCCAGCTGTCCACGTATATAGTTGGAGTCTTAATGCTCTGAGGAATCGCGCGCGCCCACGTTCTCACCCATCCACCCACACTCACACACACACACACACACACACACACAGACCACACACACGCAACCACCGACACGTACACACACACACACACACACACACACGAACACACTGTGTTTGCGGAGGTTCCCGACGGACGTATTTAGCACCAAGGCCGTGGTAAAATGGCCCGGAAAGTTTTAATGGAATTAAGTCGTTGTGCAGTCACGTATTAATATTAGCACATCAATTACCGTCAAACACAACACTGCAGTTCTATTCTAATGTCCACCACTGTACGCAGTTCTGCGCTATATCCACCCACGCTTAGTTTTAAAAAACCTATTTTTCTATCTCCCGCGCCTTCGTTTCCCAGTCAGGGTTTCCCATCAAAATTCTGCGAGTTTTTCTTGTCTCCCTCCCCTTCAGCTTTCATTTAGATACTTAAAGCACATTTTTCCACGAAAAAAAAAAGCCATTTAAATGAGAAGATTATTTGTGCCTAAAAAGATGTTTTCATTCTCTCTCCACGAAAAAGAGGATTCCTTACACAGTGAAAACCCAAATTTATTACCATGTTCAAAAGTAGCCCACCTCTTGTCTTTATCCCAAGCCACATGAATCAGATTTACACCTTCAACCTGTTTCCATAATATTTGTTTAATACGATCCTCCCATCATTGAAAACAATTATGGAGACCTCATTGCGCCATATGTTATGTTATTTTCGTTTAATTATTTCTCTCTGTCTACATAGATAACATTATACAATGAAACACGGTGTGCAATAGGACATATTTACCAGCTGAAAGTCATTAAAACGCAATTTTGTTTCTAGAATCCAATTTCCATCTTCCAATCAAATGAAGCAGTAATTCTTGCCACCCTTCTGGACCTTCTGACCCCGATATCTGAAGGCCCTCCCAATAATCATAACTTTACCTGGGGCCGACAACAGAATCACTACGCTTACCACCTGACATGCCTTATGGAAACTCTGGATGGAAAGTCCGTATAGAATTAATTATGACGTAAGCAAAAAAAAAAAAGGATATGTTATTCACAGAAAATGAGGAACCAGCCAAAGGCACTAATCCTTCAATAGAGCCCTGAATTGCTTTATATAAAGGACGTTAATTCCTTAGTGAATTGGCTCTGTGTTTGATTAATAGCTAAGGATCTGTCTTTCCTTGTGCGCTGTTGAACCCCCTGTTACACTCTTTGTTTGGTCTTATGGGCTTTTTATATTACATTTTAAAACTTCAAACATGTTTTTGATGGCGAACGGTGAAGGGGGAGGGGAGGTGATCTGGAAAGTGCGTCTTGTCATTATTTGTTGTGGGCTAGCTCTCATAGATAACACATCACAGGGTCGTTCCCCGGTATCGTTTTGTAAGGGTCGAAATCAAGTAACGATATATATATATATATATATTTGAAACCATATCGATAAATAAGATGACATCATGTTTGTGTATGAAGTTAGAAGTATCGATATATATATATATGTATATTTATTTATATCAATCCTTATCGATAAATATGTTGACATGTTTGTGTGTGACGTTAGAAGTATCGATACTTATATATATTTATATCAATCTATTATATCGATAAATATGGTAACATGTTTGTGTGTGAAGTTAGAAGTATCGATACACACACACACACACACACACATATATATATATATATATATATTTATATCAATCTATATCGATAAATATGATGACATGTTTGTGTGTGAAGTTAGAAATATCGATACATATATATATATATATATATATCAGTCCATATCGATAAATATGATGACATAATGTTTGTGTACGAAATCAGAACTCCCCTGCCAACTAATATGGGTGTAGTTCTTATACAAAAGCCACCGGCTTCTCATTCTTTCACATACAGTAGAACTACATTTATCCGGATTAATTGGGACGGCGAGACATCCGGATGTGCAGAAAATCCGGATAATTAGATTTTTCTTTGAAAATGCGCTACATTTGCAGTGTGAAGTTCGGTTGTTACTATTTACAGTATGTACCGGCGTCTAAACCTTTCGATCACGCCTGATTTGAAGCTCTAGAAGCCATAACACTGTCCCGTGCTTGATCCGATAACCGGTAATTTCAAGGCATATTAGTTTTGTACAATTCTCGACAGATTTACCCGAAAGTCCAAGCCGATCCGGATAATTGGCATTATAACCAGCGTCCGTGTAAGTGGAGTTGTGTCGTACGTACCTACAAACTACATCGAGCATATTTTTTGTGAGAAGCTGACATTACTCTACTTAGCCACGACATCTCCCACGTGTCATGGAGATCGATTTGACGTGAACCCACTGATGGCCTTCTCGAAAGCCAGCTAAATCCATTCCGAAGCGTCTTATTGTATTTATTTAAAAATAATTTACAATAATACTTGCACATCTTACGTAGGCGTGCCGTGTTTTGTCTTCAACTTATTTGTTCATGCTTCAACAATTTATGTATTTGACTTTCCTCCAAGCGTGTCTCATGTAAGAAGATAAATTATTTGGTATTTACAGTTGCTGCCGCAAAGGTTTTTAGTACTGAACACAGCAACACGAGCCTGTGTTTCAATATTGCCGTTATAAACAAAGGTGTGAATTTGTTTACATTTTGAATGGTTAGCCTGTAACTTTATGTGTCAAATTTCGAACTTCACTAAAAATTGACTGATTTATGACGTACTGAATATCTGCCCTTTCCTACAGCCATTTACGTTGCGTTGTATCGTGAGTTCTGTGTTCCATATACAGGGTTATTCGAAATTATTGTCGGGGTTTTAACAACTTGCCATACACAATACACTTGAGATAGAAGTATTTTTTTTTATTTAATAGAACAACACCCCAAATGTTTGTTACATACCTTACAGATGCTGTATACGTGCACCCCTCGTGATTCTACAAACATCAGCACGCATCTCAAGTGTTTTTTTCCCTGACAAGTTTATTGAAACTCCTACAATCATTTCGAATAACCCTATAGAATCACAAATGGTGCACATATGGAGGACCTGTAAGGTTTGTAACAAAAATTTGGAGTGTTGTTCTATTAAATAAAAAAAATACATATACTGCTATCTCAAGTGTATTGTGTATGACAAGTTGTTAAAACCCCAAAAATCATTTCGAATAACCCTGTACAGCGAACATTACACTATCGAAAGGTCCCGGATTTAAATCCGGTCTCCGAGACTGGTTGCCTTGTCTAAGTTTTGTCCCGAGTTTAATTACTTCATTTCATTTCTGTGCTTTTACTTTCAAACAAGCCACGACAATTACCTTCCAGATACTTGTGCTATTCTTTATCCACTAACCTTTTTGCCACAGGACAATACACAGTCTAAACGACTTGCAGCGTCTTGATATAAAAATAGCCAGATAAAGTAAAGAATACCATTTCGAGGCTTTGGGTGTATCTTGCAGACTAATATTGCAGGATTGGTAACTTTGGAGAGCAGCTAAGACCGTAACCCAAAATAGTTTGCGCCGGTAGCAATGCGGACACGCAAGGCAATGCTTGGCTTAATCTTGGTGGAATGCCGTATAAGATCACATGCCGGATAACGACAAGGTTCGGTACATGTTTCAATGGAAACAAGAAATAATATTTTGTAATTACTGAGCTAGGAAAGTGGACCTTTTAGATATGTAGTTAGAAGGCGTGTAATCTCTTACGATGCGATTATGTTTATTGCGTAATCTTAGTACAGAATCAACATGAAAAATGTGGGTATACCAAGATAATGTTTAATAATTCTTGTTTAGTTTTTAATTTATTGGGAATTTTGCACTCTTAAATAATATGGAGAACAGAGCGAATGAATGACGTTTTAGAACATGATACGTCACTGAACAAAAGACAGATAATAGCGGCGAGATGACTTTGTTGTTTGCGTCTACTTAGTGTGAACTATTTGTGTAAATTTATGTGTCGGTATTTGGGAAAAAAAATTCAAGGTTTGTTGAACTGATTTCGAAAAGTATATGATTTAGAGTTGTCAGAACAGTCGACACCTAAGTTAAATAATGCGGAAAAGGACCTCGTGAGAGGACTAGAAGCAGAGAATAAAATATCCCCCTCTATTAGAGAATTCGAAGGTTGATTTTCAGAAAAACACGATTTTGGGAAGTACCCTGAGCCAAATGAGTTACATAACTTCACTTCAAACATCTAAATTTTAATACCTCCGTATTTTAAAACTTTTGTTCGTACCGCGCAGAGAAATAAAGTCAACGTTCGCGAAAAAGAAGAACGTATTAATGCTGTTGAGGGACGTAATGGGTGTTTGTTGCGAGAAACATGTTCAATTCATCAAAGCACTGTGGGAAAAAAAAGAATTTTTAATATCACAGAAGGTGGTATGTGTTATGTTTCCGTCTTCAGGCGTGAAGAAAGTACTGTCTTCGGTCCGTTAGATATGGTCAGTATCTGTGACGGAGTCCTTTGAAACACAATAATATTGTGTTTCATTTTAGTATACTGGTGATATATCTAGTTAAAAAAACGAAATCAATGTCAATGTGGGGAAATCACATACAGAGGGCAAAAATTGTGATGAACAGTAATATTATTGAACAGATAGCAGATTTTAAATACTTGGGGTACCGTATATCAGAATACAGAAGTGATTTAGAAGATAAATTGCAAACATACAACAAAATAAACGGAGCTATACGGAGACATTTTGGAAAACTAATGAACAAAGAAACAAAGTTAAGAATTCGCAACATTACACCTAAAGCAACATTGAAATTTGAAAGTGAAGCTTGGGTGCTGAAGAAAAGAGGGGAACAACTTTTAGAAGCAGCACAGATGAAGCTTTTGAGACACTTACTTGCAATAACAACAATAACATTTTTTTCCCCAGATTTTGCTGTCTTATCGTGTTTATCGATATAAATTAATGAGTAGGTTAAACTTGAATACTTTTCTTCTATCAAACTCAGTCCTCCAACGCAAACTATAATATATATATATATATATTAAAGTTTTTTTGAAATCGGGCAAAAATTCAGATCTCTTTTTCTGAAGATCCAGACGCACTAATTCGGGAAACTAGCGAATGGAATGGGAAGCCAGTACTCTTCACACTACCTCGGAACATGGTGTATCCAACATTACTACCGCTGATGCGCACACCCCGGCTGCCAGTAGTCGACTGAATTGACGCCCCCGCCGATTTAAATGGACTCATCCGTTTCGCGGAAAGAAGAAATCTGGTTTGTGCGCGTGTGCCGTCACATTTCAAACGCAGTCTACCTTGCTATCTTCCGACAGGTAAAGCGGCCGTAGCGTGGCGCTGATCTCTCATGTTAATTTACTACCAACATTAAAATACTTTGAACCATATGTTCTCCCTCTCATGTTCTGGTCATTATTTACACGCAGGGACAAATGTACGTTTAATCTTTGTAGATCTATAATTCTGTAACAGGCGTAGTTTGTGTCAGACCAAAGTCTGACCATTTTGTTTGTTGTTTTTTTTTTGTTGTTTTCCGCTTATGGTAACTCGAATGAGAGTGGGGTTATGGGGTTATTCCCTGTGACAAAGGTCTCACTTTAACATTCCCTTGCGCGTAACATTGGAGTCATCCTCATTTGAATAATTACACTTCGGGATGATATATTCCGTAAAGATAATACCTTGTTCCTTTTTCGGTGCTGTGTGTAATGTTTATGGCTGTAAAATGTTCCATAGTCTGAGCTGGGCAGAGGCAGAGATAAGCTGGGATTTTCCTAGCCAGTTGTGAGTTTTTAGTGATCCTCCAAAAAAGACTTGTTTGGTGTAAGTTTAATATTTTGCATGTGCTTCAGGACGTCTACTTTTATTGTTGTTTTCGTAAGGAATTCAAGCAACGTGCAAAATATGTCATCTTTGTTACATACACGAAGTGTGTGATGCATACCTAACTAACCAAGCAACCAAACAATAGACTGTAAATAAGAATATCTATTTTCATGCTTGACCTTAATTCCTGCCCCTTAACAAAATAATCAATGCAATAACTCTGTCGGTATAGTGACTATGCTGTGGGCTGGAAACCAGAGGATTTGGGAATCGATCCCCAGGATAATTAAGTTTTTTTCTCTCCCTGGGTTTCAGAAAATCTCATATTAGGTGGGTGCCTAAGGGTTATTTTACTGGGCCAAATTGGAAATGTTGTAAAGCTCAAAGTAGTGCCTAGCTTAAGAATATGTGGATCTCTACCTCACCTACACCTTTATAGCGTCGTGTTTAATTAAGTAGAAAAAAACCCCGTGCGTTTTAATCTCAAAACGTATTTCTCTTAATTTGAGTGCCATCTTTCAAAGATCCATGACGTGGGAAGATCGATTTTTTATTTTCAAATTTGTTTAAAATGGGGTTCCACAACTTTTAATTTCTCAGAGATTAAAAATTTGTGGTTTCAACTTGCATGATCTTGGATCTTTGTTTGTATCGCAAGGGGCCATTTGCATGCAACAGGACGAAGTGGTATTATAGGTATCATCGATTAAAGTGAAGTTGGAAGACTATATATCTATTGTAATATCGTCCTTCCTTTCAATACTAGGTTTTCTGAGTTTTATCTTCCACTGAAGCTTTATTAAAACAACGTTGCAAGGAAGGAAACATAAAAGTAAAGCTTTCTGCAAAATTCACTAAAATACTGGTAATTGTCGTAATGAGACATTGAGCACGGAATGTTTCCAACGCTGCATCACAGCTACGAACAGAAAACATATTTAATGGCAGAAATACAATTTTAACAGTATACAACCTTATGTGTAATTGTCTTAAGTACACGGATTTATTTCCAACTAACTGCACAATACATACATACATACATACACACTTCCACTCAGTACAGTATTGTCATTCATGGAATAGACACCGAGCTACTAAGAGAAAAACTTCATGCCTCTACATGTTTCGAGCACACGTGCTCATCATCAGAAGGTCAAAATTGCATTACACATCCTATATGTGTGATGATACCAGAGGCTGTGTAGTGCAATTTTGACCTCCTGATGACGAGCACATGTGCTCGAAACATGTAGAGGCATGAAATAAACTTATTGTAAAACAAAAATTTTGTTCGTCAAGTTGGTTAATTACTGAGATAAACATAATATATGTCACGAAACATAATATATGTCACGAAACATAATATATGTCACGAAACACAATAATTGTTTATATCGTAGAAAAATACAAACTTTATTTTTACTTGTCTTTTATTTTTTTTTTAGGTAAGTTTCGAAATTCTGCCTGGTCAAGCTGCAATTATGATTAGTATTAAGGAGAAGAATCCAAGTGATGTAAGTAATAAAACTTATTGAAGCTAAACACTGTATTAAGCCGGTTGTGTGAATCAGTTCTTGTGATTGCATTCTTATGCATGAACATTTTGTGGTCA
>Ga0136643_10010207_pt1 | contig 13849 bp, 8 predicted proteins | sample TergutLab28metaG_FD_96883 | JGI IMG/M metagenome (GOLD analysis project Ga0136643, IMG submission 96883) | Labiotermes labralis P1 segment gut microbial communities from Petit-Saut dam, French Guiana - Lab288 P1 (version 3) (version 3) | ecosystem: Host-associated > Arthropoda: Insects >...
GTGGGTAGAGGTATAGCTCTACTCTTCCATGACCACGGCACTAGAGGGGGGTGAGTGGTCAGCAGCACGCCCCGGCCGCACTTTGCCCCCGGGAAAGACCCGGTACCCATTTTACAGGAGGCTTGGTGGACCCCAGGGCCGGTCTGGACGGGCGGAAAATCTCGTCCCCACCGGGACTCGATCCCGGACCTTCCACGGACTCCTCCGTAGTCAGTCGCTATACCGACTGAGCTACCCGGCCCACAGTAACAAATAATAATGTACCGTAATTGTGATTGTGACATTCTATAATCAACCAGAAATTTTAAAACAAGAAAACAATGTATGTACAACGTAACACTGAGTCGCGTTCTTGCAACAATTTTTGTAGTGAAAAATCAATAAGTATTACATATTCTGAGTATGCGTTCGTAGACTTAGTTACCCAGCATGTAACGTTCATGCGCCATATTGTCATCCGTGGCCTATCTGCCTCTACAATATTTTTCCTCTTTATCTTATAAAGATTGGAATTAAAAAGTTACTGAACACAAAATGTGTTTTGATTTTCTCTACAAATATGTCCGAAATATTTCTCATTCTACGAAGAACTAAACAAGATAGCATCATAAATGTATATTGATCTTTAGGTAAAGTACCGGTTATTCTTGTCAGATTTTAATGAAACTTGAAATATTCTCGACAGATTCCCTAAAAATAGTCAAATGTCAAATTTCATGAAAATCCTTCCAATGGGAGCCGAGTTGTTCCATGCGGAATGGCGGGCGGACTGACAGACTTGAAGAAGTTAATAGTCACTTTTCGCAATTTCGCGAAAGTGCCTAACAATAACGAAAGAATAATCCCAGACAATTAACCTTTTACAGTCTAGCGGTTTCTTTACGTACCACCAGGTTTAACATTCAATAATTCTACGTGGTGCTCGCTTTGCGTTGAGCGTTTTGCACGGATCTCAGAACAGAGAGTGACCTTTGCTTTATACAACATTAACTGATTAGTTTTTATAATCGTGGTGGAGAGTGTTTACAGCGCGGTACGGACTGATTCCTTATATAAAGCAGATTATGTTTCGTCTTTAAAAGGTTCGATGACCGTCTGAGAAGAATCCATTATACAATATTCCGATCGTCCCTCCAGTTTTACACTAGCACTTGCATTTTCTCTCATGTTAGGACATTATTTTAGTGCGTCAAATTAGGGAGAAAAATGCGCGTATTTCATGATGATGACCACAATGTTGATTACAATATCTACGCAAATATTTTGGTGCAGAAGCAGCCCACATTTTCAGTACCTATATCAACTGAAAACTTCAGACGTGAAACACCAATCAAAACGGCTGGCAAAAATGGATGCCATGGTAAAATAAACAGCATTTAAAATCTACTGTTGGTGAAAAAATGCTGTATTCCTCCAACTTCTTCTAGAAACTTCGCTCTACACTTCGATGAAATAAAACTTTTTGACACTTTTTATGTAAATAGTTCAATATACTGGCTTCAGTTACAAAATATGTAATTTCAATTATTTAGATGTTCAAGAACGGAAGTTAAACAATGACCAATGATATCAAATTTGCCATTTATATAATATCGCTTTCGAATTATGCTTGTAAATATTCCAAAAAATGTAGGCGAAATACGTAGTAAAGTGAGAGTGTATATTAGTAGAGTCAGCACAATATTGACATATCAATAACAAGCAGACCAGTTATTCCTCTCATTGATCTTTGTAACTTTGTTCACTTTCCGAAACATAACAGCAACAATAATTCATCGGGTCGATGGATATTCAATAGAAAACAAAGATAAGTAAAAATGATGTTTATTACAATAGAAATATTATACCAAATGGGCATGAGACAGACATCTGCTAATGCGTTCCGTATTTCAATACACAACTTACTTCATGTCATTCCTTGCAGATGCATAGTTTGAATAAAATATACCTTCACAGGAGAGTGTGAGTTTATTATGAGATGCGATTGTTATAAATAGTTGACGCAATTTGGATAAAGAACCTGCGTTGAGACAAGGGATAAAAAGAGTTTTGTGTTTCGACAGTCTTTAAATTCATGATGAGATACTTAAAGATATCAAATTGTGGGTTTATAATTAAAGACTACTTATATAACACTTCAATCCATGGTTTGAAGTACCTTATTCAGCCTGGAAGGCACTGGTTAGAGAGGTAAGATCTGTCTTCTGTATCCATTGATTTACTTGTTGTTCATTTTGCTCTAGTTAAGGACGCTGAAACATAACCTGCTGGTGCAGCAGTTAACACCATAATCTTGTATTTTGTAAATCCTGTTCCTGATCTCGGAGAATCACTGCTTATTCCGAGGTTTTCGATAGTTCCCCGAAAACAATATAATCTGCAGAAAAGGCCAGTTGGCTTAAGCTAGGGCAGTGTTTCGCGAAGGATGTTCCGCATAGTTCTAAGTCTCTGTGAGGTCTGGTCAGGGTGGTAGGCGGGAAAATGTTTTTTTTTAATTTGAGGTTACGAGGAAAATACGTATCAAATACTTGTGATATTTATAAAACATGATTGTCTAAAATAAAAGTACAGTATTATGCAGACTCTGCTTAACAGAAAGGCTTTTCCTAGCTGTTGTTTATTGCTAATGTTGGTAGAAAAAAACACAATTCTTGTACCAAATTTTTACATAAATTTGGGTTTTTAAGTACAGATTTCTTTTTGTGGTTACTCGAAATTTGAATGTTACAGTGACTTTGTTACAGGGGTCAGCAATTTGAAAGAATTCTGGGCAGGGGTTCCGCAGAATTATTTAGAGTTTGAAGAGGTTTGAGGTATTATCCTTTGAAACACCTCTCACCATACAGGCAAGACCTTACGGTTAAATTCTGTCTGAAGCTGGAATATAAAATCTCTTGGCGACAAAAAAAGAGTTCCCTAAAAGTCTAAATCTCTGAAACCTTGAACAATACCAGAGAATACTCTTATTTTCTGCAATTGAATCAGTGCAGTGTTTCTAATTCGCAAGGTCTGGAGCCCTTACACCAGTGCTACCGAAAATTTAATACTTCTGGAATGTCGCAACCTGTCGACTGGCAAATACGAATATTTACTGACCATTCGAATGATTATAGTACCTACTTAATCTGCTTGACCCTAAGGAAGAAAGGCACTACGTTCCTTCGAAACTGAGGAAACTATTTACCAGTCGATACAGCGTAACATCGTAAAAGACTGGAATCTTCGTCCTGATCTTAAGAATTATGACATCGTATAGTCAATTAAGGGTTACTAAAAATTGTGAAATGCGATTCATAAACACCACACATACCTTAAATTTAGTACAAGCCCAGGTTACTTGTGCGGTTTTAAATTGTGGTGGAAGTATCCGAGAAAGTGGGAAAAGACAGCAGATTATTTTGAAAGCAACGAAAAGAAATAAAGGTATATAGAATGCGGTGGTGGAATTTGGAGAATAGACCGCAATCTGGCTGTCTAGGGGTAGATTATTTTTTCTTGTGGCTCTGCGGCCCAACGCGGGCCATGGCCTCCTCATTCTTGAGGTCTCTAGATCACACACAAAGACGCATCACAGTTGGTAGGACTTCTCTGGACGAGTGATCAGCCCATCGCAGAGACCTCTACCTGACAACACCCAACATGCAATACAGACATACATCCATGCCCGCGGCGGGATTCGAATCCACAAGTCTAGGAGTAGATAGGGCATATATTCAAATAAATCGTAAATAAATTGGATATAAGAGTGCGTAATTAATTAATCTTTCTTCCACGTTCTAAAAAAATGTTACCAAAACCTTTATATTCACAGATATGTAAACGTCCACCCAATAAGTATGTACACGACACATGAAAAACTCCTGTGGAGGGCCCTTTGAGTCAGCAATAAAACTGGGTTACTATACAAGACGAGGAACTTCCTAACTACATGACTGAAATAGAAGCTTTGCAAGAACGACTCTGCTCTTTGGAATTAGTTAATTTGTTTCTTTGTTTTATGTCATGCGTGGGGTGAGTAAAAAACAAACACGAATGGTGTTTCTTTTCCTGTCCCTCGTTGTATCTAAATTTTTCATCTGCAGGCTGTCAAAAACATTTTTAAAACCCGAAAATAAAGAGTAAGTCCAAGATAGAGCCATAATACAAGTGGCGACTCTTGGAAGTGGGGACTGATAACTCAGAGGACGTAGCTGCTAGGTATAAAGAGGAAAAGAATTTGTGTTCATTCTTTCTCTGACCTGACATTACTTAGCAGAAGTGTGTCCGTCGAAAACTACAATTCTCAATAGTTGAGGTTTCCATAGCTGTGAATATGGCTGTATTTTCTGACGTGATGTGTAGTCTTAGATCTGCCAGTAGTAGGTACGACCCTGCTGTCTCTTCCGCCGTAAAGATGGAGAAGTAGCACGTCTGCCACGTCTTTGGTAACTCTCCACTGAACCACGTAAAGTGACGCACAACAAGGACAACTCTCCTCAGACTAGAAACTGTTCGCCTAATACACTTGTGTGATAACTGCTTTATTTTGCCAATGTTGAAGGGTATTCTGGCTAGTGGCGTGGAGTGCATCAGTTTACTGCTGTTGTCATGTGTGGCGAGCGACTATGGAGGCGTTCCAACAGGGCGCCGTCAGTTTTGTGCCAGAAACAACGTACCTTCATTGGAACACCGGATTTCCAGCAGTCACTGTTTGTGAGAAATTAGACAAAGGAAAGATATGGGACTTGGCAGAGAGGTTTGTGATTGCAGTAAATGTCTGGAGACTGAATTGTCATGTGTGAGATACAGAACACAGGCAAGAAATTAGATCATTTTTCTATTAGATTCCTCCAAGAACACCGCAAAAATGTTCAAAATTATATTAATAATAATCATAACTAAATAAAAACATTTTGTCCGTTTATTAAATAGTACCGAAGCCTAAAAATGAATTCATGTGCATGTTATTAAGCTATGTTGGAGGCGTGGAGATACAGTTCCACACATTCTTACCCGCCACAGAAGATAGAAGCAGGCGGTCAAGTTCACGCCCCCAATTATTTCACCCCTGGTATAGTGCACCAAGGAACTCACTAAATATGTGGGTTTTTGGGCCGCTCACAGCCGGTCTGGAGGCTTTGGAGGAAATAAAATCTTCTTGTCCTTTCCTAGGAGAATTGAATTAAAATTCCGCAACCATCCAGCTTGTACCCTAGCTATGCCTGTGACACTGACGACGTCCTCCTGTTTCCCATTCCGCATAAAGCTACTTGAAATGTAAAAGGAAAACTGTTGCAGTGTCAACATCTCTCTTGGTCGCTCTTTTAATTTCCCTCCGATCTGCTCATGAGGAAATATTAGAAATTCGAGTTCCCTATGGACGAATTTCTGTAAGGACAGCTACATATATAGCAAAGTTCTAAACTTCATACAGCAATGGTGCACACTTGTTGGTGTTGCTGCCTAATAGCTTACTGCGAATATTTGCAGGGACATTCAATTGGGGATTTTACTCCAGGGTTGCTTCGCTATTCAAGATACGCTCCGATTCTTAATCACTATTAAGTATGTCAACACACAAATGGAGTTAAAAAGATAACTCCCTAGTTATAAAGTATTTTAATAGTTTACGTCACTTTAGCTGGCATATTGACGCCGTTTACTTGCGGAAGCCGGAATATAACAGTCGAAATTTGAAAGATTGCCGTTTGGGCTTCCGACGGAATGTCGTTCGATTCTCGGCAGGCGAAGAATTTTACCTTTCCTCATAAACAACCCGAAGATTTGCCGAGGCCCACCCATCTCCGTTTCAAATGGGTACCTCAAATCTTTCCCCGGGAGTGAAAGGGGCCGTTTAGCGAATCCTTCACTCTGTCTATTGGCAAGCTTAATAAAATGCGACATTAAACCTTCACTCCTATACATGCGTTCGTGGCCTGTATTGGAACAGTGTAACATTTCTCTTCTTGTGTGATGTTCACGTTTGCTCTATTTACATGCTAAACACGTGTAAGATCATGCGCACATTTTCTTTTATAAAGCGCCCTATACACTCTCACTTAAACTGAGCGATTTTCTGTGTGACGTCATACCTGACGGAAAAACGAAGTAAACTGCGCAGTTTTGACAGGCAATAACGCAGGCCTCAGAACTGTCATTTCCAGTCGTCTTTCTCGCAGAGAACTGCGCAGTTTACTCAGGGAATACTACAGTGTCCTCAGTTTACCTGCCGACACCACGATGGCTTCATCTCAAGGCACATCCGTTTCTAGCAATTCATTCAGCAAATGAGCGTCGCCTGATATATTCCTTTTCAAATACCACTTCTTATTCCACATTTTACGCTTTCTTTTCTTCTTTTCGGATAACATTATGGCCGATGTGGCTAGCAAACAGCAAATGACAGCCTTGTTTTTATCCATCATATTCACGCGCACAAGACGACACACAGAACTGACAAAAAACTGACAAAACCTCATGCGAAACCTGTGCTGTGCCAGAAAACATCCAGTTCAGTTTTTCGTGCAGTTTTCTTACACAGCTAAACTGCTAGTTTAACTTAGAGTGTGTGGGGTCCTTTAAACGCCGCACACCTGTATCAGTACAGTCACGTTAGATTTCTTCACATGATACGCATATATACGAGGAAGCACATTGGACTGCCTCGGTGGCAGTAAAACGGTTTGCCACATACTGGTGGAAAATATTGGAAGATCTTTCCTCGCTCTCGCTGCCTGCTACTTGCGACAAAGCAAAACCAGTTAACAAGTTGACATGAGTGTCTCACTTATGGTGCTGGCCGAAAAAAAGAAAATTGCAGCATAAAATCATACAAATATCCTCATCACATATTCACTTACACAGAGTCAAGCACAGACTGAGAAAATTCATGTGGCTATTCCAGCATCGAGATTAGACAGTACGGACGTTTAGAATGGTCAGTAATACAAAAAAAAAGGACATCTTCTTGGAAGGTACGAATCTTCATCAATTCATTTTACTATTAACTTCGGTTATTCGTCTCCAGTTTCTCGGTTTATATTTTGTAAGCACGTAACTTTATCCCCCCAGCATTACATTTTGGGTACTGATTTTACGCACACAAAATTGCAAATATGAAAGGCGACAGATTTCTTTGGATTCCGTACACAAGATATTCTCTTAACATTCCTTCTGAAGTCCGTGCCTTCCTGTCAAGATGTAGTCACGTTCGCAAAATTCGGAAGAGCGACTATTAGCTTCTTCATGTACGTCCCTCTGTCCAATCGTCTTCCTTTCCGCACGGAACAGCTCGGGTCCCACTGAACGGATTTTCATGAAATTTGATATTTGAGTATTTCTCGAAAATATGTCGGAAAATTTCAAGTTTCATTTAAATCGTACAAAAAACAACGAGTTCTTTGTATAAACGCCAATACACATTTTTGATCTTATCTCGCTCATTTCTTCTTAAACTGAGAAATGTTTCAGACAAAATTTGTAGAGAAAATCGAAACATATATTTTATGTTGGGCACCTTTTTCCTAGAATTGTGCCGTTTATGACCTAATGTGAAAAATTTTGTTGAGCCGTGCAGGCCACAGATGATAATGTGGTACATGCGCATTTCATACTGGATACCTAAGGCTACAGACGCTCATTCAGAATACGTAACACTTATTACTTTATACTGCAACAATGGTTTATTAACGCGTCTCAATGTTCCGTTATACGCACATTGCCTGTCTTGTTTCAACGCGCATCTTGCTGCTTCCTTAAATTCAGCAAACTATTGGCCAAATAATTTAACACGTAAGCGTTATCTTCCGGACGAAGCTCGACAATTGTGCTGAGCCTTACAACAGACTTGAACACAACAAATTATATGACTTATTGGGTTGTCTCCTGTACGATCGCCATCTTACTGGCTCTCTTACTACACAGTTTTGCTGCTATCGAGAGAGTCTAGTGCGCAAGCGCATGCATATGTGCAGAAGGCAAGAAACGAAACCTGTATTGCTGAACAAATGAGGACAAACCGCATAATTCCATCATTCATTTCATAACAGTTGTCGCCTTCTGTTGTTAAAAACGCCATTACTGCTATCGCAAAACTGTAATAACACGTTCTTGCAGGACAGGCCCGTCATCAGACAATTCCGCCATCATGAAACTGACCATATACTTGCAACAGATGATCTTCTACAGGGGTACATGCAGTTATTGTAACCAATACTGCAGCAATTCTACATTATGCCCTTTAAATATATTAGACTTGGCCAAGGAGGTAAATATTACAAATCTTTTATATTTACTTTAGAGGAAATATCTCTTTTCAAGTGTTCTGAAACATGTTACCTTGTATACTGGCATCTAGTTACCGATATTTAGGAGGAGTTTGCTGCCTCAAATTTGCTTTAGTGTAGTCAGTAGCTATCGGATTACCCTAATGATGGAGGCATCAAGCTCCTGCGAAACATCAATAAATACCAATCTAAAATGGTAAAAAATGAAAAGTGTCTTTGTGCACATCATTAAGGCTGTCGCGGTTAGTGTACATACAGACCCACTTATTTTTATTTTCGTGAAAATTTGGAGTTGATAGGTCAATTTTAAGCCCCGGCCGCTGTATCTCTTTACCCATTGGCTAGGAAGTTGTGTTGAACGGCAGAGCAGTGTGGGCGTATTGGAGAAGAAAAACTCCTTGCTCCTACAGGAAATAAAACAGAGAACACCAGTCTAAAGAGTAATATTGCATAAGGCTAAAATCTTCATCAGTCTCTTCTCTAGAACCTGCGGCACGCATGTGGTGTTCTACTCGTGTGTGAATGTCATATAATCCCTATAACTCAACCTCCTGAATTTGGAGATGTCTATCAGATGATCAGGAAATGAGAGGAATTTGAATTTGACTGGGGTTAAATGTCTTTAGCTTTTACCCTCTTCTTCCATTCTTAAAATTTCCTTTATAATCCTTCGTCGAGCAGTGCCTTATTTCTCCAGTATCTGTATCGGTCTACATGCCACTTTTCCTGCTGAGATCATTCCACCTGTAAAGTTAGATTCACAATTCCTGTCCAAACTGCTAATAACTACACATCCCAGGAGACAGAAACCTTCGTATTCAACGTCTTAACGACTTCAGATGTCAGAAGACTTGTCTGTCCTAATGTCCTCTGTGTGTATTTTGCGTAAGGCTAAATACCTAAATAAAGGTGAGTGAAGAGTTTACTGTCTAAATATCTTAGGGTAATGATTTTAATATTCGTCTTTAAGAAGGTCAGTTTGAATGACGGCGTCCAACATATTTTGTCTAAGGTACACAACCAATATTATTAACTGCTTTGCGGTCCGCAGGTATAGACATCACAATAAGTGGTACATATCGCCTTCTAAATGATTCTGTACTTGTACAATACATAGAGAGTCTACAAACGTGTCCACAAGCCGCATAATACAAACTAATGGGCCGCGATTTTGAAACACCCGGTTCCTACAATCCGCGTTCAAGAAGTCAGGTTTCTCAGACTGTAAATTTTTGTTAACCTAACATTATATTTTGCAGTAGGTGGGGGCAATTGTAGAAGAGGTAACACGTAGTAAGATAACACAATAATCAGTCAGTCAGTCAGAAGCATTTCAGGGAATAAGTTGATGTTCAATGGCAAAGCGATTGCAAATTTGACACTGCGCGTGAGGTGTAAGAATGATTCGGCTTTTATGGTTGAAAAAGATTTTCCCTCAAAGAAACTTACAGTCAGTTAGTACAGTTGTAACGCGAATGGTCTAATGAGAGTGAGGCATGCCAGAAAAAAAAGAGCGGAGAATTCGAAAATTGTCGAAGAGGTATCCACCATGATGATCGACTAAGTCGACCCAACACATCATAACGTAAGTGGAGGAATTTTAAGTATTGAATATCTAAGTTGAGATCTCAAGCTTTTAAAATCCCTTAATCGATTATAATAAAGTTCAATGATATTTTATGGGGCAAGACCGCTAGTGGGATGTTGCCTCCTCATTGTCGAGGCTTCACTATTAGCTAGACTCAGACACACCACACTAGGTGGGACTCCTCTGGACGAGTAATCAGCCCGACGCAGAGACCTCTAACCTACAACTCACAACACTCACAACAGACAGACTTCCTTGCTCCAGGGGGAATCGAGCCCGCAATCCCAACAAGTGAGCAGCAGCGGACCCACGCCTTAGACCGCGCGGTTACTGGGATCGGCCTTATTCCATGATATTGACAGTGTTAGTCAGTGTAAAAAAGCTTCAGATCTCAACACGAATAGTCAAAACTTGCAGTTATAAAATGTTACCTGTTCGGTTTCTATATTCAGCCTGGTGATGGCTGAAATTTAAGCTAAAACATGTAGCTGATTACCTGTATTAAAAAAATATATTTGTGCTGGACGGACAAGTACTAGTTTGACTGCGTTGTCTATCGCCGTATTACAGATATTAAAAATGCTATATATATACTATTTAAATTAGAGTTAATTATTGTTAAAACGTTACAATAGTGTGTGTGTGTGTGTGCCCTCTATATACTGATACAGCATTTTGAAGTTTCATTATAATAACATTCACTCTATTGTCTCATTCAGTTATCTCTACATGCGGGCTACCTGACTTGTCCATCCTACCCTTTTTATCACCCTAAATATAATTGAAAAATAATGAAAATTACCAAGTTTCTTCATTACTCAGTTTTCTCCACTTTCCTGCTCCTTCGGTCTAAACGTACTCCCTATCCAGCACCCTCAATATATGTTCCTTCCTTAACGAAATATGACTCCAGTGTTGACAACACGATACACTAAATACAGCTACTTATCTATCGGTGTATTTTGGTGAGTTTAGAATTTCATTGGTGAAATGTGGATTAAAATTTTAAAAAAATGATTTATTAACTTTTGCTGCAGGTTTTCGCAAACTGCACATTTTTATTAGGAGACTGTTATTGGAATAACGTAAAATTCGAATGCTGTGATGAATTCAGTCCACATCTTACACCTTATGGTATATGTTATTCCATTAATTCACTTCAGACAAAGTAAGTAATCTAACAAATGCAAATAAATTTACAATGACCGTGTTGTTATATAAAAACTTAAAATACCACGGTTACTCTACTTCCTGTATCACTGACTTTTCTGTCTTACTTACTTACTTACTTGCTTACTTACTTGCTTACTTACTTGCTTGCTTACTTTCTTGCTTGCTTACTTACTTGCTTACTAACTTACCTACTTTTTACTTGCTTATTTACTTGCTTACTTATTTACTTACTTGTCTACTTACTTGTTTGCTTGTTTGCTTACTTACTTACTTACTCACTTACTTAGTCCATAGAGCAGAGCCCTTCTTGAGAAGCTCACGGGTTCTTAGCTGGTAAAGAAATTCCCCGCATTGTACGGAACCCGAATGTTCATTACCGCATTCGTAAGTGCCCGCCACCTGGCCCTATCCTAAGTCACATAGATCCAATCCATGCCCCACATCCCACTTCCTGAAGATCCATCTTAATATAATCCTCCCATCTTCGCCTGGGTCTTCCGAGTGGCTCCTTTCCCTCAGGTTTCTCCACCAAAACCCTGTACACACCTCTAATCTCCCCCATACCTGCTACATGCCCCGCCAATCTAATTCTTCCCAACTTGATCACCCGAACATTATTGTGTGACGAGTACAGGTCTTTAAGCTCCTCATTATGTAGTTTTCTCCACTCCCCTGTTACCTCGTCAATCTTAGGCCCAAATAGCACCCCATTTCTCAAAAACCCTCAGCATCACTGACTTTTCTCCATTAAAAAAATCTGTGCTTTTCCACAGAATGCAGTTGCGTTTTTCTTATGATTCCGATAATAAACAGTGACTAATTTCTTAAACAACGTGCATTTTAATATTTCGAATTTTTTCTCTGAAGTAGGAAATGTCAGTAATAATGTCGCATTAAATTTTTTCCTGAAAGACCTTACAGAATTTCTCTAAACCCACACGATGGTCAGGAGTAACGATAAGTAAAGCTTTTAAAAAGCCTCTGGGCGAGATGTAAAGGAACATATCCCTAGATATTCCACCTGAGCCGGTTGATAGTTACTGTCAGCAGTTAATTTACTCTCGATACTTTATTGTTATGAGTTTAGCATTTATTTATTGCCGTTTTGTTGTTGCTGTTGTTGTTCTTCCAGGAAGAAAAATTTCACTACTGGTCAAAGAGTCGATCTGATATCGAACATGATCACCGGTCCTGGAAAAATGGAATTTAATGTGTTTGCGGATTCTGAGGTAATAAACTTGGGAACGGAGTAGATAGATATATTTGATACAAGCACTAGTAACTGCTTCTCCTCCGAGATACAGTTCTTTCCATTATAACAGAAACTGTCTAAAAGGAATACCACTGATATTACGAAGTGAGAAGTTGACTGTACTATTAACCCTTTAAAGACGAAACGGAGACGGCTTTATTTCAAAACCCATCTCTTACCGCGCAGTAAACACTTTTCATCACGGTTATAAAAACCAATCGATGGAGGTTATAGAGGGCCAAAGTCGCTGTTTGATCTGAGATAAAAACAAAACCCATAAATATAGTGTGGGCAGAATGTACATTTATTGAATGTTAAACCCGCTGGTGCATCAAGTAACCAGTAGAATTTAGTAAGAGAACGTGATATGAGTGACAACTTGCATCTCATCTACAATTATACTAAAATTAGTCAACATGTACGTCATTTTAACATCTGTGACTACTGTACGTGCATGCACTGGAGAGGGTACGGGGTCTTTGGTGACATCTTTGGGTGTGCCTGTCAGGTCAGTGTTCGGAAAATGGAAATAGACAGAAATCCACAGGATACTGAATATAAACTTAACAAAGGAGTGTATTTTTTCAGATTGTGTAAAGCAGTACGTTACAGCAGCCAAGATCATTTACTAGGTACAGTGATTAAGCTACGCTCTGGACGATCAAATAACTCTGTTCCATTTACTGGAGAGCAGGCCCTCTCAGCCCGTAGCTGGCGTGCACTATGTTGCCCGCGATGCAGTGTCATGTTTTCAGCGGAGGCATTTGAAATGAGAAAAAGTCTCTTAACCCTTTCCCTGCTAAAGACAGGTTTGAAAAATTATGAGCCGTTTATTTATGGAGATACTCATTACATTACATCACATTACATTACATTACATTACAAATTCATCTTATATGTGCTAAAAATATCGAAATACTAACCAAGGCTGTGAACTGAAAGTTTATAAAATTGTTGGTTGTTATCAGCATTTTTAATGTTCATTATGTACATAAAAGCGCGCAGGTTGATTTACACATACAGTTCTACGTTAACATTTCCATTCTTCATTCTGTGTATTGTATTTAATGTTGTCAATATGCAAACCAAGTTTTGGCGAAATTGCCCGCACCACACAAAAGAATGAACAAGACGGCTGTTTGAGAAAAATGTCCTGTCCTTTTTTGTAAGCGTCCGTACCAACTCTGTACTCCACTCAGCTTCCTAACGAATGGGTACGGGGAGCTTTCGCTATTGAGCCGGTAATTTGAAAGGAGATGAACGAGGATTAAAGCTGACTGCTAATGTGAGTCAAGTGCCGAGACCAAGAATGCGAGGAACTGTACCTCCACTAGCCCATAAGCTTTCATGGCGTGATGTTTAATTAAACACTTAGTATGATATTTATATACTACCTATATTATATTATATTATATTATATTATATTATATTATGTTATATTATATTATGTTATATTATATTATATTATATTATATTATATTATATTATATTATATTATATTATATTATATTATATTATATTATATTATATTATATTATATTCTATTATATTATATTATATTATATTATATTA
>Ga0136643_10010208_pt1 | contig 13848 bp, 9 predicted proteins | sample TergutLab28metaG_FD_96883 | JGI IMG/M metagenome (GOLD analysis project Ga0136643, IMG submission 96883) | Labiotermes labralis P1 segment gut microbial communities from Petit-Saut dam, French Guiana - Lab288 P1 (version 3) (version 3) | ecosystem: Host-associated > Arthropoda: Insects >...
TCCGCCCCCCCCCCTCCGCCCCCCGCTTCTCCAATGAACTCTGTCCTACTGCTGTTGTCGTAGTTCGCTTCCGTGTCCATCAGGAGCAAATTTGGCAACAACTGTACGCTTTGCTCACAAAGAGTAATTATCATGCCTTATATTCAGCGTCTCGTTTTCTTCCTCTTGTTTAGAAACCCAAAGATTCTATAATTAATTTAACTGTTGCTCTTTATGGGTGTAAAACTTGGTCCATGGCTTTAGGAGGACATAGACTGATGACGCTTCAGAAGCGATTCCTGAGGGGAAGTATTCTGACCTAAGAGAAGCAAAGTAAAAGGTAAAAGGTAAAGTGATCCCGTTACAGGCCCGGTGTGGCCCAGAGGTTGGGTAGAGTTATAGCTCTACTCTTCCGTGACGGCGGCACTAGAAGGGGGTGAGTGGTCAGCAGCACGTCCCGGTCGCACTTTACCCCCGGGAAAGACCCGGTACCCATTTTACAGGAGGCTGGGTGGGCCCCAGGGCCGATCTGGACGGGCGGAAAATCTCGTCCCCACCTGGATTCGATCCCGAACCGTCCAGCCCGTAGTCAGTCGCTGTACCGACTGAGCTACCGGGCCCACAAGAGAAACAAAGTAACAAGATAAAATGACAAATGAAACCTTCATAACAGCAAGCTTTATCCAATACCTAGACCAAGTCATGAGCAAATTAAGGACCTGTCTCGAAGCTAGATACCGGAGGTGAATATTACGTTAGAATTTGGAAACCGTGGGAGGAAGTAACCATCTGGTAAACCCAGACGTGGACTGGAAGATACCTGTATCATTCATACTGACCTTAACAAATCGTTGCTAAATAAGCTGCAGTGAAACGTGTCTATAAGGGAACCTCAAGAAACAGAAATTATTTCCTCTGCAGGAAGGTTCCATATAGTAGGTAAAGGTAAAGGTAAAGCAGTCCCGTTACATGCCCAGAAGGTTCCAGGAAGTTAAGGTTCCCAGATTTCGTGATAACGGCACAGGATGGTGGTAGGTTGTTAGCCTTACGCACCGGCCGCCTTTACCCCAGGAAATGCTTCTGGTACTCATTTCTGTTAGAGGCTGAGTCGATCGGAAGGATTTTATTTCGATGAAAAATCCACTGACACCAGCTAGGATCGAACCAGTGACCTTCCGATTTGTAGCACAGCACCTTAACCACTGTGCTACCGCGTTCCATTTAGTAGAGGTACCTTAATCAAAGAGCACTGGAAATTGAGAGCGCCCGGAACGTAAAAATTTTCCGATAAAGACAGGCTTCCATTATGTTCCATTTCCGTTTGACACAGGTTTCACTCTATAAATAGGGAGAAAATTTTTTCAAACACTCTTAGCTTCTTAAGATGAATTCTACCACCTGGAGTTTGTTTTGCCAAGCGTGTATAATTGCAAATGAAACGGATTCTTAAAGTATCTCATTCACTGCTAGGAGCGAAACTGTGGCAGTTCGAACTTTATGTAACAATACATTAACCATGTGGCCTGCGGGGGGACTTGTGGAGGCCTGTGGTCTTTACACCACAATCATTTCTGCGTTACCCACAATTCAGCAGCGTTAAATCTGCCTTGTCACACTGAACATAGCTTCTTAATTTGATGCCCTGTCACTCCGTAGCTCACAATGATCCCATACACTCCAGAGTTGCTTTTCCTGTGACATCCACTGACTGACTTCCCATAGTTCGAAGAGAGATAAACTAAACAAGATGCAACTAATCTGGTGTTTATAATCAAACTTCTATCTCAACATGTTTCGGGCATCATTATGCCCATATTCAGGAGAACAAGATTGTGTATAACTTCATATGGTGTTGTGCACTGGTTGCTGGCTGTGGTTGTGTGGTGTTTGGCTGCGAGTTGTGTGCACTGTGTCAAACAGTAGCCTTCACACAGTGCACACAGCTCGCAGCCAAACTCCACACAACCACAGACAACACAACCAGTGCAGAACATCACATGCAGTTATATTTAGTCTTGTTCCCTTGAAGATGGGCATAATGATGTCCGAAACATGTTGAGATAGAAGTTTGATAATAAACACCAGATTAGATGCATCTTGATGGTTTCTCTCTTTTCACTCTACATTCCATGATGCACGGTCACAAGAGACTAAAAATTCTCATTGTTCCTTTCGCAAGTACACATCGTGTAGCCTGGACTGTAGTAAAAGGAGCGGGTGAATACGTTCATATGATCTGAGAAATGCATCTTCAGCCATGTGTTACAAGACAAGAGCATTTCCTCGATACAAATATCTAAATTTATCATTTTCATCAAGAAATCAAAACTTGAGAAAAATTATCTATTTTATACACCAAGGTCAGCTTGTGACATACATATTCCGCACTGTGGAGAGCCGGAGTTGTATCTCCAACCCATTTGCAACCTGGTACTACAAGGAGTTGGTTGGTCAGCACCAGGCTCCGACCGCTTTATCGCCGGGAAAGACACGGTACGCCATGTACTGGAGCTTTCGGGCTTCGGTACAGACCTGGACAGCATGAAAAATCACGTCTCGACCTGTATTCGGTCCCCGGACTATCCAGTCCCTTGCCAGTCGCATGGCCGCATGTGGTAGGGTAAAAAAACTTCAGATAGACTTGACTGATATTTTGGATACAATACTACGTAGACTTGACTGATATTTTGATACTGTCCAATGTAGACTTCACTGATTCTTTGAACACTGTCCTATATAAACTTCACTGATATTTGAAAAATATCCCATGTAGACACTGCTGATTCTTTGAACACTGTCCTGTATAGATTTGATTGATATTTGAAACATGTCCTATGTAGACACTGCTGATTATTTGAACACTGTCCTATATAGAACTGACTGATATTTAAATAGGATTCTGTGTAGACTCTACTGATTCTTTGAACACTGTCTTATATAGACTTGCATGGTATTTGAGTACTTTCCTATTTCGACTTGACTGGTACTGGAATACTCTCCTGTGTAGACTTGATTAGTACTTGATTGCTGTCCTATACGGACTTGATGGATATTTTGATACTGTCCTTTTCCCAGCCTTAAAGATCCACATGGCTTCGGAGACTGGATCTTTGTCCCTTTTCAGTTAGGAAGTTGAGAAATAGAACCTGCTGTAATGGGTCCTCTAGGAAAAGCCAGTCTACCTATCCAGTGACACAAACTAGCTTTGTCTATACTGAGCCGACAAGAGTATGTTTCTCCTTCACTTTGTGCCTGAAGACAGAGAAATCCATTCTCCTGCGTTGAGGTTACTTCAATCCTGAGACCATGCACATTATCCAAAATGTCAGTCTTTTAAATAGACCATCGTCAGAATCCTTGAAAAATTAATCACTTACGAATGGTTAATAAAACAATACCTGGGAACCAGACTGTAATTACAGCCTGATAGTTAGTGGCAACGGAATGTGGATACAGCTGGCTCTGGATTGTATTCTGTGAATAGGGGTGAACAATCCGGCCGTGCTGACCTTAGTTATCATCTCTCGCACGACGTCTTACGTCTAGTTTTTTATTTCCTCCGTCCATTCTTTCTTTACCCAAGAGGTTTTCTCTCAAACAATATTGATAAGTGAAAAATTATGTTGAAGTTGTGTATGTCAGCAGCACGTGTATGTTTCTTGTCTCTTTATTTCGTAGGGGTTTATTCATTATCTTGTGTGTCGTAACGGTCCCTTAGATACGTTCATAATATTCACGAATACGATTAGTGTTAGCAATGTATATAGTAATAATATTGTTGTTATGGCTCCTATTATTTGATTGTATATAACAGTTGTTGTGGTTGTAATTTCGTTTTCTATTATAGTGTCTTGTATATTTATTTATTTGTTGTTGGTTACTGTTGGTATCGTGTATAGTAAGATGGGTAGTAATATTAATGTAATTATTAGTATTTTGTTTGATGGCGAGAATATTTCGTTTGAGGCTAGTCTTGTCTGCAATTTTCTCTATCTGCTTTTCATTAAACATTCTTATATCTAAATTTTCCAAATAGCTTTCTAATTTTCAAATGCTCGTAGAAAAATTTCGGTACCAATACAACCAAAGGTACTTTATAACTGAGGGTTGACAATGAAAGGTTCTTAGAAAAAGCGAATCGAAGTTGAAGAACATTGCAGAGATTGGGAGTTGAATTGTAAGTTATATAAATATAAATTATTAATATTTGAGAAAGGAGTTAGATTGCGGAAAACCAGGAGATTTGTTGTGTACAAAAAAAAGCGAAGTTGCAGGAAGTGAAGAAAGACAATATTGGAAAGTAGAGAAGGTTGGAAAAAATAATACTGGAAGAGGTAACGAAAATCTAAGAAACAGTTACTGTGAGGTGGTCAGTGGGACACAAGCAAAATTCCAGAAAATGTATTTATACGAGATATGAACTAAATCCCGAATGATGTTGGGTGGCGGTAAACGTGAAGGTAGGCGGAGGAAATAAAGAGATTTGCAAAAATCCATGATAGTTTTGTAGGAACGTCTCTAACGTTTCCAAATAAACAGCAAAATTGTGGCTGCGTTAGGATTACAAAGAGACGACGGAAAACGGAAGGTTTTGTGAATAACAGCGTAGTAAAATTTCTCTTTGTTATGGACGGTGGTAAGAATATTGGGACAAAATGTTACTGATGGCAGGCAAATAGTTTAAAAGATGGAAAGGCCGTCAAAAAAACCAAAGAAAAAATATAAAAATTAAGATCATGGTATTTTTTGCTTAATTATTCACAAAAGAATATGGTTACATAAAATAATTCAGAAAAGACGTAACGATAGAGAAGGACAGAATTTATTTACTGATATTAGCTGGCATAATCTGTTGTTTTATTATTGCGAATTGAAATATAACTGAAGAAAATAGGATTATACTGTTGGTTGTACAGGAACTGAAATGAGTCCAACGATACGTTTGAAAGCAGAGATTGGAACCTAAGTGGAATTAAGTATTAATTCGAGGAACAAAAATATTCCTTACGAGTATAATGCCCCATATAATGCTCTATATAATGCCCCATATAATTCCCCATATAATGCCCTATATAATGCCTCATATAATTCCCCATATAATGCTCTATATAATGCCCAATATAATGCCCCGTATAATGCCCCATATAAATACATTATTTTAACTTTTATGTACTGCAAAGTGTAACCGTTGAAAAACAATAAAAATTAGACTTTAAGAAAACATTAAACAGCTCAAATGTAACGGAGAAATAATTATGGAAAAATCCCTAGTTAAAAGGATTTGAATCGTAAAATTACGGCGTAATACAAAGTCGTTATTAAAGACTACAGGAAAATAGAATGGGAAAAGGAGAAATTTTTGGACAAACGAGCGAATATGGTAACGGTGGAGTAATATTAGTGGTGTGGAGTGTGACGTGTGAAGGAATATTTCGGTATAAATATGTATGTCATGAAGAGCTCTGCGCTTAGAAAGATAGTGTGGTAGGACAGGTATGTTTTCATGGCAGTTTTCAAACAGCAACTCTTGTAAACAATAAATAGTCTTCACAGACAAAGCCTGAAAAAATATCACCTTTCGTTCGCTGTGGTCATTTCAAAACTGGGATCCCCTGTGTGACAGTACAAGGAATCTGTCAGAATTCTGCCTGATCTTGTAAACAGCTTGTTGATGACACAAGCACTGCTTTCCGATGTTCGTCTGCAATCACACTTGGTGCTGCCATCCTTCTTACTTTTAGATCTTCCTGTTTCTCTGTTCCCCTTCACAATTCTGCGGTGTCTTAGTGACCCATATCCCTGTATTACTCTACGAATGTCCCATTCGACTTTACTGACTTATTTTTTTGTTTTATATTGGTTGTAATTTTGAACTTCTCGTCAAATATTATGCGAATGACAAAATCAAGAAAGATGAAATTGGAGGAGCACCTGGTACCTGGTACCTGTGGGAGAAAAATTCATAAAGGGATTTGATACGGAAATTTAAAAAATGGAGATCACTTGGGATATCAGGGTACAGGAGGGATAATATTAAAATTGATTAAAGGAAATATGATGGGAGGTTGTGGGTAACGATTTTTTTGAGTGTCCAGATATGGACAAGTGGGTTCGTCTTAAGCACACGGTAAGAAATTTTCGGTTTCCATAAAATGTAGCGAATTTTAGTTAGTCCTATCACACCAAAACCAATCGCGATTTTATTCAGGCAAGGTATAAGGACCATTCAACAGACAGACTTCCCCAATAACGTATGTAGCACTTCACCCCAAAATACGGTCACTTCGTCCACGCTACTGCGAAAATTTAGAAATACCCTCGCAGGCAGGATATCGACAAGAGAATTTTTCGTGTAAACAAAACAGACAACCGGACTTTCATATTAAAATGCAGAAAAGCTATGCTTTAACAGCACAACTGGCATCGTAGCTTATGTTGGTGGTTTTCACTTTTCATATAGTGAAACTATTTGTTACTTTCATTTTCAGTATTTTTGCTGATAAAAAAGATTTCTTTCTGCAGTATTCAGCCTATTACAAACTGCTTACTTTAACCGGAATAAGGGAGAAAAACATGAAAAGAAACATAATAATGCTCACTAATTAGTCACAACAGCGTGTAACGTGTTCATAAGAGAAAAAAATGCTTGTAGGATACAAGTTGGTACTTTTTTCCACTATAAGGTTTAAATATCACGAAAAACAATAATAATTCTGCATAAAAAAACTAAAAAAGTCGTACTAATTAAGGATAACAATTAATAATATTTATATTACAAGAATAATATTTATTTCTATAAGACAAACACCACCGCTCACGAGTGGAAATATGAAATACATCAGAATATACTTCAGTAAGGGAACATTGTGTACGCTCTGGACTGGAAACAAAAACTCATAAATGTGTATCTCTGTAGTGCTTGAAGGTTATTTAAACGAGCTTGGACAGGGGATGTAGTGTCCATTTCATACCCCACTCACCCCTCGAGGAAATAATAATGTTCATAGTACTGGCATGTGTGAGGGAGTGCGACAGACCGATGTGCCTTATGTGTGTCAGAGAGAGACATCTGTGAATCAGAGCCCGCGACGCAAGACTAAATTGCCTCTCTTGCGAGCGTCTCCTTGCAAACGTCACGGAAGCATGTTATGTTCACAGAATAACAACTTCCTCTATCTAAGACAGTCCACTCACACCAAAAGTTGAACATCCCCATGTCAATCACTAACGGCAGGCACAGAAGTGGAAAGATGTGACGTGCAAAGTTTGAAAATCTGCTCTTCATAGCTTCACCTTGTTTTCTGTAACACTGCTTGAGTCGTAAAGTGTAAGTAAAACACAGTCACACATAAGTCAGTTAATGATTTTGTTAAGGTGTATTCTTACATTATTTTATCAACGATATGTTTCGGTTCTAGTTATGAGCTATCTTCAGGTTAGTTACTATTTCTTAGAAGGTAAAATATACAATTAGCAATGCTATTTTTATATTTGTGTGTCCGTGTATTGTTAATATGATTTTTTTGATTACAAACAACAAGATGCAACAACTTTTATTATTTATTTTTAAAAGGCTCTACATGTTTCGAGCGTTTCCTCCGCCCATCATCTCCTGATGATGGGCGGAGGAAACGCTCGAAAAATTATAGCAATGCTATTGTTATTGTTACCTACGAGTTCTCGTAATTTTGGAATTAAATGTTTCTGAAATAATTGTCAGTTGAGATATATGTTTATAAACGCCAGTCGAGATTGAATCCATAAATACGAAAACATAAAAAGGAAATTATACAATTGCAATGCAAACATTTATATTAACCGTCAATGTCTTCCAAAACAATTAATTCCAAAATAATTAATTCCAAAACAATTAATTCCAAAATAATTAATTCCAAAATAATTAATTCCAAAATCTCACCTAAAATTTACTTCTTGCGTCGTTTGCAAGATCTGACATTGCCAACGCTAAGCACTTAAGGATCCTAATGTTCGGAGATGAGGCACCGTGTAGCTGGGTAATTGGTTCCAAATATTTTGAAAAATAACGGTGACTTCTTGTTCAAGGTCACGCACTCAATTAAAGACTATTAGGAATATATGTACGTAGAAACGCACTGTCCGCCACACGGCTACAATAATAGCTAATCGCTAACGTAGAGAGGAATTAGTAATGGAGGTTGAATTAGATTGTATTTGTTTTTCGTCAGCATTTCAGAACGATATTGATTGGAGTATTTTGATGTTGGAAATGCAATAAGAATTACTGTTTGTCCCTACAATGTATTCTTTGATCTACCTCTTCCAGTAGCTACTGGAGCATAAATAAATAAGAAAAAACGTAGTGTGACATGACTTGTTTGGGCTAAAGAGAAATGCATGTCACATGAACACCATTAAAATATATGCAAGGTTCAAACTAAATGTTGCGCATCCCGTCATGCAGAAGTTTAATAATTTCCTTCACCAAAACATTTTATTAAATTCCGAGAATAATGTGATATCCTTACAAGTAGCTTCCCACCGACGAATGCTTGCTGTTCGAAAGGATGTCTCATACTCACTGACAGTATCATGCGATAAATACTGCAGACACATACTCACTGACAGTATCATGCGATAAATACTGCAGTCTCATAAGCACTGAGAGTATCATGCGATAAATACTGCAGTCTCATACTCACTGAGAGTATCATGCGATAAATACTGCAGTCTCATAAGCACTGAGAGTATCATGCGATAAATACTGCAGTCTCATATTCACTGAGAGTATCATGCGATAAATACTGCAGACTCATACTCACTGACAGTATCATGCGATAAATACTGCAGTCTCATACTCACTGACAGTATCATGCGATAAATATTGCAGTCTCATACTCACTGACAGTATCATGTGATAAATACTGCAGACTCATACCCACTGACAGTATCATGTGATATATACTGTAGTCTCATAAGCACTGAGAGTATCATGCGATAAATACTGCAGTCTCATACTCACTGAGAGTATCATGCGATAAATACTGCAGTCTCATAAGCACTGACAGTATCATGAAATAAATACTGCAGTCTCATACTCACTGACAGTATCATGCGATAAATATTGCAGTCTCATACTTACTGACAGTGCCTTGTGATTAAAATTGCCCTCTCATACTCACTGACAGTATCATGCGATTAATACTGCAGTCTCGTACACACTGAGAGTATCATACGATAAATACTGCAGTCTCGTACTCACTGAGGGTATCATGCGATAAATACCGCAGTATAAAACTCAATGACAGTATTATGGGATAAATAATGCACTCGCCTACTCAATGAAAGTATCAAGCGATAAATACTGCAGTCACATTATCAATGACAGTATCATGTGATAAATACTGCACTCTCATACTCACTGACAGTATCATGCGGTAAAAAGTGCAGTCCCATACACACTGAGAGTATAATGCGATAAATACTGAAGTCTCATACTCAATGGCAGTATCATGCGATAAATACTGCAGTCTCGTACTCACTGACAGTATCATGCGATAAATAAAGTAGTCCCATACACACTGACAGTATCATGCGATAAATAATGCAGTCTCAAAATCAATGACAGTATCAAGCGATAAATAATGCAGGCTCATATTTCCTGACAGTGCCTTGGAATTAATACTGCACTCTCTTATTCAATCAGAGTATCACACGATAAATACCGCAGTCTCGTACTCACTGAGAGTATCATGCGGTAAGTACTACAGTCTCAAACTCAATGAGAATATCATAGATAAATAATACAGTCTCGTAATCAATGAGAGTATCATGCGATAAATACTGCAGTCTCATAATCGATGACAGTATCATGCAATAAATACTGCAGTCTCGTATTCACTGAGAGCATAATGCGATAAATACTGCAGTCCCATACACACTGACAATATAATGCGATAAATACAGCAGTCTCATACTCACTGAGAGTATCATGCGATAAAAACTACAGTCTCATATTCACTGAGAGTATCATGTGATAAATACTGCAGTCTCATATTCACTGAGAGTCTTGTGCGATAAACACTGCCGTCTCGTATTCAATGACAGTATCTTGCGATAAATACTGCTGTCTCGTATTCACTGACAGTATCATGCGGTAAATACTGCATTCTCATATTCACTGACAGTATCATGCGATTTATACTGCAGTCTCATTCACACTGACAGTACCATGCGATTAATACTGCACTGTCATATTCACTAACTGTATCATGCTGTAAATATTGCCGTATCGTACTCACTAGGAGTATAATGAGATAAATACTGCAGTCTCGTACTCACTGGCAGTACCATGCGACAAATACTGCTCTCTCATACTCACTGAGAGTATCATGCGATGAATACTGCAGTTTCATACTTACTGACAGTATCATGCGATAAATACTGCAGTCTCGTATATACTGAGAGTGCCTTGCGATTAATACTGCACTCTCACATTCACTGAGAATGTCACACGATAAAAAAAATCAGTCTCGTACTCACAGTATCATGCGATAAAAACTGCAGTCTCGTACTCATTGAGAGTATCACACGATAAATACTGCTGTCTCGTACTCACTGAGAGTCTCATGCAGTAAATACTGCAATCTCAATCTCAATGAGAGTATCATGCGATAAATACTGCAGTCCCATACACACTGAGAGTATAATGCGTTAAATACTGCAGACTCATACTCACTGAGAGTATAATGTGTTAAAAACTGCAGTCTCGTACTCTCTGACAGTATCATGCCATAAATACTGCAGTCTCGTACTCCCTGACAGTATCATGCCATAAATACTGCAGTCTCATACTCGCTGAGAATATCATGCGATAAATACTGCAGTCTCGTACTCCCTGACAGTATCATGCGATTAAAACTGCAGTCTCATACTCACTGATAGTTTCATGCGATTTATACTGCACTCTCATATTCACTGACAGTATCATGCGATAAATACTGCAGTCTCATATTCACTGATATTATCTTGCGATTAATACTGCACTCTCATACTCACTGACAGTATAATGCGATGAAATCTTCCGTCTCGTACTCACTGACAGTATCATGCGATAAATACTCCTCTCTCATACTCACTGACAGTATCATGCTTTTAATACTGCACTCTCATATTCACTAAGAGTATCATGCGATAAGTGTTGCTGTTTCGTACTCAATGACAGTATCATGCGATAAATACTGCAGTCTCATCCTCACTGAGGGTATCATGCGATAAATACTGCAGTCTCATACTCACTGGCAGTATCATGAGATTAATACTGCACTCTCATATTCATTGAGAGTATCATGCGGTAAATACTGCAGTCTCGTACTCAATGACAGTATCATGCGATAAATACTGCAGTCTCATACTCACTGACAGTTTCATGCGATTGATACTGCACTATCATATTCACTGACAGTATCATGCGATAAATACTGCCGTCTCGTACTCACTGACAGTATCATGGGTTAAATACTGCAGTCTCGTATTCAGTAACTATATAATGCGATAAATACTGCAGTCGCATAATCACTGACAGTATCATGCGATAAATATTGCAGTCTCATATTCACTGACAGTATCATGCGATTAATACTGCACTCTCATATTCATTGAGAGTATCATGCGATAAATACTGCCGTCTCATATTCACTGACAGTATCATGCGATAATTACTGCACTCTCATACTCACTGAGAGTATCATGCGATAAATACTGCAGTCTCGTACTCACTGACTGTATCATGCGCTAAATACTGCAGTCTCATACTCACTGACAGTATCATGCGATAAATACTGCAGTCTCGTACTCAATGGGAGTATCATGCGATAAATACTGCAGTCTCTTACTCACTGAGAGTATCATGCTATAAATACTGCAGTCTCATACTCACTGACAGTATCATGCGGTAAATACTGCCGTCTCGTTCTCACTGACAGTATCATGCGATAAATACTCCACTCTCATACTCACTGACAGTATCATGCGATAAATACTGCAGTCTCGTACTCACTGACAGTATCTTGTGATAAATACTGCAGTCTCATACTCACTGACAGTATCATGCAATAAATACTGCAGTCTCATACTCACTGACGGTATCATACGATAAATACTGCAGTCTCGTACTCACTGACAGTATAATGCGGTAAATGCTGCAGTCTCCTACTCACTGACAGTATCATGCGATAAATACTGCAGTCTCCTACTTACTGACAGTATCATGCGTTAAATACTGCAGATGGTTCAATGAGACGTAGCAGTCAATTCATTCAGTAAGAAGGATTTATCTACGTAATAAGAACCAACGGACTCCACACTTTTTTCGTTAATATTTTCATTTGATTATAGTGTCTTCGACATGTTTCGAACATCCAAGTGTTCATCCTCAGGAAGACTTGTAGAAGCAGTTTTATTGTATTTCTAATATGTATCCATGAAGCATGTGGTAGATGGCACATTCTGCTATTGATAATACGGCATACATGGTCGCATGAAAGAAACATCATAAAACTGCTTGCACAGTCTTCCTGAGGATGAACACTTGGACGTTCGAAACATTTCGAAGGCACTACAATCAAATTAAAAGTATTAGCGAAAAAAGTGTTCAGTCCGTTGTTTCTTATTACGCAGCTACATCACAATGCGCGGTTCAAAAATCATAAAAAAAAAGATTTATCCTAAAGAAACACTAAATTCGGCAGCCGCAAATAATCAGCTTAATCACTCCAACACAATAGAAAATGTTTAACGTCGCTCTAACCTAATGAGATATTTTCAGGAAATTTAGACCAACGTTTTAACTTTTGTTATCCTAATTGACGCGTTTTAACAATTAAAATTTATATATCCACGCTCGAAATACTGGGATCTCAGCTCCTTTTTAACGACTCGTCTTATTGTACAATTTAATATACATTTTTGTGAAAGAGCGTGGCCTGAAGATGGCTGTTTATTGGCAAAACGTGTGGTCTTCCAGGAATAAACTTGTTGCTAACAAAATTTTGGGTACAGAAAATATAAAAACTTTTGCTTGAAAACAGGATTAGTGGGCCCGGTAGCTCGGTCGGTATAGCAACTGACTACGGGCTGGGCGGTCCGGGATCGAATCTCGGTGGGGACGAGAATTTCCGCCCGTCCAGACCGGCCCTGGGGTCCACCCAACCTCCTGTACAATGGGTAGCGGGTCTTTCCCGGGGGTTAAATGCGGCCGTGGCGTGCTGCTGACCACTCACCCCCTTCTAGTTCCGCGGTCATGGAAGAGTAGAGCTATACCTCTACCCACCCTCTGGGCCACACCGGGCCTGTAACGGGATAACTTTACCATTTTGAAAATAGGATTAAAAGTATCAGCATCATGATCCTGCCATTTTAGTCACGAGGAATTTTGGGTGGACCCCAAAAGCCATCTGCGCACTTTGAAGACGAGAACAACCCCATACTTCTGCCTAGAACAGAACCTGTGGCAAGAGATTTTGTAATTATATAACCTTGTCTGACATAGAGTGTAGAAATTGTAGATGACAGAGACGTCAATACTTAATGTCATATTTGGAAAATTGTATGTAGTCAAACACAACTGTGTCATATGAGGTGTATTTAATTACTATATAATGGACAACTACATGTTCGGCCTGTACTGGCCATCTTCAGGTTGTCTTAGGGGAACTTAAGATCTTACTATAAACATGCACGCGTACGTGGTGTAGAGATCTCTTGAGTTCCCCTAAGACAATCTGAATATGGTCAGTACAGGCCGAAACATGTAGTTGTCCATTATATAGTCATTAAATACACCTCATGTGACACAGTTGTGTTTGACTACATACAATTTTCCAAGTTTCA
>Ga0136643_10010209_pt1 | contig 13847 bp, 9 predicted proteins | sample TergutLab28metaG_FD_96883 | JGI IMG/M metagenome (GOLD analysis project Ga0136643, IMG submission 96883) | Labiotermes labralis P1 segment gut microbial communities from Petit-Saut dam, French Guiana - Lab288 P1 (version 3) (version 3) | ecosystem: Host-associated > Arthropoda: Insects >...
ATAATAATAATAATAATAATAATAATAATAATAATAATAAAATAGCCATCAACACAACTATACTGTATCTGGTATTTATTGTTGCAGCTAGTTTCAACCACACAGGGTCATCTTCAGGCACATATACTTTAAAAACACATAAGAAGTACAATTACAGTATAGTCATTGAGATCTCAGTTATTACAATTTTTGGAATACATGTTACCGTTTCCAGTATGGTGGTTGAAGTATAAGTTAACAAAAGGTTATAAAATATTCTTGAATTTCATGGTGTTCTGACATACTAGACTAGGGGTAGTGCAACAGGAATCTCAACTGTGTATGTCTTCTTTTTATTAATCCAGGTTTCCATATGTGTTTTGTAGGAGAGGCTCCAAAATATTGGTGTCAGGCTGGTATTGGTCTTCGTACATGTTACTCCTCTCGCTTCTCAGGCGGTACTTTTTATTCCAAGCTACATACATGACATTTTCAGTGTTAATGCTTGCCAGTTTCTTAAAAACAGAAAACTTGACAACATATAGAGAGTGTACCTAAATTATGTTAACAAATTTACTCACAAATACAACTGTATGAAAATGCAGACATACTTTATGTACATCATATGTGACAGGAACTCTCAAAATTTCTGTGAGTACCCATTAGATTGAACCAACCTTGTTCACTATACTGCATCCATCTGTGTGAGGGTACATAAATTATCCTTACAACTTTATAAAAGTCTGTTCTGAACATAACACACCTTCAACATGGACACCACTAATAAGCATACAACGTCCAAGTGATACTTCAGGCTCCACCTGCAGTATGTCAGTCTTAACTGATGTAACAGCAGCTTCAATTCTTTTTCTTCAGATCTATGTCAACCACCAGAGTTTGACAGACAGCTTTTAAGTATCCCCACTGAGAAAAGATCCCAAGTTTCTCAGCACATTCAAGAAACTGGTGGATGTCACAGTTGCTTTGGCACAAAAGAAAAGTCCAATCAAATTACCCTGCGGCAGGCCACACCGTGTGTTAACTGTGGGGCTGTCTCTAATGTGAGCCACTGCAGCACGAGAGTGTTCTGATCCCCAGATGTGTACATTCTGTTTGTGGACCTTCCCTGAAATGTGGAACGCAGCTTCATCAGAAAGAATGATTTTTCTCGGGAATTCATTGTATTTGTCAAGTTTCTCATAAAAAATGGTCCCTGCAAATTTCCTATGTGCTATATCCTGTCATCTGGAGGAATTGCATGGAACACCTGCAACCTGTAATACACAGACGCAAGCATTTTCACAATGCTCTATGTACTGTTGAGTGCAACACTTGCAACTCATGCACTGCAGCTCAAGTCAACTTGGGTTTTGTTTGCATTTTTATTGTTTTTTTACACTGGCAGCAATGCTTTAATGTATTTCTGGGCATGTCATGTAGTTAACCTGTGAATGAAGGAAGGACTCTTTTCTTTTCTAAGCAGCATGGCTGAAGCAGATGTACTGTGTGTTGCAGCACAATTTTATAGTGAGTTGTGTCATGAGAAATGGTGGTGGTGACCAAGGCACAATCCAGAGAGTGAATCAGATACAATTCACGTGCACCAAATGTGTTAAATATTATGTGTGCAGTATATTACTCAGTCCCATAATAGAATACATGACAGTGTTCTGTCATCATACTTCACACAAATTAAACTGGGCTCAACATGTACATCTGGTTCTCAATTACAAAAGCAATAAGACACGTGGACTCCAGACAATAACATCACATACACATGCCACATCTTCACCAGACATGTGAAGGCCCTGCACTTTTCTTGTGAAAAACATTTCCAGTCTACATAAACTGCATATAATGAGCATGTGTTGATAGTCCCAATGCCAGCATCTTGCAACACACTGCTCTGACACCTCATTCAATCTGTGCACCTCAGCTTGTTTTGATAAACTACTCCATGCGGCATCATGGAGACTGAGCCATGATTCATGCGTTCACACACAGAAATTCACTGCACGGAAAAGCAAGGGGTATTACCATTTACAATGTAATCAGTAGAACTTTGAGAGTTCCTCTCACAGATGATGCAAAAACGGTCTTCTCATAAAGTTTTTAATCATGAGTAAAGTTGTGAAAATATAATTTATATGCACTCTGCGTTTCTTACGCAAGCCAACCAACTAAATCACCCCAAGTGTCATTTCTTTTCTGAGAAGCTAATCGTTCAACTAACGAAGAAATTTCTCATATTTTATGCAACCCCAAAGGTCCTTACCATATTGACAAGTAACCACCACTTCTCTCTATCCTAAGCCAACACTTTTTTTAAGATGCATCTTCATACTATCTTACCATCTATGCCTAGGTCTTCCAAGTGGTCTCTTTCCATCCCCCACCAAAACCATGCACACATTTCTATTGAATTGTACACGCCATGTTCAGTGTTCTGCTTGCCAGTTTCATACAACATGATGGAAAAATAAAAGTAATTTACTCACTTTACTGATATTGATGTCTGGAACAGACACTGCATGATCTCCTTCTCGTCCCATTGTTCCACCAGTGCAAGTAACAATGAACAAGGTGCCCACTTTTAGTTGTTCAAGATTTGTTTCCTTAACAATGATCCTAATACATGGTGGCCAACCTTTTGATACCTCTGAAAAATAAATATACAGTTACAAATAACAGCAGCCTTTTATGTTTATATCTACGTAGCATGATCAGAAAGTTTCTGTACAGGCCACAATGAACTCCTCCCGTGTGCAGGTGGAGTGTAACCAAGAGTCATTTGCATAATTTCATTTACCTAGTCATTTGACTACCTGTTTTCGTGATGGGTAAATTGGGAAGGTAACCAACTGTTTATGCTCCAAACAGAGAGTAGTTAATACTTAAAGCATTCAGATTCTTGAGTATAATAATGTGGTTGCTTTATGAAGTCTATTGAAATACGTAAGCCACAACTAAATCTCAGAAAGATTACCGTTTTTAAGAAGTCAAACAATCACAGGCAATACTATGGTCATATAGGTATTAAATGACACTTAACCAGTGTCATTTAAAAAATACCATTCATGGCTTCTGGATGCAAGGTTTCACCTCACATTCACTACCATTAAATCTGTGAAAAGTGTGCAGGAGCATGACGGCATATCCAAAAGTTCCTTGACTAAGTCGGTAACAAAAACCATGCGTACATTTGTTACCGTTTATGTAGTGGGCCCAGTGCTCTGCCACTGCTGGAGGCACCACAGAAGCTGGCTTTTTTTTGTATCATGTGTACAGCAGTCAGCAAGCATTCCTGAATTTCAGGGATGTCCCGGATACAACACCCTCCTAACTGCAATTTCATTCTTGGACATAAGAAGAAATCACAAAGGGCAAAATCAGGTGAGTAAAGAACAGGTAACTACAGCCTTGCTTCTTGCAGCCAAAATTTATTGCTGCTTCTGCTCAGTGGTGAACAACAATGGCACAAGTTGTGCACAGGCCCACTGCAAGTGCATGTGCTACTGGCAAGTTCCATGCAACAAGCTAAACTCAGCAGTGATCTCAGAAATGGTACTTTGTCAGTCTTCATTGACAATTTCAGGAACTCTCTCCAGCTCTTCACTCACACAACCCGTGGAGGTATGACATGAACACTCGCAGTCTTCAACCATAGTTTCCTCATGTCTGAATCTGGAAAACCACTCAAAACTCTTCAGTCTTCACATGGCACTGTTGCTGAAAGCCATGCATTTCTGATGCAGTTTTCCCACTTTTGACGCACAACTCAATGGAGAAACTAAGTTTTTTTTTTTTTAAATCAGCCACTAGAAAATCATAGCTCTCACTTATTGCGCATGACAATAAACACCTGATGAGATGCAATGCAGAAGGTTGTAACAGCAAAACTCACCACACTTACTGAGAAGACAGAAAAACAGCTGCACCCAAAAGTAGGACCTGTACTATTGCCTTTCTAAGTCCTAGCACTATGTTCAGGAACTTCTGGATATAACTTCACATGTTTCAATGCACTCAAAATGCACAAATGTAAGGTTAATAAATTTCTGGAAGTATAAATGAATGACTACAATTACCCTGATCAGTATCCATCTCATGTATGCTGCTCGCACCACTACTGCATATACCATCTTCCCCACAGCTATCCGAGCACTCTCCTTCTTCCAGGGACTCTGCCCCACTGTTGTTATTGTCATGTTCACATGATCTGTCATGTTTAACTTTCTTACTTTCCTATAATACAACAGTAACGGAAGATATTAATTTACCTAGAGCATGACTTCTACTCTGATCCACAGATAACTGTGAAAGGCCCAGCACAAGTTTGTTCACTGCCTCCTCAATCTGAAAAAAGGAATACACTTTTTGCTAACATTCATTAGCATGTACTGTCCTAAAAGCCACTTCACTGACTACTTACTCATGTTCCAGCACAACATTACATTATTTATAACCAACCACAAGCAGAAAATGACAATAACAAGCTACAGAAATTGTACAAATTATTGTCCACCACCATGTTCAAAACATTTTTCACGCGTTCTGAGCACTGATTTACAAATTTAAATACTCATCAGTTTTCAAAAGGACTTGTGCCATAAGCCACAACAGTACAACAGAAGGAGAATAATTACAATGTATCATCTGGCAATGGTTAAATCAAATCCTTGATATATAGCTCATCTGTTGGTTTTGGCCTGCAGAATATTCAAGCACAAGGATACGATAAAGTCAGCTGTACAATGACAGTAACAGAGGACTGGCAGATGTAACAAAGCAAACACCCTGCTGCCTGCCCTTGCCACCTGATGTACAGAACAGATACATCTGCCAGTTAACTGACCAAACAGTGACAAATAACCTGTAACATTTACATTAAATATTGTGTGAAGAATTCTAGAGGCAGTAACCAGCAGAGGGCAGCAGTACTTCCCATACATAACAGACACATGAGATCACATGAATTGCACACAAATCTGGCAATGTTCATCCCTCTCAGCACCAACGAACACTACATTTGTGTCAGGAGACAATAAGTCAGTTCTGTAAAGCAGTTACAACTACTACCATCCTTGGGATATCTGAATGCAAAGTAGGAAAAACTGTAAATTAATAATTACAGCATTTAGTTAGTACAGATTATTATTACATTGAATTTGAGCATTACGATCTTCTGCAATATAACGCCATGTCACCGGCTGAGAGGTTTCAAATGTTTTGAAGTAATGTGGTGACTTGATCTGCAGGCGTCAAGAAGTCTCAGAAGAATGACAAAACCAGGTATATGACAGGGATATATAGGCAAGGTGTAACCTGCCAGTAAATGGGTAGGAAGTTGGTGAGCCAACAGTGGTGTGTGGAAGAGTCTTAGGTGCATAGACTGATGAGGTGCTGAAAAGGGCCATAAATTGATGTGTAGTGGAGAGGTAGTTATCACCCACTGACCAAAAAGGACGTTGGTGGGTTTGGAACAGGAGAATGGGGAACAATTTGAGAGGACAACAGGTGACACGTATCACAGAGATAAGTCTCCACAGCCAGCACTCGAAAGGCAGTCACATCCCAGAAGAATGGATTCATGAATTACACCAGTGTGAGAAACTCAAACAATCTATATATTAAATATGTCACATGTAACCTGGAAGTTCTGAAAAGCCTGTTCATAATGCTGACATGTCAACACAACTTGCCTACAGAATATGTACATGCACTGACATACCCCCATACACACAATTTTATTTGCCTACCCAAAACTGTCATTAAACCAGATGCTAACTGTTGATTTAATGCAGCATCAGAATCTTTAACATTTATTACAGTTTACTTTAAAAAGTTGCACAGCTGTTGAAGACACTGGCATACTCAATACACGAATCTTCATTAAGTCCAGCTAGCGTCATTTGCAACAATAAGCTTCATAATATATACTATTCACAATTACTTATTAGGGTGTGCTATAGGAGGATGGGGTAGGATGTTGCACACAGCATGCATGGGAAGGATGAGAAATGCTGATAGCATTTAAATAAAAAATCAAAACGAGCAGACCACTGGGCAAAATATGGTACACAAAGGACAAAAATATTAAAATTGATGTTAACAGTGTAACAATATGGAGTAGATTCAATTGACGCAAGTGGGTTCAATGACAGGCCCTTCTGAACATGGTAATGAACCTTCTGGTTCCATGAAGGGCACAACCACTATTAACTACAGATGGCATTCAGCATACAATTAGCATCACTACCACCACAGTCATCCTGCTAGCATGACACAGCACTAAAATGCTGGTGTGGCCACAATCTTTTACTTAATTTTGTAAGAGAGAGACACAGAAAGTTATCATGGAAAATATGTGCTCGGTACAAAATAATGAGAAACACTTGGAAATGTCTCTGCAAAGACACATCCACTGTCATGCAAAGTGTTCTTTGCTTTTGGAGACTGCAGTCCCCTGACATGAGATGCAGTGTTGATTAGTAATTTGTTACTGACATGCCAGAGAAGTTTGATTTTTCCACCTTCAGGGCTGTTGAAAAAGAGTAAGGTCCTGGGAGAAATGGCTGCATTATACTGTAGAGAGAGAGTGTGTTAAGGTGACAGCTGTACTGAGTCAACAGGAAGAATTGTTGAGGCGAGGTAAGGGAAATGGAGCAATGGGAAGAAAGTGCAAATGAAGCAATTTAGGAGAAAGAGAGCTAAGTAAAGATAACATACTCGACAAGTTATTACAATTGAGACCAACAAAAGCAATGTTATTAAAATTGCAATAATATTATAAAACACCAATGTTTCGGGCCTTACTGGCCCATCACCAGGAAGCACACAAATGTATTACCTGCATGTAGCAGAACTGCCAAAAATTCCTCAATGTCTAATATATATATATATATATATAGTAGACAGAGCTGTGCACAATAACTGGGGAAGCCAGCTGCTCTGAAGGTGTTCACAGCACCGTTCATGTAGGCTGGTTGTCAAGCCCGAGCTCCATTCCAGCAATATAAACATGGAGGAGAGGCTTGCCTTCAGAAGGTCAAAGAATTGTCTCACTCACTCTCTAAAAAATCCTGATAACGTCCCTGTGAGGATGCACAACTGTAGCACTACAACCCTCTTTAACGTCAACAAATCCAGGCTCACCTCCCCCACACTCTTCACTTTGTCATTCCTCTGCTCTCCTTCCTCCTGCATTTATTCATTTGCTCCTTCATCACACTGCTCTAGCCCCTTTCCTTGCCTCTAGAGGATCTACCCCCCCCCCCCACCCCCCATCCCAGAAAACCCCTTCAAACTGGCTCACTACCAGTAATGGCAAATCTGCTCTCCTAATACAATGCAACTTCTAGCATTTTATTCTTTTTCATCTGCTCTGAAAACAGAAGCAGCAAGCTAACCTGAAATATCAGTAACAAATTATGAGTCAGCATGTTGCCATGCCCTACAATACTCCAAATATTGCAACACCACAACAAAAACCTCATGTATCATACCTAAACTAATTAACTTCATGCACTTTTTCCATCATCTAAAACACTAAAATTAATAGAATTAATACAACACTGTTTCAGGGACAGGATCAGCCCCCGCTTCAGGGCTACTTGTAAAACATGATGCTACTACAGAACTGTTTACAGTCAAACTCTAATCAGTGTTAAAGAAGATAGAAAAATTCTGTAGCACTGTTACGCTTCAGAAGCCTGAAGATAGCAGCTGATCCTATCCCAAAACATAGTATTTTATTAATTTTATTAGTCTCGGTATGTCAGATTATGGAAAAAGTCCAAAGAGTTAATGAGTATGGATGTAATATATCATCACGAGAACTTACAGAACTAATAATGCCAAAATTTTAAAATTTCACGAAAACCCACGAAGTGGTCTTGGATCTGTTTCATGTGCAGGCTGAGGTCAGTTGCAATAGATGTTCATGGTTGCAAATGTGAAGAAAAGCAAAGTGGGCACATGGTGTGCATACTAAGTTTTATGAAAACTCACAGACTGCTTCAAAAACACAAGAAGGATAAAGGGAAAATAAAAAATTCTATCGCTCACTTTACTGCCTCTATGCTTGTTCCTTCGCTTGCTTTCATGTTCTTCATACTTGACACCAACTGTACTAGTAGGTACAGTCTGATGCACTGCTTCAACTTGTGAGTGAAACTGGAAGGCTCTACTTCTGTCATCATAATAATAGTAGGTACCTGAGTTACCATCATAGTACAATCCCAGCTCCTGAAAAATATGACAGTAATAGTAGAAGCAGTAGTAGTCATGGTGGTGGTGATGGTAGCAATAGTATCTGGGCAGGTCACAAACCACATATAGTCTGGGATGTAATGTTGTGTTGCAGGCTTAGTAGTTCCTGACATTTTACAAGAAGGGTCCATTCTGTGGATAAAAGGTCAATGCACAAGAGCCTGCCTGGTACAATTTGTAATCTCCATCTGTTACATTGCACAGTTAAATTTTCTATTATGGACTGGTGACAGCACATTCACTACAGTGACCAGGCAATGGGCTGGTCAATCCACAGCTTAACATCGAACAGGGGCAACATACTTTTCTCTTCTCCAAAATGTCCACACTTGCTCCGATGCCCAGCCAGCCTTCTATTCAATGGATACAGGGGTCTCTGCACCCACGGATAAAGTACCTAGGACAGGAAGTTGACAAATCACCTTTGTCTGGGACTGAGGTTAAGAATGACAGGAGCTATACTTCCACTCCCTCTTTATACCTTCTTGTTGTGGACAGAGATAAATTTAACCTTGTGCATTACCTTGTGGTCCACAGGAATAAATTGTTTCACATTTTGTTAGGGTTTTGTTTCACTCATTTTTCTTGAACGGTCACATTCGTGTTCACATCTTAACAGTCTGGACCATGGATATGTGGTATTTTATTAATCAACTATTACAGTTGTTTTACACCATGGGACTAAACTATGCATGTGGTACATGATTTGCATCTGTGTATTGCCTCCTGCAGGTTTCTGTTAATTGGCCCTACAGAACGTAAATTAATAATGTATGACATAAGCCCAGTAACACAGTAGGGAAGGTGCATTAGTGGAAGTTGCACTCAATAACTAAACTTTACAAACTGTACTCCTAAAGTTACAAACCTTAAGTATCATACAGAACCACTGTGTTGTAAACTAAACAGACTCAGCATAACTTGCTTACGGCATTGTAATAGTAGCCTGTGCTATAATCATAGTACATTCCAGACGTCTCTTCATAAACAAAACCTGTCAGCTGCATAGCAGTCTGAGCGGCTTCCTTCACTTGTTCTGCCAGACTCCATGTTTCTTCTACCTCCTTACTGGTCCTTTCCTTGCTCCAAGCTGGTGCAGCTTCTGATTGAGCCTCATACCCATCTTCTGTTTGTGTTGCTACATTACATTTTTTCCTCTTCTTTGACTTCTGAAAATAAAAGCACAAAGGGTAAAACATATACACTTGAAGCATCATTTTTGCTGTTTTCATGCTCAAGCAAAATTTGGCTTTTCTTTCATCCAGGACTTGGAAGTACTGAGCAGGCGAAGACAAAGTTGGAGTTACAGGAAGTTGCCATTTAATGTTCCAGCTACGTTCCAGAAACTCATATCCCACCAGCAGCTAGTACAAACAATGTAAATCGAGTACAGACAGCATTAACTGAATCTCTGTCACCAAAATCTATCAATGTCGAAAGGAAAAAACTTTGTTTGGGGCAACATTAGAAAAGGACTGCCTGTATGTCAAGTCAACACAGTATGCAGGCAGAAGTATAATGGGAACCATAAGTTCTAATGAAATTTGGCAAATCTGTTGAGTGATAAGAATATAAGTGATAAATACAAAGCTACTTCTTTACATGACTTAATTTCAGATACCAGGAACTTTTCTTTAAGTTTGTCCCAATTTTGAATAATTATACTTCCATAACTCTGGCTTGGAAGTTATAATTTAATTTGTAGATTAATTCCAGTTTAGTAAAATTTTATAACATAGAATAGGCAGTTGGTAATGTAAAAAAACCTATGTGAATGTTTGGATTATGCTGAATAAATTGATGTTGCAAGTACCACTTGTAAATAAAGGTTTAAGTGTCAAAAGGCATAACTGCTTTATAATAAAATAATATTGTTAAAACATCTGATGAACCATAGGATTCCAGTGTACAACATGTTGCCTGTTCACATACTGCTGCCTAATGCACTCTCTGATTACAGATCAGGTGAAAGGATGATAATGATTGCATGCCACTCAGTGTGCATTGAATGTATGCATATTGTGAGCCTGAAGAAACATATGCTACATTTTCGCACTATTCAGACCAAACTTGTGCCTGTTTGCATTCATTTATCACAGATTCCTTTTCATTTCTGGATATTTGATACTTCAATGTTGTAATCTGCAAGGTGTCTTACTTTAAAAAATTAAACAACAGCAGTCATTTTAAATTTCAAACTACATTTCACTCTGCTCATAAAAAGACACTACAACAGGTGTCAGGAGATGAATTACAAGCACAAATTAAAGGCTGCATGAACATGATATGCAATAGAACTGAAAATATCAGGGTGTGAGTAACAGGTAGTGCAGCATTATCACTTACAGTAACAAGTAGAACAGCATCAGCACTTACAGTAACATAAACAGCAGCATTATCACTTACAGTAACAAGTGTGCAGCATCAGCACATACAATAACAAGCAGTGTAACATAAGCACTTTCAGCGACATGCAGGGCAGCATTATCACGTGCAGATATGTAGGTGTAAAGTCTATTTACATACACTATATAACATGACACAAAAACACAGGTATATAAGTTACTTCACACATAAAACACCAGTACTGATGCTTTGCAGGCACATAGCTATATGTGCTTTAAAAACTACTTACAAACACCACTAACAGCAGATATACAGTACTAAATTAGTCAAAATATGTAAGAGTCCAAGAAACACTGTATGAATGTCCTTACATTGCTTGAGATCACATGCTCTACATCCTTGGCTTGGCCCTATGACAGATCTACAGAATGTAAATAAATTCTATTCCGTCCTGTTGCAGAAGAAAGAATTCAATACACGCTGTAAGTAGAAACAAATAAAGAACACTACCTACAAGTAACACATTTAAAATGGATACTTTACAACGAGAACGCTGGCTGAATAAAAATGGCATGCACGTTCTTACATGAACATAGCCAACTTCACTTACATGTTCCTTGAGCTCATTGTGTAATCTATACAACTTCGACTGCTGCTTATAAATGAAACTCTGAAGGCGTTTAATAAATATTACAACTTCCGGCAACTTTTCTAATTCAGCTTCGCACGGGCAAGTACCAAAATCAGATGGAATATCACAATCGCTTTCGCTGTCTCGACTGGTATCCTGTTCTATCATCTCTGACGTGAACTTAAAATCACTCATATCATGCAGTTACTGGTAACTACTTTACACCTTATACAGAGTTCAATACGACTATTCTATAGTAGTCACAATTCATAAATAGCACCTCACATCAAATCCTCTCTACCGTCTACACCATAAAGTTATTACATTACATTATCTGACAATTACTTCCGCACTCCATAACAGAGATCGGTACGTAATATTATTAGCTGTTCAGTTTGTTCAGTGTAGCCAAAACAAATAAATTCCCTTCTTCAGCTGTTGACTTCCCTACTTTCATTTGTTTAAAATTGACACATAATGTGCAAAACGAAATGTATTACGTGGTAACTATGTTTTCCCATTAGGTTCTATTACACAAATTTCAAGCCACTTACAATACTTTTCAATTAATATATAGAGACGTTATGAGCTGACTGACCACTTCATTTTGATATAAAATGGACTACTATAGCCCTTTATTTACAGAAATTTCAAATTGGACTTCCAAACCCTTAGAAGAAAAAAAAACTGCAGTGCTTAAAGAAATGAGAGCAAATCGGCTCTTTTGAATTGTCTGCAACTTTTACTGCAACAATTTTTTGACACCCAAAATATTAGTGGCATGACTACCAACCCTTTGTGTGTTGAACTGCTGACTTAATTTTTTCAGACAAACGTGCATTTATCAAACCTCGAAAAGAAAAACGGTCTTATCGATTGAAAAGAACGCCTATTACCGCGAATAAATTATGTCATGATCTATACTGTTGAATAGCAAATTATGAGGTGTTTCTAATTTTCAGGTAAAACATTCCTGTTGTGTTAAAGCAGAGCTCAAACAGTAGACCACATATTATATGATTGCAAACTACTCGAGCAGGAAAGAGACAGTCTAAAAGCTGCAGTATTACGGACAGAAAACTGGGAAGTGAGTAAAAAGGAACTCATTAACAAATTTAACAAAAATTTTAAAAATTTATGAACAATATACCCTTTAACAAATTATAGACACTTATAGTTAATTTAACAAACTTGCATATAGAACAAGGAATTTTAGTTTAAATTATGTAAGAAACCACCAATGCATGTAGTATTACTCCATTGTAATGAAGCATGCAGAATAATAATAATAATAATAAATAAAATAAAAAATCCCCGTTGTGTTCAATAATCAATAGAACATACATATATTCTCATTGTAGTAACCACATTCTAACTTTAGAAGCTGACAAATGCAATGTATCACCAGTAGCTAATCTGTAAAGTTCTTATATTCTGTCATGTATCTAACATTCCTGTTGTTTGTTTTAAACTTGTTAATTTTGTTTCCAGACATTAAAAATTTTTGTTCCTGAAAGTTATTTCACACTTTGCCTTTTTCAGAGTATCTCCATTTCATTCACATCACCTTTGCAATTCAGCCTCCTTATTTTGATTTAATAATTTTGAGCAATTTTCTCAAAGCAATATTTCTCTCCCTGGTTAAAGCTTTGCTGTTCTCTCTGATACATTTCCGATTCCTACTGACATGCATTTTCCATCCAGATTTTTAAAAGATGCATTCTGATTTGAGTTTTTGACCCAATATTGTTCTTTGCTTACATACCATTCAACTTAGGGAGATGAAATTTTCGTCATCATGTTTTTGTATATTGAAAACTGTATTCATGCCAACCAGACAGGTTTAACTATTTCAGTGGTACCGACAAGACTGCCTATAGCATACAACTAACTCATCCATAAGTCACCTTTAGCCCTCAAGTTGTTGAACTGGTGAAACAAAATTAATTACTGGTGGGAGAAATGTCATTTAATTTAACACACAAATCTATGTATTTAGTGCCTTCTGCACCATGCAGCTATTTATTAAAACTTGTGTGGCAGTAAGCAACAGTTTCTAAAAGTCGCTGATGGCACTCTCCATGCTCCAGTGGCCCAGTAATGTACAGTACATAGAATGTTATTTTCTTCTGTTCTGTTTCCTAAATGGTTGATGTGGATCCAGGATAATATAGTCAGCATAACTTTGGGCTGGAAGATCTGGAGTGTGATCCCAAGGAGAAGATGGATTAATTTTTTGAGGTAGGGATACTGAAATTAAAGGTATTTTGCAATTGTGGAAGAGGGATATGGGAACAATCAGTGGTGTAGGGCAAAAGGCTTCTTGTAGGCAGATTTGAATATACTGGCACTATTTTGTACATAGCCTACGTATTTGAAATAGTGTGTTATACTGAAAGAAAGAAAGAAAATCTGGAGAAGAATGTACCAGGTCACAATTACAATCCAAGAAAAAACTTAATATACATAATGAGGTGTGTAAAACAGATTTTTTAAAAATAATATTAAAGAAATGGACAAGAACAATTTAAAGAAAAACAGCTGTTACAAACAATAGGTGTGGGTATCAGTCAATAACACAACAATATCTAAAAAGGATGTTTAATACAGGATGAAGTAA
>Ga0136643_10010212_pt1 | contig 13846 bp, 6 predicted proteins | sample TergutLab28metaG_FD_96883 | JGI IMG/M metagenome (GOLD analysis project Ga0136643, IMG submission 96883) | Labiotermes labralis P1 segment gut microbial communities from Petit-Saut dam, French Guiana - Lab288 P1 (version 3) (version 3) | ecosystem: Host-associated > Arthropoda: Insects >...
CTATCCTGGCCGAGCCCAATCCAGTCCATATACCCACATCCCACCTCCTGGAGATCCATCCTAATATTATCCACCCATCTACATCTAGGTCTCCCCAGTGGTCTCTTTCCCTCTGGTTTCCCCACCAATTTCCTATGCACCCCCCTTTCCTCAACATTTTATAGTTTAAAATTTTTAATTGTGTGACTTTGTTTGAAATAAGTTCCTGCATGAAGTCCTAGTTTGCAGTTGCGCAATTCGCAAATGTGAGCCATGTCCCTTCGTCCACTTGGCACATTTCTTTTGAAGCACAATATGCAGTTGGTGTGTTTTCTCTCTGGGTCTAGAAGAAGTACGGGCAGCTTCCCATTTAGTCACCCCTCCCTGTCAGATGTAGAATATTGCCTTCTAAATGGATGCAGCCACTCCTTGTTGGAAGTGTAAGAAGAGCTGATAATGATGACATCGATCACACACGCACACACATTTATCTTTTTTATGAAGTACGTTCATCAAACATCAGGCTGCCTGCCTTTGACATTGGAAGGTATTCGATCTCTAAATGGTTCAGAGGGCAGGCATTAGATGATGGAAGCTTATGGAAAACCAAATGACAGTATAACTGTGTAACCAATTGAATGGAGCGTGGCATTGGGCCTGGTACAATGGATTGTGCTGTTGAATTTAATTCAGCATTGGACTGCAGAGGGTTAATTACTTGGTTATAAATTAGCCTTGCAGTTTTGTGGTAGGAAAACTTGATTTTTATTGTCCCACCTCTTATTTAAATAAAGATTGTAACTTCAAAATTTATGGAGGAGGAATTTGACCTGGTACATTTTGGAATGACTGACACAGTAATCATTCCATTAAATGAAGAGTGGTGTAATTTATGTAATATCTTCATACATTTACATTAATCTTTGAAGTTATGTTATGTGGTGTCGTGTGACTCACAACATTGTGCTGTAATGGCAGAAACATCCATCGATTTATGTGATCCTGCTTAAGAAACTTGCACTATATCAGGCAAACCTGCATAAGAAACTCATTGATTCAAATGATGAAGCTTAAGAAACTTTCATCAGTCGAACTGATCGTGCTCAAGAAACATACATTGCTTGAAATTATCATGCCTAAAACATTCTTAATTGCTTTGTATGATCTTGCTTGAGAAACCTTTGTTGCTTCACATAATCCTGCTTCATCTGTTCATTCCTAGCATTACTACTTGTTAAACTGCCACCCTAGCCATTTTTACACTATGTGCTTCACTATATAATACTAAAAGTTTAATGTTTTCCTAAACTACTGAAGAAAGCTGATTGGAATTCGTATAAAGCACAGGTTGGAGATTCAAGTGTTGTGTTACAGTGTGACCTTTCATGTAAAACCTCTGTAGATGGAAGAGAATATGGCAATTTTGCAAAATTGCCATGTTTCAGTTTATCCTTGTTATGTTTTTTGTTTTTTTTATGCATAATGTGCCTCACTTTCATTTGAACCACTCTGAAGGAATCAAATCCTAATCAGAATCTTTTATTTATTGGACCATGCATCATTGTAATAGTTGAAAACAAAAGACCAACTTGATGTCACTTGCTATTTTTATTTCACTTCAACTTAATCAGAATCCTTGAACAAAAGAATTTCATCAGTATCATGATCGTCCAAACTCCAGTCACTTAAAACTTTACATTTTTTGTTTCTGCTATGCAGTGCAAAATCTCTAGTCCTTGACATTTTGACTGTCTCCAGAGTACTCTGAAAACTAGCAGGATTGTTCAGATGTTAAAAACATTATTTCAAAAGCCTGCTACATACACTCTCTGGTGACTAAAATGGATGCTGTGTAGTATAACTGCATTTTTATGGCATCAGGTTCTTGTCTGACCATTGTTGGATATGGTTGTTTGACCATTGTTGGATATGGTTGTCTGACCATTGTTGGATATGGTAGCTTGGACAGAATAATGTTATCTCACCATGGTTGGATATGGTAACAGACATGTCAGGGACCTGTTGTTTCTACAAATGATCATGCATAAGAAACTTTCATTGCTTCACATGTTCCTCCCTAAGGAACTTTCGTTACTTTAACAGTCCTGCCTTCTTCTATTTATAAGTTGGTAGGCACTGTCAAAATGTCAAATGCTTGTTTTTAGAAACCACAAGGTTATGTTCAGAGTGTAGTGCAAATGTAAGAAGATGTTAATATTTTGTAACACTTTCAGTTATCTCAATTTGTATTCTTATTAGGGTTTGCCTGGTCCTCCAAGCAATCTGAGGTTTTCTGACATCACAATGAGCAGTCTGATGGTGTCCTGGGATCGACCTAAGAAACCAAATGGCGAAATAATTGGTTACATCGTTAGTTACGAAACGGCCGAACAGAATGAGCGTAAGTAAACAAATAGTTCATGATGACAAGACATTGTCCATCACTTCTTGTATTATTTGTGCCATGGGAAGCTGCATGCATTTTTATATATTTCTAGGTATTTTTGTCTTTAAAACTATTTGCCTGTTAAATTAGTGTTGTTTCTGAGTGTTTATAATCCTTCAGGATTATAAATATAAACAATATGCAGTCAAACACAACTCAATTAATGATTTTATTAAGGTGTATTTCTTACATTGTTTCGTTCAGCGGCATGTTTCGGCTCTAGATATGAGCCATCTTCAGGTTGAATACTTTTCTTAGTAAGGTAAAATATGCAATTAGCAATGCTATTGTTACTGTTACCTACAATATCTCGTACAGTATATAAAAATTAATATAATTGTATATTTTATTTTAGTAAGAAAAGTAATCAACCTGAAGATGGCTCATAACTTGTTCGATCCCAGCTGGTGTCATTGGAATTTTTCATTGACATTATCCTCCCGATCACACTATGGCCCTGGGGTCGACTCAGCCTCTAACAGAAATGAATATCAAGATCATTTCCTGAGGGTAAAGGCGGCGGGTGCATAAGGCTAACAACCTTACCACCATCCTGTGCCATTGTCACCCTCTGGGCCACTCCAGGCCTGTAACGGGACTGATTTACCTTTTACAACAGGGATGTCTCACCTGAAAGTTATAATCCTTCAGGCTTATGATTATTGCTTGTTGGGACATATTTCAGTATCAGTTTCAATTTCAGTTTCAATTTATTTCATCCTTTTGACAACAATGTGTATAGGATACATCAATAATTTCTTATACTAAGTTTTTATAATTCTATTTAGCTAATGCAGTTGATATACAATATAAAAAATATACATAACTATTATGATTCATATACAGCATAAAAACATACAACTTCTTTCTGCTAATACAGATAAACATTCATATGACAGTAATACTCGTTACCCATTTATCACACCTCCACAGAAGTTAAGTACTTCTACACATTTGATATAAATCACACACACAAAACATGTTTTTTGCTCCAGACACTTAAACAATTTCTCTTTGTCCACATTTGCACCAAAAGTAATGTCAATAAACTAAAACTTTAAAATTTTCTCTGTTAACTAAAAAATTTATATCATCAATACATTGCTAGTTTTATTAGTGACTTGATTGCCAATATCATACTTTTCTGTAAAATTCCATATCTCAGAGATACTTGTCTCTATATACATAGCTGATTTGAGAGATTACAGCCATTAGAGTTTCATGTTTTTTGTGTGATGTGTAACTTAAGCCTTTGGTTTCAGCTGCAGTGTGTACTGCAGTGTTGAAACAGTTCCAAAATACAGTACCCTAAAAACACCAAAATCCACAGATGCACACATTATCTGAGGAATGTTTTACGTGTCATGTCTGGAAGTTCAGATCCATTTATATCTTCCAACAAGACAAAAAATTTGATGCCATACTGTATGTCATCTTTCTCATCTAGGTCATATTGCAAAACAAAATTTCACTTTCCAAAAATTTTCCTGTCTTATATAGATTGATATTCTCTGCTTCTTGGAATCCTGTCTGAGCACAGTCATTTAATGTGTGCTTTCCATTTTCCTGTAGAGCCGGGGTTCTCAAATTTTTGTACTGACGTACAGTTACATGAAATTTAACAATATCAATGTACCACCACTTTTTCTGTATCTAAACAAAAAAGCTGAAATTCAAAAGACTGGATTACAGGGGCGTGAGTTGTGTAATGTAGCCAGCAAAGCTGGGTATTAGCAAATGTATGTTGCTAGATTTTATATATTTTTAAAAATCTTTGTCATTTTTTATATTGCAATTTTTTAAATGAATGGTACATACCAGTGAACAGTGCTAGGTGTACCGGTACCGGTATGCATACCACTAAACAGTGTTAGGTGTAACAGTACTGGTATGCATACCACAGTTTGAGAAACAATGCTCTAGAGCAATGACATTCAGACTGTGTTTCATGAAACTCTGGAGTGCTGTGGGTAAGTCAGGGGTTCCTCAAGCACATTTCCTTATAATAAAGTGATAAATCTCCAACACACATCGAACCAAGAACAATACGATCAATGTGGTAATTCAACAGAATAGTTGCAAGCTCCTGATGATGGATATATTAATGTTCAAAACATGTTGAGCACATAAGAAGTGAAATGAAATAGCAAGTGGCATCAAGTTGGTCTTTTATTCTTCAACTATGATAAATATAATTTTGAAAAATTTTAAATGCATTGTGATTTGCTCTCTGCCTTTGCATGTGTACGTTACTGGGTTGCTTTTCAGTGCAAATTACTAAAAATGAAGCTTTATTTTGTTTGTAAGTATGCCCAGGTATTTTATTACTTAAAAACTTTCTCTTTCAAAAATCTTTATTTCATTTTTACACAAAATTTGCATGCATGTTACTCTAGAGAGGTTCTGTGAAAATTCAGATTTGGTCACAAGTGTTCTTACAGATGTTATGAATTTGAAGTCCACCGTTCTAAAATGTCTCATAATTTTATAGTTTTATGATTATTTCTATATATGTTTTATGAATTAGAATTTTTGATGCTTTTGTCAGACTTTTGACTAATATTGGCAGCTTTTGTACGTGATTTCATTAATTTTAAGCTCATGGTTCCGTGCATCATAATACAGTGTTAATAAAAATCCAACTAGATGCAACAGTATACAGATATTTATTTACTGTAAAATCACTCTACATGTTTCAGGTGTCACAGCACACCCGGAACGTGTAGAGTGATTTTACAGTAAATAAATATCTGCATACTGTTGCATCTATTTGGATTTTTATTAATATTGATTTCATGAACTCAAATTTTTATACTTCTTGAGACTAATAATTGGTAATATAAAAGTCTGGTTTCTGATGTATAGATTTTCAACACAGCTGGTATTAGATTTGAGGTTCTTGTGGCAATATTAACCCTTTAAGTAATATGTATGTACATTGGCATTTCTGACAGTAAATGACAGAGTATGGATTTCTGTTTATATCTCATGTTTTGTGATATGTAGCATGGGCATTATGCTATGTCGTCATACAGAATACATAAAGAAAATATATATTCTAAAACTGTTTTTGTGAGTTCAAAACACACCATACTACTCAAAGGGTTAAGACTATGGTCTTATACACCAACATTTCAGAGGCATGTGCTGTCTCCATATTGGAGTGGCACAAGCATGCAGCAGGTTATCTTGAAAAGCTGGTACCCATCTACCTAATTACATGGCATGACATTACAGAAGACTGTAGTTTTAATATCTGCCATTGTGGCAACCTGAAGTCTTGTAAAAAGGTAAAAATATAAAGTGCACCCTTGTACAGGCACTGAAGCTGTGTACAGGCCGTACGGCCCATAGGGGGAATAGAGGTATAGCTCTACTCTTTCTTGACCATGGCACTAGAAGGGGGTGAGGGGCCAGCGTCACGCCCCGGCTGCTCTTTACCCTTGGGAAAGACCAGGTACCCATTGTACAGGAGGCTGATTTGGCCCCAGGGCCGGTCTGGACAGGTGCGGAAAATCTTGCCTCCACCAGGATTCGATCCCCGGACTCTCCAGCCTGTAGCCAGTCACTATACTGACTACGCTACCCAGCCCACTGAAGTCTTGTAAAGGGATTTCTTATATAGGGAGATTTCATGTTTTGCAGTGTTACACAGAATTGTGTTCTTTTTTACCAGGTTTTAGCAAACAGGTTAAACAGAAAGTAACAAGTACCAGTCTGCTAGTACAAACTCTGGAGGAGGAAGTGGCATACACGTTCTCTGTGCGTGCACTGACGATCGATTATGGGCCACCAGTGACTGGAAATGTAACAACAGGCCCACAAGATGGTTCACCTGCAAAACCTAAAGATCTTAGGATGAGCAAATCTGTGTCAAGTGTTGACATGCACTGGGCAAATGGTCTTTCCGGCAAGGGACCTATCCTTGGTTATTACATACAGAGCAAGAGAAGAGGTAAAACATTCATTATGTATAAGTGCTGAACTGTTTCCTGTGAATTAGAAAGTAGCTAACAGTGTTATAGTACTGATGAACACCACAATCCAGAGATTTGAACTAAATACAGTCCATTTATATCAGCATTAAACTTTGGTCCTTACTGTGCTGGATTGTGGGTTTCTTCCGCCAAGGGACTATCCCTGGTTATAGCATACAGAGCAAGAGAAGAGGTAAATACATTCATTATGTATAAGTGCTGAACTGTTTCCTGTGAATTAGACAGTAGCTAACTCTGTAATAGTATTGATGAACCCCACATTCCAGAGATTTGAACTAAATACAGTCCATTTATATCAACATTAAACTTGGGTCCTTTCTGTACTGGATTGTGGGTTTGATCAATACTATTACACAATCACTACACACCACTACCCGCTGCTGCTAGACACTGATGCAGACTGCTGCACAAAGCAACAACAGTTATATTCAGATTAACACACTGCACGTGCCCTAAGAACAGGCAGCACTAACAAATCAAAATGAAATGAAAGAGGAAGAAAATATCTTACTCCTGCACAGAATCTGGCTTACTAGGAAATGGAGGTTTAAACACTGACATCTGTTGGCACTGATCGACATCCTGATGGTAAGCAACAGCAGCACGCAGCACTCAAATTGCTGTTAAGTGATAGAGCGGTTGTTGAAAATAAATCAATGCCATTTTTGGAAAAATGCTTGCATATTGGTTGGTCTTCATTGATGACATTCTGTTGTGCTTTGTGATGAGTTTCAGTTGAAATTTCTGGGGTTTTTCCAGTCACCACAACATTAACCTTTATTATTTTTTGTACATTTACATAGTGTAGTATATAGTAGCCTTTGTTTGACATTGTCAGATAATTTCATGAAGGAGGGGTGGTTTTTTGTAATGCCCAGTATCTTGTGTTATTTTTTATTTTTTATTTTTTTAGTTTATACAATGTTATGGTTTGTGTGGTATTTGGCTTCCTTTTTGTTTTCTTGTTGCTCAGTAGGAGTGGTTCTTTGGTCTTGTTTGCTCTGAAGATATCTCTTTTGCTATTATGCACAGTCAGTATTGTTGCAATATACAATTCTTTTTTTGTTGTTAAATTACATTGTCATTTCTGTCGTCATATTGCTGATGCTGACTAGAAATGGAATCTGATATTTTCAATGGAAACACTTATTAGTTCATATATAATTTATTGTACTATGGAACATACAGTTCCACATACTCTCTCTTTTAATAAGTTTTGTTTGCTGACATGATTAATGCCACCTCTTGTGTGTGTGGTGTGTGTGCAGAAAAGGATTACTGGGTATGAGATATGGTATGTATAATATTTATGATAGCCATTTGACCTGATAATTGTATTTACATTACAGGATATGGTTACAGATTTATTCTTTACTATTACAAAATATTTTCTGTCCTGACAGCTGTAGAAGACTGGCAACTTTGTAAGTCTGTGTGGCTCCTTCTGTAGACAGTTCACATTACACATCACCCTATTTAGACATTTAATGGAATGCTGTGAGCAGCAGTATCAAAACCTGTAATTCAGTACAACTGTATTTTAAAAGTCCAATAACCCATGGCAGCATTCATCGATTCATACTGTAATGTCCTTGGCTAGCACATTGTGCTATTTCATAGGCGTGCACCATTCTTTCAGAGGGATGTACTGCATACACCTTCATAGTGAAGTCACTTTTGCCATGAAGATGGAGGCAGTATATTCCTCCAGTTTGCTGGTAACCACCTAGAAGACAGTAAAGATAAAGGTAAAGGTCACCCTATAACAGGCCATGAAGGTCCAGAGGGGGAGTAGAGGTATAGCTGTACCCTTTCTTTATTCTTGGCACTAGATGGGGGTGGGTGGTCAATGCCATGCCCTGGCCACTTTACCCCTGGGAAAGACCTGGTACCCACTTTATAAGAGGCTGGGTGGGCCCCAGGGCTGGTCTGGATGGGTGTGGAAGATCTTGCCTCTACTGGTATTTGATCCTCGGACCATACAGCCCGTAGCCGGTTGCTATACAGGCTGTGTTATCCCAGCCCTCACCTAGAAGAGAGTGTAGTGTCATAACCTGGAAGAGTACAATACATGACTCTTAACCACCTTTAAATCCTGAAATAATTTGTAGTCTTTGTTGTTTTAAGTGCAGCAGAGAAGACATTTGTTGAGGTTACTGGGTTCATGACTGTCAGGGTGTCATGTTTTTTGTTGTTTTTTATCACTAGAAATGTATCACTTGTCTCTCACATTCAGTGGCCCAGCAATTGAAGAAGAACCGTGTTTTTGGGATGGTACAACAAAGCATGGTGTGGTTCTCTGTAGGCATTTGCACACATGAAGAACATAAAACTAGGCATTGGCTTCATTGTTTGGGGAACAAATCAATAAATAAGCAAATAAATATAGAGCAACCTACATTTCTGTGATACTAAATTGTTTAAGTTAGGAGTTTGGTTACACTGAAGCTTGTTGTGGCTGGTTTTGACATATTGACATTAATTTTTCTGTAGGGACTGGAGAGAACTGTGAAAAAATTTGGCAGACTCAAACAAGATGATCCACCAATCACAGAGCAATAGCTCAATCACAAATTAAAATACAAGAATGCTATGAAACATTTTGCCATGTGCAGTTGGTCACATTTTCATAGAGCTGATACTCATTTCCGAGCCATAAACAGTTTGGTCACTAGCCCTATATGACAGGGAGACTTAAAACCCTTCTGCTTGGACTATAAACTCTCTACACGATCACCCTTTGTAACTTTGTTGTCCTGACGCACCCAGTCTGGTAGGTGATCCTCTTTCGGGAAATGGGTGTGGTTCGCCGAATCACATATAGTTTTAATTATTTCTTGTTTATTTGTTTTATTTACTCAGTTTATTCTTGATATAAAATAATGGAGCGCTATATCCAGTAAAACAACTAGATCATTTCTAGGAAACTTGACACAGTCACTTCTCTGTACTCCTACTTACACCACACTCGAACGCGGCTGAATTTGCACTGGATTCCTAGTGTCCGTTGTCCACTGCTAACGTTTTCTCATTCAAATCTCTCCCCTCCTACCTGTCACCAATGATCCTGAATATACGTTGACAGATTAACTTAAAACACATGTCATGAACCATCCATAACTGACGCCAGCAATCCTAAGAAACAACTATACTAAAAATGATCGGCTACAACTCTTAGTCCTGATTTAAATATGGCTGCAAACCCTGTGATAATAGGGTATTTGAAGCCCTTCTTTCTGGGCGGTAAATCAAAATTGAAGGATATCAGGATCATATCACTTGAACTTTGTTTATATAATGTTTCTGAACAGCAAACCATAAGTGAAGTATTTGGTATACTGACATGAGAGCCTTACTTTAATAATGATGTCAGGTTTTGATATTGCTGCCACTGATTGAAGTCAGTAGCAAAAGATGCTCTTGGAAGCATCCTGTACTTCTGTTTTTGCACTGTATACTATCTGGAAAGAAATATTTGGGCTTCTGTATTCTCTTGCATGTCTGAATGTAGGTCATTTTAGAAGTATGTCTTTGTATTGTAATTTGCTAAGTGAAGTGTGAAGTCATTACAAATTAACTAATGTCACAAGCTTTTTCAATAGTTAGAACAAACTTATCACAGTATTTTCTTAATCTCTGTGACTTTGTAACTGTATGTCCTAAATTTGGCATTTTATCATGTCTTATGTCCTTGCACCACATGCTTTTTGTGTGGCACATTCTTACACCAATTTCTTTTCTGTTTTTGGAGTAGAAAAATATTTCTGTTCTGCCTATATAGCAGCTTTTTGCGTTTTAGAAAAAAAAAAATGTGTACTTTGTGGTAAGTAGTGTGACAATACTGACACAAACTTGTGTGTAACCGTGGGCTGCAAATTTAGTGAAGCATAGGATTTAAGATCCATGTGAAGAAGTCACTAGTTACTACATTTAGCAGTCAGTCAACTATATATATATATATATAGAGAGAGAGAGAGAGAGAAATACATGCACGACACACACACACACACACACAGTTTCCAGTAATGCAATCACCTGTACGTTAAATTGGGGTATGTTTGGAATGTCCCTGCTACACCAAAAGGCGAACCATACGATATCTTTTGTGTGTGTGTGTGTATAAAGCAGTCGCGTTACAGGCCCGGAGGGGCCCAGAGGGTTCTATGAAGTTGAGGTTCCCAGTTTTGTGATAATGGTACAGGATGGTGGTAGGTTGTCAGCCTTACACACTGGCTGCCTTTACCCCCAAGAATACTCCTGGTACTCATTTCTGTTAGAGACTGAGTTGACCTCAGGGCCATAGTGTGATCGGAAGGATTTTATGTCAATGAAAAATCCACTGAGACCAGCTGGGATCGAACAAGCAACCATCTGATTTGTAGCACAGCACCTTAACCACTGTGCTACCGTGGTCCCCATATATATATATATATATATTATAGAGTGAGAGATATTGTATGGGGCTTTCCAAGTATGTCCTGTTTTACTGTGTAACAGCTTATATTATGGGAAACAGAATATACACAACTTGTTCACCTTTGCACATGACCTTATAGGAAGACAACAGTGTAATCATTATGGGATCCTTTTCTGTTTGATGTGCGGTTCCTTGTCTTCACAGATAGTAAGAAGTGAAAGTGTCTGTTGATGGGAAAACACAACCCATGTTTCATAAGGCTCTCCTGGTTTTTAAGAGGTTGTATTTGGTATTTTGAATTCTGTTGTCAAACTCATAGAAAATTTTCAGTCTTGAGGGATGGCAGGCGGGTCGGTCCATGCTTCTAAACAAGCTGTCTTGAGCATAGTATGGAAGTGTTAACAGAGTTTGTGTACCAATGTGTAAAAAATACATATCAATTTTTGGTGACATTTCTTATTGCGAGTGTTTCTTAATTAGGTTTTAGATTTCCTTTCATCTTCATTTTGCACTGTACTTCAATTTAATCCCAGGTTTGAATTCTCAATCTGCAGCAAAAGAATATTCAGAGATACATTTGAAACCAAATATTTTCTGTTGAACTTGATTGCCAGGTAAAATAATGAATTAATTTCTTTAGATTTTGATATGTTCAGACACATGTAAAAATTACACTTATTGCTGATTGGTTGTGACATGAAATGTTTCTTTGAAACAAACATATTTACGTTAACAGGTATCATAGTATTGTATCAAATTGTTCCAGATGACATAAGGTGGCAGACAGTGACACGAACCAACAGCGGTCTTTTAGAGGAGTTTACTGTATCGTACCAGAACCTGCTACCTTCCACATCATACACTTTTCGTGTCATTGCGTACAACATATACGGTATCAGCTATCCAGCATATTCAGACGATGCAGTATGTATCTTCACAGTACTATTTTTAGTGTATGAATTCCATGCATTGTGCTTGTAATTGTTTATGTATGCCAAAATATGCCCACAAATTGTAAAAAATTATAAGTTACCCATAAATATGAACCCTCTTATACTTATTTCAGCAGTAAATCTCCATCCTCAGGGAGATGTCGTTACCAAGGAATGTATAATATGAATTAATGTATTAATATTATACTGTAGTACATTATTCTGTTAATTACAGTTATTTGTGTTTGTTGGTATACATAAATGATAATGTTCACAGTACTGTAATATAAACAGCCAACTAGATGCAACAGTAACAAATTTTATTGATAATTACAATAAGCTCAATATGTTTCAGGTGATAATTTCACCCATCCTCGAGCACTAGACTGTGTTTACAGCTTGTGGTATAATGCACTGGTGATGCTGCCTGCTGGTGACCAGGATGAGGTGGAACTACACCTCATCCTGGTCACCAGCAGGCAGCATCGCTGATGCATTATACCACAAGCTGTAAACACAGTCTAGTGCTCCTGAGGATGGGCGAAATTATTGCTCAAAACATGTTGAGCTGATTGTAATTGTCAATGAAATTTGTTATTGTTGCATGTAGTTGGCTTTTTATATTATTGTATCAATGATGTATGGTTACACGAACATCAAATGTTCACAGTAGTTGGAGACATGAATTTAATTGTGTACAAGATGTGATCAGCAAATTACCAGATTGAATGTATTCGTTTATACTTGAGCCATATGGCTGCCATTGTATGCTCTCCGTGTCAGAACAGTTCCCTTACAGTCTGCACAGTCCAGCAGTGTTACTGTCAATGGAATTTTGGTATTTGGAGCTCTGAAAGTGTAGGCTGTAATTTGGTGATGAAAATGATCGTGTGATCAGATTTCTCTCTTTGAACACTAACTTGAGTTTTGGAAAGAGAGAGAATTGGGGGTGTACGTAGAACAGTGATGATAATCATAAAGTCTGTGCTTAGACATGGATTTGGGAACATTGTCATGGTGGACAGTCAATTGTCATTGTGCTGTCGCTCAAGATCCTTTTGTTGCACATCTTCTGTAGATGCAATAGAACATCTGAGTGATGATTCAATTAGAATTTAGTGTATTCTGGGATGTGACATTGTGCAGTGTGTTTCATTGTACCAGCTGTTCTACCATGGAGATGGAGGCACCATATTCCTATGGCACTTTATCTGCTACACAGCTAGATGGTGCCATATGCCCAAAAGGCATGATCTTTACAGTCACAAATGTGAAAGTGTCAGGTTTTCTGCATGGGACAAACTCCTTATGTGCAATGTGATCCATTCCAGAACAAATAATGTTATGTTTCAGCATGTTTAGTGGAAGTAATTTAACTTTTGACTTTGAAAACCATGTGAATGAGTTCTGTGTATTATACAGGGTGGCCGAGAAGTCACCGTACACCCAGACAATATGCACCTCAACTCAATATAAGTTTACTCAGCACAGCGCAGCATGCAGTACAGTGTAAAATGATAGGTTGGCAACAGTGTGCAAGATAGTGCACACGTGATTTGCTGCAGTGACAGAATTTAGTTGTGTTTTCCATATGGCTGACACAAGCAGTTACTCTATCAAGGAGCGCTTGGTGGCAGGTGTGTGGGTGCACAAGAGACAGCACACAGGACAAACCATGTCCCAAGTGATGGCTGCATTCCGGGAACGGTTTAATAAGGCTCCACCATGAAGAGCGATACTGCTGGATTGGGAAAAATGAGCGTTTGCTCTTGGAAGTGTTAAAGACAGGCCGCGGAGTGGGAGAAAAACAACGCACTTGGAAACGTGCAGTGGTTGCCGCTCCCATTGAACGTTCCCCAATGAAGTCGACACGGAAACGATCGTCAGAGCTTGGTGTGCCACGGTCAACAATGCGAGACCACATGAAGAAAGACTTGAATGTGAGGCCGTATCGCCCAACCTTTGTGAATGAACTGTCAGATGGCGACATGGATCGACGCTATGAATCGTGCCGTGCTCTGCTGGACACATTCTCAAATGCCGTATCCCGCACAAAGGTTCTTTTCAGTGACGA
>Ga0136643_10010213_pt1 | contig 13846 bp, 3 predicted proteins | sample TergutLab28metaG_FD_96883 | JGI IMG/M metagenome (GOLD analysis project Ga0136643, IMG submission 96883) | Labiotermes labralis P1 segment gut microbial communities from Petit-Saut dam, French Guiana - Lab288 P1 (version 3) (version 3) | ecosystem: Host-associated > Arthropoda: Insects >...
CCGCCGCCGGTCGGCGAAGTTAGTGCCAACTTTTGCGGATAGAGGGGTGTCACGTGGTCAGCGCAACGGGTCCCCACATCCGTTAATCTCTGTTTTCTAGACCTGGAGCCGCTACTTTTTTCAAGACATGTACGCCTAGTAACAGAAAATGTATCTCAATGTGAAAAAAAAAAATTCCACAAGGCGCAATCCGCGACGTAATACACACTGTACCAATGCGTTCTTTCCCACGTCACGGCCAGACGGGGCGCACTGACGCCTTCTCGTCATATGATGCGGTATTTTCTTCTACTTCGTGAACTACAACTAAATTTGAGAGGCTTGTCACTGTTCTCCAATCTAGGCACAAAATTATTTCTTCCCTCACGTTAATCGACGGTGTATTTATTTGTATATCTTCACTTTACAATGCAGTCTACATATCGGGCCCAGCAAAACTCATTTGATGTATTTATTCACATCATATTAAGATTACACGCTGTGAAGGTCTCAGTTACGAAATTTTGGTTATTCACAGGTACCAGCAAAAATTAAGACCTAGGCCTGTACGACAATAGCAATTACGCCCACAGTGAGATACTAGACTGAACACTGCACGCAGTTGTGCGCTGATACGTATGCTGATATAGATACCCAATAATTAATCCTCTGCGTATTATTATATCCCATATTAACTAACCCACATTATCTAATAGGCCTATGTTACACACATAAATCAAAGCCCGAGTCTGGGGTGGAAACAGCCACATGTGAAGTACGGTGGAGCTACATCATAACATGTTTGGTCGCATCAATCAAAGCCACATACAGAACGGCGATGAACAAGATTAGAGCAACGAAAGCACTCACTGACTACCCAGTTCATACATAACAACACAGACAGGTTGGTAGGGCATATCCTCCGTGCGTTATCTTACAACCGATCACTGAATCTAATCAGGCACACCTCCATGTTACATACACATCAGCATATCAAAACAGGGGGGAGGGGGGGGGGCACGGCACGAAAACGAATGGAAAACGTCGGCACGTTGATTGCTACCTGGTGTGGCGCGTGCGTTGCGCTGGGGATCACGCATGCACGCAGGCGTTGAGAAGCTCACGCATCTTCTGATACAAGACAACAGTTTCAACATCCGTCAAAACCGTTTTATCAGGGATCCCCAATTGCAAAACCAAGAACTCAGACCGACTTTACAAAGAGAATACTCAGGACCGAGAAACTTACATATGACCTAATGTCAAATTTCTGCTAGTGTATATCTGCATTACGTGAAAATCGTCATTCAAAACCTCCAACTTGCACACGGACTTTATGTGCGTCATCCCCGTTGTGTGATATACAATTAGTATGGCAATATATGTGCGTGGCACTTACCGTCAAACACAACTATTTTATTGGCTTATTATTGTAAGGTTTACAACTACATGTTTCGGCCCTATTCCTGGGATATCATCAGGTTTGACGGTAAGTGCCACGCACATATATTGCCATACTAATTGCACACGGACATGTTTACTACAGGACTCTGTTACAAGCATCGATATTGTATCTGCCGTGCCTTATCAGTGCAGTCAGTAAATGAGCAGCACAAACGATTTGTGGTGCTGAGGGCGATGACTATTAGCACAGTCATCTGGGATGTATGACAGACGACACGGCGTCACATCACAAATGACACCGCTCCTCCGCAACGCGGAATTCATGCGATCGCCGTGTTCCTGTTTTACATAATAATAATAATAAACCGTGACCCTGACAACCTGCATTCGAAAATCTTTAACTTCCAATCTTAATCCTTCACAATGCCTTTCACTCACCTGATAAATAAATTACCCGCATTTTATGTAACACAAAGCTTCATCGCAGGTAATGCCAGGATATGCTGGGATATCCACCGACAGCTGCCCTGCTCAGCGACGCGATATTACGGACACCCGCATCATGATCCCGTCCTACACTCTGTTGCGGTTCAACGCCATTCTTGCCCCTTCCTTCACCGACAAACAATCTAAATGCCACCTTGCTACTTTTCTTGCTCCTGATCACAATAACTCTCCTCGGACAGTATCCTGACAATTTCGACGCAGGTTGCAAGTACCACGATAGGCAAGATCCAGAATTCACTTTGAGAAACTATCAGGACGACTTCGATCTAAGCTACAATATAACCGAATTACGGCGGCTGAATTGCCTTATTCGGAAAATATCCGCTTCTCTTCTTAATTAAAAGAATTTCACACAAAGTCTATCAAAGTAACACAAAAAGCGGCTACTCTCCATGACAGGCGAATTGGGCATATTTAATTATGACTTTACTGAAGACACTGACATGCAACGCATAAACATGAGGGGTCGAAAGTGCAAATGATCCACTTCAAAGAAGAGTACGCTGACTTGTAAACTGAAACAATTGTCAGTATTTGATTTTTTTTTTTTACCATTTCAGCCTGAATTACATTAAATACCAAATGCCGAAAGATACTATTTTTGTATTAAGAATGCTGTTATATATGAAAACATTTACTGACAACTGAAATGTATGCAACTGATCGTACTTGTGGGCGAATCCGCATAAAACTGCCGATACTGGCTGATGAAAAGCATAAATAAGGGTTTGAGGTAAATACAAGAAAAAGGATTGACTGGCAGACGATTATTTTAATAGTGCCAGCTGAAGCACATACAATTAGTGGGAGAGATAGTGTGATTGTATCATGTACTGGTGTCGATGGACGAAGTGATATATTTTCCTACGTTTCGGATACACTGTGAATGAAGTTTCTTACAGACAGAAGTAAAGATCAGCCCGCCTCTTGTTTAACGCTTTTGACACGCATTGATTGGAAAGACTGAAAAGTAACAGTTTACTAGAAGTGTCTTACACGTATAAGAAATGAATAATTTAATCGTCTCAAGGCAGTTTCTTGCCAGAAAAATCCCACAGACAGTACAATTTTAGCTGGCAGTTACTCACACCTATGTTTATAACGCTACAATGGACTATGCGCAAAAAATTCCGAAATAAGTTCTCAACAATATGAATATACAGACAGCAGAAACTGTAACGAAGGTTAATTCATCTTGCTCGGGAAAGGCCCTTGGGTTCGACAATTTCTGCACCACAGTGGCACGTAAGGCAATGAAGCTGTGGGTTACGCCAATGAAATTTGACTATTCACTTCCGCAATCGAATCCGCCACTCAGCCCCGTTCCCTTAACCGCCTGTATGCAGCACTTCTGAAGGCGCAGGTATAATCAAAATTTAAATTCGTTCAGTTGATAAAAAGGTCGGGCCAAGACAGTGACTAGCCTAAGATTCGTCGTAGCGACCGTCGGTCCCTCCATATGAATGCCGGCAGAGCAGTATAGCACCACGAAACAGGCCTTGGCCACTTACTGGACCCATGCCTTCGAAATCACCGTTCATTTATCAATCTGCTGGCCACTCACCTCCATCCAGCTCCTAGGTTAAGAATGGGAAGAGCAATACCTCTGTTCCCCCATACGCCTTCACGGAATGGGCAAGGACAAATGTACCTTTACCATTCGACATCATACAAGCTGAACTACTGACAGCCCGTCAAGTACACAGTAACTGTGACTGGGGGACACCAAGACACTGTGCACAACTTGCTCTATGACATTCAAGGCTGATGGTAGTCTTCACTCACTCTTATCACAAGGCCAGCAAAAAAACAGCGGTAAAAGAACCTGGAAGAGCTCCAGAAAATACGACTTTAATTTGTGCCTTCCACACATCAATGCTTGATCTGTGAGATGACTGACACATTCCTCACTGTGTATCATACCATGAACAGTTGGTGAACGACGTTCCTACACAGGAGGAGTTGGCCCATTGTGCGTCTGCCGCCACGTTTTGGTCTTCCGATTACCACATCACACCTCACACCAATACACATTCATATACAACAGAACCAGAACTATATCAAAGCCATGAAATGAACGCCGTCTTCAGCCAGTTTCTTCCGTCTGTCAACATCGTAACCTAGCTCACTAAGAACCAACGTGATGATAAACACAAAGTCGTCTTGGATTCCCAAGCATTTTCCTCACCAAAACCAGGTACGCGTTTTCTGTTTCCCCTCATAACCTATGACCAGCCCATCGTAAACACTAGTTCACTACCCTAACGATAATACGTAACATGCAACAACAACAAAAACAACAACAAGAGGATATAATACACACAATCATCACTGCAACTTCCTCAGTTCATAATATTTCCTGAGCATTTCGTATACCTCGAAAGGAAGATGCCACGTTTCACAACACAAAACACTTACAATATGCATGCATAACCTGATAAAAATCTGACTTGTAATTCACGTTAGGTACAAAACATTTTTTTAAATATTCACATCTTCACTGAAGTTTGATCTACGATCGCGCACGTACAAATCTAGAACAGAGCATTAACACCGTCATCGCCGTGGGAGCCCGAAGCAATAAACAACATAAAAGTACAATGTAACACACACAAACGGAAGATTCCTCAGATAACAAGATGGGACGCATTTTGTATCAGTACTGTATGTGGGACGGACATGTGCCTACACATATGCTGCAGGCCGTAACTCCCGGGGTGCTACACTGTATGCATCTACCTCGTAATTGGTACGATGTAGATGCATACACACACACAAAAAAAAATCAAATAAAAACTGCAGTATAAACTACCTTCATTTACACCTATGTCACATTTTCCTCAGTAAAGTCAACTATTTCTCCCACAATAGTCTAATACAGTGGTGTCCAAACCCAGTCCCGGCTCGGCGACCACATCTGTGAATTATGTATTTACTGAAAAACATAACACAGGAAATTTACGCGAATAAGTGTACCTTTTATTGTGATATTTACAGGTGCGGCCCTCGGATCAGTCACAATAACGGCTGTGGCCCTTCGCCAAAAAAAATGATAGACGCCCCTGATCTAGCATATGATTGAAAGGTCTGTATGCCGTCTTCGGGGGTCTACACATCACAACTGCTTCAAGACGGATAGATTATTGGGACAGAGACGCCTCTCTTCAGGGCTGTGAAGTATATGGCATAAATTTGTCGACCTTTCGAAAATGTATTATTTGAAAATGCTGTCTCAAAACATCCAAAATTAAATGTTTCCGGCGCGTGGTCTGGGGAGGCCGCGAGTCGTGACGTTTCAGGACACCACACCCGTAATCGTCAGTAGGCGTGACAAAACCATTAGAAACCACGAGTAACTTGGAATATGACATTGTGTCGACTGGCTTCTGCTTCCATCTTATAATAATAGCAATAATAATAACAATAATATTGTTATTTACTGCAATAGGGTTGTCACCCGGTGGCAGTGGTTATTTTACATGTATACAAAATATGAAATTGGTTACTAATAAATTTAAGTCGGGAGGGCTACATGAGAAGTATGTAGTGGTAACTTGGAATCTTGGGAACCATCTCAGCATTTGTTCTTAGGCATAGGGAAGCCAAGAAAAACCTGTGTCGAGGTGGCCGGTCGCAGGACCTTCCGAATACTGACTTCTAGCCAGCAGTCCGGCATCTAAAGTAAATAAAACAGCAATGCACACACACAGTATAACAAATACACACAAGACAACTACATATCTCCAGGGCAGTCACTGAAACTCATGACACATTCAGTAGATTTCCGTATCTCACAGAACTTTAGCCTTCAGGCTTCTAGCGCTTTTGCTCACCCCTACTGGCGAATACTGGCGCGGTACAATGAACCACGTGAAGACGGACCCACATCCCAGACGACTGCACAGTGTTGTCAAAACGTCTAGCAAAGCATGAGAAACAAGGGGCGGATAATATCTTCTTGTCCCTGGCCGAGGTTCACACACACAGCACCTCTCTCCTAAAATACAAACGAAGGCGTCGAACACGAAGAACCGTTGAAACAATATGAAACGTTGCCATCAACAACTTGCTCAAGCACATGTACGTCATCTGTGCACGCCCATGCCTGCGGTAGCAGTACAGGCAGTGTACGCGTACGGCAACAATCAAGCGCGTTCGCGCAACCATTGTTGCAGTGGAAAAGCAGTAAGTATTACATATTCTGAGGGTGTGTTTGTATCCTTACTTACACAGCATGCAATGCACATGCTCCATATTGTCATATGTGGCCTGTCCGGCTTTACGATATTCTTCCACTTTATGTCATAAACGGAATGACTTTCGAAAAAAAAGAATTGAACACGAAATGCGTGTTTTGAGTTTATCTACAACTTTCGCCCGAAACATTTCTCATTATTGGCGGAAATGAGCGAGATATGATGATACAAGTACACAGGCCTGCAGGACAAATAGCTCATTATTCTTACCAGATTTTAATGGGATTTTAATTTTCTCGCCAGATTTTTCAGAACATACTCAATACAAAATCTCGTTGAAATCTGTCAAGTGGTAGCCGAGTTGCTTCATACAGACAGACAGACAGACAGACAGGACGAAGCTAATAGTCGTTTTTTTTCTTCGCAAATTTGCGAACGCGCCTAAAATGCTTTGTCAGCCTACACTGGCAATTACGAATTTCTAAAGGAATGCTGAATGCAGTAACACACATCCAAAGTATTCAACGTGTGTTGAACAGCAGCAAATACACGCACACACATTTTCAGAAAAAAAAACAGTAAAGTACTTCCTGGAGTTGTTTCACGGCCATTTGCTTCTCTCACACAAAAACTGCGGCAAAAGACTAAGGCCAGAAAGCTGTTAAACCGATATTATGGGCCGGACATAACTTGAATTCTGACCAACTTCAAAAAATAGTGTCCGTGGTTGTAACCAGATGACGCACAACGATTTTAGCCAGAAACAGAAAAATAAAATGTTTCAACGCCTTCAAGTGAATTAATACTAAATGAAACAGACTCCGGCTAGAAAAAACAAATTTATTGAACGAAACAACTACCCACTGATGTCATTCCAACCATGTGACGGAGGTCAGGTAACAGTAATGCTAAAAGGCACGCCACGTATGAAAAGTCGCATGGTGTTGTACACCAAGCGTTTCCATTAACCATCACTGTTTTTATTTATCTCTGAATACCTTAACCGTTACGAAACGGATACATCAATTAAACTGAACCGAGTGGTCTGCAGAAACATTCTTTGACGGTACAACACTTCCAAGTTCGGTACTACCGCTCCTCAAGAGCAGGAATGCTCAAACCCAGCGTCGCGAGAGCCTTCCTTTGCACCGTGAACGCACCCAAATAGCAAACGAACTTAAAAGTGGTACAGGGGTAGGTACAGGTACCATTTAGATCGCAAGGCCAACGTGACTGCAGATTCTGTGTTGTGGGGGGAGGAAAAAAAGAAGAAAAAAGAGAAAAGAACCTCTGCCCCTAGGTGGATGGTTCCTCTTATGTGTTCCGTGTAGACCTCGGGGACCGCAAAATAATCTCTGTCTTCCTATTATAAATTTTTAAGAAACAATACTGTACTGAACAGAACAATATTCCAAAAATTATGTTTATATAGAAACTGTTATAACACAGTGCAGATTCTGCTCACAGCTGAACACAGAATTTTATTTCACGTTTTCGTAACCTTATTTGTACGGTCAATTTATACTAAGAAAATCGTAGCTTTTTTTTTATTTTGTATATACTTACTCTAACTTTACAAAATTTTAAAAGTTTAAGTATGCTTCTTGTTTGCATATTCGGACTGCAGATGCTACTCTCAGATATGCCTAAGGATCCCGTCACACACGATACTTTAGGGAAACCTCAGAATCAGTGAGACTGTGCAGATGGTCCGCGGTAGTTACAGTATCTGCCTCATGACACCACGTAACCGCTGGCATGGCTACTAAAACCACAGGCCCTCCTAGCATCAACCGCCCTACAGCAGCTGCCTAAGTGTTCCTTCGGACAGAAGCAGCAAATGCCTCCAAAAAGTTGAGACCACCTACAAGGCCACACGGCGCCACAAACAAGAAGGGCAAAAACTCAATTTTCACCGCAGTCAAAGGCTCGAATCTCACCTTCCACCTGACAACTGTACGTAGTGTCTACAACCTCTATATTCAGAATATTATTGCATGAAGGGACCAAAAGGGAGGACGGTTCTCCAGTCTGGAACTAGGAGAAAGAGGAAAGAACGCAGTATTAGAGGAAATGGTAGATGACTAATGGGCAGTTTCTTCGGCCAGACATGTTCAATGAAATACTAAGACATTCAGACATAAATGCCACAATTTCACAGAGAAGGTGCCGGATTACTCGACCGTTGAATTTAACGGAAGAACCGAAAGTCAAGATAGAAGAGCTATATTACACCAGCGCATGGGTATTTCAATGCATTTTGTTGTGCTTTACTGTGTACTAACTACACTCCACCAATGGATATACGAGGAACACGTCGTCGAAATTCGGTAACTGACGGTTATCTAAGACTTTTCACTGCATGAGTCGGCATGCTAATTAGAGTTGTTGTTACTGAACGCAGCGTTTACTGAATATGCGTTAACTACTGTAATGCACCATCAAAATATAAAAAGTTTTATCTGGTAACCAGTGCAGATGGAAATCAAAGGTAGTGAGAACACACATCAGCATCAAACAGTACGCAAGCGTACATCATACACCCCTCCAAAGGGAACGTGACTGCTCGGACTTTCAGAACCCGTGTTCATTTATAGGACTACAAAGTTTCTTATTACGATGACAACTACCAGTGCAGGCAATTCCCGCCCTTCGTCTCTCAGCCGCCAAGTGTTCTTCTGTTGTTTGTTACCTAAAAAATCAACCAGTGTTTACTATGAAATATTGAAATCACACGATCCAACCTGCACAGAGCGTTAATTCAAAGTTGTATGTAACATGTCTTTGCAACCATACTACTGAAACTCAACGGACTAGTCCTCCTCGAAAACGTGGTACAGATGGAATAAGACCCGTCTCTGTGCCTTGTTCTGAGTCAGTTGAATCCAGTCATTCATAAACCTTATATATATTTAAAATTCATTTTAATATTCTATTCCCACCTATGTCTACGACTCCCCAACCGGTCGATTCCTTTCAGGATTTTCCGTATGAGGTCTGTACGGATTTATTACCTTCCCTATGCGTGTTATACTTGCCGCCAATCCTAATATATCACTGGGGGTTTAGTGTTTGTGTATATGAAGTCAGCAATTCTCTGGCAGGACAGAACGACCAACTAATATTACTTATGTCTGGGAAGAAGATGAATGCAGCATGTTTACAGGAAATATCAGTACAGGAAGTACACCGATTTTCCAAAATCCAGGAGTCATCTCGAAATTCTAGGCGCTACAAGGTTGACGACATAAGGCAAGTTTCATAATTAGGACCCACGAACATAAGCGCCACTGTACAAAATTTGGTCGCCCCAGCGACCTGGCGCCCGGGATTTGTGCATACATATCAATCAATCAATCAATAAAATCAATCAATCACGCTATCGAATTACCGAAGGCTGGTATCAACGTTTCGGAGAAACCTGCTGCTTTCTTCTACTCAGAAAACGGTAACCTTGTCGCCACCGCCATAGAGCCTCGAACCTCTTAGAACGGAATATGTACAAAAGAGGTGATCGACAGAAATGTCATTCTCACGAATCAAGCGGACCACCCCGCAGTATAAATACAAAGAACAGACGATCAACAAGGAGAAGACAGAGAAGGGCAGCCTGCTTTAATTGCTTTGGAGCTGCAGCTGGATCTATTTATGAAGTAACTCCACACCATTACACCCTGTCACGTGTACACTGTGTAGGTGCGGGTTTATGTTTTGTAACTTTGATTATAAATACAATTCCAGGAGCTGTTTGGACGGAGCTTAACTTTGCATGAGGTGACATTCAGCCATCTCCTGCCGTATAATGAACCATCACATCCATTTTACGACGCAACTCGCGGAGGTCGATTATAGGCAAGCGTCTCATACATCGTACAGGGCTTCCATACCCTCGTGAAAACTTCACGCACTCAGGAAATGTAGTCGTTGAAACATCACGGAGAAACGTAATGCGGCACAGAGTGATACACTACCCATAACAGTTGCCCAACAGACTAATGTAGCGGTAACTCTCTGGACTTGTGTTTGGAAGAAGACTGGTTCGAATCCCAGCCGGAACACCTTTTAATCTGAATAACGCTTTTCATGCTTTCTTCAGTCCGTCTAGGAAAATCCAGATGCAGACTCTCGATCTGATAAGGACCACCTCCTTCCAAGTCCTTTCCAATTCATCGTCCACCCATCCATTCGACGCTAAGGTTACAGTCTGATTACTAACAGCTTTGTAAAACAGACAGCAAAAAAATCAAGACACGTCTATCAAGGGTCTCTAAGCTCGTCACTGGTCCACATGGTCGACAGTCAAGGATAATGGGGTTGGATTTCCACCCAATATACAAAACTCGGATATTTTCATTGCAAAATCGGTATAAGGAACTGGGCAAATCAGGAAATTTTCCGATACATCCGGGCTACGGAGATCGTACAGTGGACAGCCCTGCTCTCGTACATCATCATCATCATCATGGCGAAGGTTTTGGTACTAGAACCTGTTCCTTTAACGCTCCAGGTGCACAATATACTTACCAAACTCAGGTAGTGTAAAATAGTTCTGAAATGAGCCGTCCCCGTTGTGTGTATACAAACAACAGGTGTACGTATCAGTCAATAACACAACAGTGTCTAAAAAGATGTTTAATAAAGGATAGTAACTACATGTTTCGGGCTATTCCGGGCATCATCAGGTTTTCATCCGAAAGTATGGTGGTGGTGACATAACCATGCCAATCCTATAAAGCTCCACCACCATACTTTCGGATGAAAACCTGACGATGGCCGCAATAGGCCGAAACATGCAGTTACTATCATCCTTTATTAAACATCTTTTTAGAAATTGTTGTGTTACTGACTGACACCTACACCTATTGTTTAGTGTACAATAGTAATTATGTTATAACGATAGAGAACTACCTGAACTCCGTGAAGCACATTCAGTTTTGAAAAGCCGACAGTCGATCACCTGGTCAACACAGTACCGACTGACAGGAGTGTCAGCCACCGGACCCCACCCTGAACCATGAATCACTATCATCCACACGACGGTTTGTACAAAAAAAGAAGGGCAAAGAGAGACAGAAAATGAAAGAATTCTAGTAACCGCAAAGGATGGACTAGGGCATCACGACCAGAACAGGCAGCCTCACATATGTAGAGCCATTCTGTACAAATGGAGCAAAACCTTCAACAGAAATTAAAACGTTCTTTTATTTCCCATCGACTACAACTGTGGCTTTAAAAACACTGTAACAAGGAAAACTTAATGGCAAAAGCGTTTTATCACATGTTTTGTACTTAGCAGACCGTTTATGTCGCCAAGTTAAGTATTAGGCCCTTATTACAAACAAACCTACTACTGTGACTTGAAAATGCTGGTCATATATTCCGTCGAGCTACTGAGTAAACTAGCGCAACTAGTAAAAGAAAACTGTGACGCTGCTCCGCCGCATCGCAGATTGCCCCTGATGGCAAGACGGCAGAAATGAATTTCTGTAGATATGGTCACAAGGTAAACGCACAATGGGGATAAGGGTCCTTAGGTTTCGCCACATCAACCACTGAACGGCTCTATGAAGCGTTGGCTTCTGGGTGCTACAGCAAAATTTGTACAGCGTCGATCCTGTAAATTCTACGGGATGCAAAGTACGTTCTACAGCGTAGAACGTACTTGGGATGCCGATCAACAATAATTTTCTCAAGAAACGAGTACACGAAAAGGAACAGGGCATAAAAAACATCTTACCAAAGTCGAAAATCGCTATGTGCAACCTTTTAATTTGGCACAGTCAATGTATTTATTTGACAGTCGGTAGCTCAGAATATATAGTGTCGAATGTAAGGATAACTGATTTACGACCATTTTGAAAGGATATTTAAGGCAGCCACCGCAATAATGGAAAATTACGTAAAAAGAGATACAACAGCCGGCCTCCTGAACGAGACATGAACCCAGGACTTCCCAAATATGAAAAAGGAGTGGTAATTATTCCACCACGAAGGTAAATAATATGGAGCCGGTTATTAGTATTAATCGAACAAATGCTGTATTTCTGAAGGGGCAATAAGCACGAAAATAAGACTCCCCCCCCAGGGCACGACAGCTCCTAGAGGGCCAGGGCCTCCTCACTGTCAAGGCTTCACGATCATAGACACACTACACTTGGTAGGACTACTCTGGACGAGTGATCGGCCCGTCGCAGATATCTGCACCTGACAACACACAACACCCACAAGAGACAGACATCCATGCCGCCGGCGGGATTCGATACCGCAATTCCAGCAAGCGAACGCCCGCACAGCCACGCCTTAGACCACGCGGCCACATTAGAAAACTATTCATCCCTAAAACTAAACATGTTCCTTACCCACTGGGGTTAAATATATAATTAATTGGCGGATAATTACGTTTCGGTCTACTTATGATTGATTTCGACACTAACATAACTACACGTTGTTTGAAATTCTGCGCCAATTTCTGCTACGACAATTCAGCACAAGCTGAATAAAACGAAAATATCGGTTAACAGTCTGACCGACTACTGATAGTGTATGGCAGCTTTCCCCACTTTACCTGCCGGTATTTCCCAATTAGTACGAAGTTCCGTTCCGCCCTCTATTCATCACCTTAGTACCTACACAGTCAGTCAGTCAGTCAGTCAGACAGTGCCTGCAACCAATAACTGACGCGTTCCGACGAACGCAAATGCAAATTCCGGCGAAGTACGCTTTGTCACATTCGCTGTTCTTTAATGAAATCGAGGCTCAGGTCACATTACGGTGTGGTAGTGGTGGTGGTGTGTGTTTGTATTTACTCCACTTTTCTTGCCCTGTAAGTAAAACGACGCAAACTGTACACCACGTCGGTAAAAATGAGCGCGCCCTTTCATACAACTTAGGAAACTACTTTTGTAGTGTGTGTCCTAGCCTTCAAATCCAATTCCATTACGCATAAACACAGGAAAGCTGTTTGTATATCAGTGGGTAGGAAGCAGATGGGGGATAAGGGCATAGTGGCAGGAGTCAAGGAAAGATGCTGGAAAGCTGTGCGATACAGGCTAGCAGAATATATAATCGCGTGTATTGAGTTTGGTTTCGTCACTTCGTTGCAACAGCGTAGTTGGTCTCTGATCTGACGAGAACATGCATACCGTCGCCACAGTCATGCGTTCCCTGCAACTTCTTGACTATACTTATTTAATACAAACTTTCACGGCAAGGAACTAAGTAAGGCACATTCCGCGCTGTGCCGAAATTGCGCAAGGGAACAAGTTGAGAACAATGAGCACGATGCGTCAATTTCGGTAAACATTCACAACCGACGTGTACAAACCGATCAATTTGCGCTACAAAACAAAACAAAAGTTACTCAGCACCCAAAGGAAGTTAACGTCATTCTGACATTTCAGGCTTCGCGGTAACAGTGAAACCAAAGATGACAAACATTCCAATCATGTGTGGCAAACAAAATGCACATTAAATAAGGAAACTGTCTAATCTTACGGAACGAATTAACTCAACGGAGCACAGCTGTCTTGAGCAGTTACTAGTTCCGCAGCTGTTCAAAGAAATCCCCTCGTTTTACGAAGACCGCAAGTCAATTACCGTGTTCGCAAGACACCGCTTCGTGTCCCTACCCTGCGCTACATTAACCTTTTGGCGCCGGAATTATTTTTTAAATTTTAGCACACCCTGTATATAAAATGTGAATAATACAGGAACCAAATACGTTAGAATTATGAAACAAACTGCATTTTGAAGAGAAAAAA
>Ga0136643_10010214_pt1 | contig 13845 bp, 14 predicted proteins | sample TergutLab28metaG_FD_96883 | JGI IMG/M metagenome (GOLD analysis project Ga0136643, IMG submission 96883) | Labiotermes labralis P1 segment gut microbial communities from Petit-Saut dam, French Guiana - Lab288 P1 (version 3) (version 3) | ecosystem: Host-associated > Arthropoda: Insects >...
CTGAAAGTTAAAAGGCTGACAGTTAGCAGGCTTAAAATTAAAAGGCTTACATTTAACACACAACAGTGACCGGCAAAATTTCAAAATATTTCGCACTAGCCTAATTTTTGAACGGAAAAGAAATTCTTTTTTTTTTTTTTTTTGCTTTGTAGCATTTGGAAGGGGTTGGCGTGATGCAAGGCATTTTTTAATTGTTTTGAGTGTTTATATAACTTGTCAATCAAACAGGACATAACATGACCACTTTCAAACGTACCCATATGACTATTATGGCTGTTAGTTTCAGTGGTCAAGAACTTATGGAAGGAAAACCAAATACGGGGAGACGTTTAAAGGACAAGCGGAACGACAGAGAGAGAGGGATAGACAGACAGACAGACTGGCTGGACAGATGGAAAGACGGATGAATGGGATAGGTTTGATTGATTTATTGATTGAATCGTTGGTTGATTGATGGCTGATTAACAATCAATTACATCACGACAGTTTGTATTCGTTGTGTTTCATTTAATACCATTGTTTAAGGGAACGTAAATTAAGCCTGTCTCTCTTCGTAGGTGTGGGACGACGAACTGGCAGCAATATCGCAGCGATGGCTCAACCAGTGCAGCTACCCGAAACTCTGTATCGATGTAGGTGGGTTGCATTATGAATATTTTGTGTAGGAATAATTACGCACATAGCATTTTCAGATGAGTTACAACTTATTATTTGTTGCACTTGTACCCTGAGTACTAAGATGTCTACATTCGTTTGGCCAACTGCCACAACGGAATGGAACGTCTTACGGCCACGAATGGAAGAAATGGCCCCCTGATATCGGTCATAGTGTCGACTGTATTGAACGAGCAGTGGCGGATTTAGGGTTTGGGCAGGGCGGGCCACTGACTTATTGTTGTAAACGTGAACATTTTAATAGAGGCTACATTTGAGGTTCTCACATGTCGTTGCTAAAGATTCCTGTCTTTTGGGATGTTGCGACGTCTTGACTGGTAAATAACTACCGACATTTGGTAGCGTTTTAAGACCTTTAGCATCACTCAGCCAACATTTCAAGAAAATTGTACTGCTTAAACCCAAAATAAAGACATTAGGATCCGTCTAAATGTCTATACATATTGAGTAGTGGATACGGCATTACACCGAACAAATCTAGAATTTCCATGTTACGAATACATTCCACATGATCTTGGACAGATTAGGACACTTGCATGGAACGTAGCGGTTGTTGTAGTCAAAACTAACTGTCTAACTAACTAACTACCTAACTAACTAACTAACTCCATGGAACAAAATGGTTGCTGAGAAGCTAACAGTTCCTCAGATATTCCCCACAATTCATGTAACCCGAACTTCTTTACCGCTTTCACAAGTGTCCGCCACCTGTCCCTATCCTGAGAGAGAATGATGCAATCCATTCCCTCATATCCAGCTTCCTGAAAATCCATCACATTATTGTCCTTCACACTGTGTCTGTTTTTCCAAGTGGTCTCTTTCCCTCAGGTTTCCTTACCAATCGCCTGTATGCCCCTCCTCTCCACCTAAAATGTTTCATGCCCAGGTAATCCCATTCTTCTTGATTTAATCACACAAAAAATATTTGATGACAGATTCAAATGATTAAGTTCCTCATTATTTAATTTTTTCCACTCCCCTGTCACCTCGACCATCTTAAGCACAAATATTCCCTCGTCACTCTAATCTCAAACACTCTAAACCTTCGATCCTCCATCAATATGAGCAACCAAATTTCACACCCATACAAAACAACAGCAAAATTATATCTTAATCTTTAAATTTTAGGATACCAAACTTGAAGACAAAAGATTCTGCACCGATTAATAGCAAGCATTCCCTGATTTCAGTCTCGTCTTAATTTATACCTGAAAGGAATTTTGATTAGTTTAGCTTTTTCCTAAACATTTGAACTGTTCCCCCTACAAACGGATTTATTATCAATCTTCACACTGTGACTTCGTCCTCTATTCTAATCTCGAGACATGACCATGTACTTAGTTTTATCAACATCCAGTCTCCTTACTAACAACAACTAAAGCTTCTGCAATTTTCTTTATAGCATATTCGCTTCCTCCCAATATATTGACATCTTCAACATAAACCAAAAGCTCATTTGTTCCAATCAATATAAAGCCTTCGTGATATACTTGAACACTCCCAATAGCATATTCTAAAAAAGTTTAAATGCAATGGCGATAAAGCGTCTCCTTATTGCACACCATTCTTAATAGGAAACAAGTCGGACAATGCTTACCTACACGTACTAGGCTACAGGTTTCATTCATTCATATTTTTTTAGCCTTAACAATTTAAGGGCGATAACAAACCCTGTGACAATATTCTACAAGAGCTCCCTTCCTATGTGAATCGTAATGTTTCTTAAAATACCTAAATTGCTGATGCACTGCTTCTTTATTTTCCCATTTTTTCAAATGTTTGACGAAAGCAGTATACATGATCAGTTGTGGAAATATCCATCGAAATCCCCACTGATGAGCCCAATAATTTACTCTGTATATGGTGTTGACCGTGCAGCAGGATTTTGGATATATTTTTGTACGTAGTTAGCAAATGTGATACGCTTCCATAATTACTACAATCTGTTTTATCCCCGTCTTATAGATAGGTAAAATATCGACCCCTTCCACTTCTACGGCAATTCCTACTTATTCCAAAAATAATTAATAATTTACATATTTTTTTTATTTTCGTGCCTTTCATTACGACTCAATTACTATAATGTAGAGCAACAAATTTTGCAATTCTAACGAATTGTGTGCTTTTGTTGGCCTATACTGTGTATGTTTACTGATCTCAGAACGAATTTTCCTACCTTCTGCTGGAAATTGGTAAATGCCTGATGATATGTGAATTTTCGCCCACTCAATAGCCATCTCAAACCCAAAGGTGCTGCACTCAGGCAGTAGCGGCCCGGCTGTATGTGTTTTTGTCTGCCTAATATCAGTCAACCCATGAATATTCAGGAATTGAGAGAAAAGTTTCCTCCTAATATCCAAAATACTCTACCAGTCTCATTCCTTATTATATTCTTTCTAGGCTTGTAACCTTTCTTAATCTCAGTGATGCCGCTATTCAAGTCTCCGATATTCTTGTTCTTACTGTTTGTTTCAAGTTAATTTAATTCAGCTTTCAGAAATTCCTTCCTTTACTTCCAGAAATTTCTTCTAGCTTCACGTATTACATTGTTCAGATTATTTATATTGATTTGTTTGAACCTTATAAACACTGCATTTAAGCCTGCTTCCTTTGATCTAAAATCAAGAACATTCTTCATCAAACCATGGTTTATGTTGCTTCAGCTGTTACAGAACTAGACTACCTTTAGCCGAAGTTTGTATATATTGTTTAATATTCCCACAAGTGATATTTATGCCCTCGCTATCATTTAAATTCTCCAAAGCTGCAAACCTGTTTGAGCTCTTAATCTCATAATCTTTCCTAACCTCCAGCTCATTGAGCTTCCAGAGATTAAATTCTTTCCACATCATAATTCCGCGCTGCTTGATAACTTACTGCCAAATTTTACCTAAATTTGCAACCAAGAGGGAGGGATTGGTATCACATTCAGCTCTTGAACACGTACTAAATCTAATCTACACCTCGCTAATTTCCTGGCCACTGTCGTGACCCTGGCCTATATAGACCCCTCACAAGCCACGTCACTACACTTACTACGTATGTGCGCTTTCCAGTTCTTACGTCGTGCGAAAGGACCAGTACAAATCCGAGGCCTATAGACAAGACAAATGGAACTATAAAACATTGATAATATTGTTATGGTACCAGGTCTCTTTCCAGGGAGTAAAGCGGCCGGAGATTGGCGCTGATAACACACCAACATAAATTGCTGAGTTTAAGGGAAGAGTATAGCTGTACCTCTACTCTCCCCGTGACCTATCTTGGTTTCTTGTAAGGTGAAATTTGCCTTTGCTTAGAATAAAAACAAAGACCTTAAAACTTGGGTGGATAAGGGGATTTATTTCGTTCAGGATAAAGGAAAGGGGCTGGATTTTGTCAATAGTGTAATGAACGTTCGGGTTCCAAACAGCGTCTAATAATTCAGCTTAAGTAACACTTTAAAATAAAATTCCGTAGCATTAAATTTGTTAATGTAGTTGGTTGGACGGTAGTGACGTGCCAGCGAGTGCATTTCAGAAACGGTTTATAGGGTGTTTGCGAACTGGGTAAGTCCTTAGAGGAAATTTATCCCTCAGGATCTAACAGTTCCTCAGCTTGTCAAGAAACTCCTCAAATTCTTGACGATCTAAAATATCGTCACCTTTTCAAGAAATACTTGAAACTTCTGAGAAAGTAACATTTCTACAACTTGTCTAGAATTACTTAATAGTTACTGAGAAACTAACAGTTTCCTATCCCTTAAAGAAATACCTCATTTTTCCTGGGAACCTAACCGTTCCTCAGTTTTCAAGAAATACTTGATACTTCCAGAGGAGCTACCAGTTCCTCATCATGTCAAGAAATAATTGATATTTCCCGAGAAACTATCAGTTCCTCCACCTGTCAAGAAATATCTGTACTTGCAGAGAAGCTAAGAGTCCCTCATCCTGTCAAGAAGTAACTGATACTTACGGAGAAGCTAACAGCTCTTCATATTGTAAATAACAAAAGTTATTTCGAAAGAAGGTAACAGTTCATCAACTTGTCAAGAAATACCTAATACTTTCTGAAAAGATAAATGTTTTTCATCCCGTCAAGAAATATGTGGTAATTAGAGAGAAGCTAATAGTTTCTCATTTTGTCAAGAAATACTTGATAATTACATAGAAGAAAACAGTCACACAACTTGTCAAGAAATATTTGATACTTCTTGAAAAGTTATCTGTTCCCCTTTCTGTATAAAAAAAAACCTGTTACTTCCTGATAAGCTATCAGTCCCTGAAACTGTCAAAAAAATCTGTTACTTACAGAGAAGATAAAAGTTCCTCAAATTGTCAAGAAATACTTGTTACATTCAGAGAAGCTCTCAGTTCCTCATTCTGTCAAGAAATACCTGATACTTCCTGAGAAGCTAGCAGTTCCTCATATTGTCAATAAATATCCGATACTTCTCGAGAAGCTAGCAGTTCCTCATATTGTCAAGAAATATCCGATACTTTCTGAGAAGCTAACAATTCCTCATATTGTCAAGAAATATCCGATACTTCCTGAGAAGCTAGCAGTTCCTCATATTGTCAAGAAATTCCTGATATTTCCAGAAAAGTTAAAAGTTCCTTAAATTGTCAATAAATGCCTGTTTTTTCCAGATAAGATAAGAGTAGTTCCAACTTGTAACGAAAAACCTGATAATTCCTGAGAAGCTAACAGTTCCTCATCTTGTCAAGAAACACCTGATACTTCCAGAGAAGCAAACAGGTCCTCATTTGGTCAAGAAATACCTGTTAGTTACAGAGAAGCTGTCAGTTCCTCACCTGAAAAATACAGAGAACTTGACAGTTCCTAATATTGTAAAAAAATACCTAATACTTTGTTAGAAACTACCAGTTGCTCATTCTGTCAAAAAGTACATCATACTTCTTGAGAAACTAGCCGTTCTTTAACTTGTCAAGAAATAACTAATATTTTGTTGAACACGGCATTTCACTGCCGTTTTCCAAACAAGCGAACATTCCCACCTATTCCAAACGAGGTGAATCCACTGCATGATAACCCATCACATGATTTAATATCAATTTCATCTTTATTCTCCCATATCCACGTCTAGTTCGACCAACATATCTCCTTCCTTCAGGTTTCCCCACCAAAACTCGGTAGTCATTTCTCATTCCCCATGCGTGCCAAATGCCAAACCCAACTCATTCGCCGTCATTCGGCCACGCTAATATTTGACTAGAAATAAAATTAACGGAACTGTTACTTACATCCTCTTAGGTCAAATCGTATTCCTCAACAACTACTCAATACAGTCCTAGTTACCCCCCCCCCCATATCTGAAAAGCATCTACTCCAAACGCAATATGAGGACGCGCAATGTTACTTTACGCAGGTTTCTCGCTACAGCCCAAAGTAAGGGCTGAAGTAATCTAGAACTGCTGGCTTTTAAGAAAATGTTCGCAATGTCATAGTTTGGAAAACCCTTATTTTGTACAGATCACTGATCATAGTTTGTTACCATTGGTGCTAATCAGCAAAAGAAATAAAATTACAGAAGAAGTCATTCTAACTACGATAATTGGTTCATTACCGTGCTCACAACAGTCGCATTTTAAGAGAGATTCATACAGTTTGTCAAATGCACCAAGTTTTGTCAAGTTCATTTTATTAATCCTGTGACGTCTGCGCCTAGCATTCGTACCAACATGTATGGAAGGATACATATATGCATGTATAAGGCTTTCATAAAACTGGGATTTCTGCAGCTATGTGCATGTCAGTTAGTTGCAGTAACGATTAGAACCAACAGTAATGCCACAGCCATGTGAACCAGTGGGTATTGCAGTTTCACCTAAGACATTAAAATTCATAGGTAGCAACATTGACTTCGTATCAAGCTGTCCTTAATTTCTTGAGGTTCATTTTCAGTTGTATCAGAGCACTACAACATTCCCCGTGGGCTACAATAACTGCGGTTGGGCCATTGGAAAGATCAGCTCTGGAGTTCAAAGCGAAATATGGGAAATGTCAAATTGTGTATTTAAAATTGTAACGGGCTGTGCATGTACTGTCCAAACTGAAAACATACACTACAATAGCCTGTTTAAAAAATACTGACTGGGAATTCGTACGTTGGGTTCCAGAAAGATTTAAAGTAGCCATGATTGTTTACCCGTCTGGTGTTCAACTTCCCGTCGACAATCTGTGGGGCTCAGGAGACTGGACTGGCATTGTGGAGGTCTTGTACACAATTGTATGCCAGTTCAACGGTAGCAACGTCAATTCATATGTGTGAGTATGTCTGCCATAACCTATAGGCTCTATATGAAGTTTGTTGTTACAATGAGCAACGAAAATTCACTTTCAGAAAATTTAATTAAAATGACATCAAACTGATACCTAACGCAGCTTTTCTTGTAGCTTATATCTATTTTGGAGTAATTTTTTCCTGGGCAGTAGGACTATCATCCACTCCTACACAGAACAACTCAGACAACTACAAGGAAGTGAAGCGACTAAAGGTAAAGATCAGAAGATCATACAATAGGAGAAAATTAGTAGAGCACTACCAAGGGGAGCTGAAAAGTCTATCCAAGAAATTGTTGACAGCGAAAAGAAATGCACAGGAAACATTCTTGAGCTCAGTATTACAAAATGAAGGTAAAGCTTGGTCGGGGTTTTACAGGTTTGTAAATAGACGTAAAGGAAACAGGGAAAATATTCCGGCGATCAAAGAGTGTAAAGAAGGGCTCATCACAGATCCCGTATTTGAGGCAAACAATTTAAACAACTATTATTCTTCTGACTTCAGCCGCGAACGGGACATCCTGGATGTAAATTCAACTTATTAGGATAAACCCTTCACCATTAAAATTAGCATTATTAGGAAGCGGTTAGCAATGAGTAGGAGAAACATATCAATAGATCCTGACGGTATTTCTGGTGCCATACTAAAAATGGGTGGGGAAGCCATGATTTCGTACCTGGCGCGATGGCTAGACGTAACGATTAACAAATGTACTATACCAAGCGACTGGAAAGAAGCCATATTTTTTCCTATTCACAAAGGGGACTATCGTTCGGTAGTCAAAAATTATAGGCCCGTCATTTTAACCTCAGTGGTATGCAAACAAATGGAACACGTCATAGCAGGCTATATACGAGTGTGGGAAGATAGGGATTGGTTATACGAGGGACATATTGGCCTCAGTTCGGGATACTCTTGCGAGAGTCAAATAATTACATTCTGTCAGGGCGTATCAGACTTCCTAGATGAAGCAGTCAGGCTGGACGCGATAATAATAGATTTTTAGAAAGCTTTTGATCTAGTCCCTCATGACCGATTGCTTAAAAAATCGCAGCTTCGGGCGTGGATTCAAGGGTGGTCGTATGGATTACGGAATTTCTGATAGACCGTTCTCAGAGAGTTAGAGTAGGGAGGCATTATTCGGAGGAAGTTAGAGTGAGGTCAGGTGTACCTCAAGGGAGCGTTCTGGGCCCACTTTTATTCCTAGCTTACGTAAACGACATTAGGAGGAACATCGAATAAAAGATTAGACTTTGCAGATGATTGTATAATATATAGGAAAATATTAAATATCAATGATTTAGAAAAATTACAGCCAGATCTGGATAGATTGGGGGATTGGGCGGAAGGAAATGGAATGAAAATAAATCCGAATAAAAGAAAGGCACTAAGCTTCACGAGAGCCCGGGTGAAGGATCCGCTAATTTATTCTCTTGGGGACCAAAAGATTCCTGAAGCTAGCTGTTGCAAATATCTGGGAATCATCATACGAAGCGATTTAAGCTGGGCTGTTCAGGTAAATTACACGGTTCAAAAAGCCTGGATGGATCTACATTTCGTAAGGCGTATTGTGAAAAAAGGGAAATAAAAAGGCGAAAAGTTTAGCCTATACGTCGCTAGAACGTCCCATTCTCGAATACGGGGCGGCGTGCTGGGATCCATACTGGGAATGTCAGATAAGTGCTTTAGACCGCGTACAAAATAAAGCTGCTAAATTTGTGCGTCATTCGGGAGGCTCAGAATGGGAATCTTTGGCGCAGCGCAGGAAGAGAGCAAGCATGTGTGCGCTACACAAGGCGTATACCGGCGAGAGGGCGTGGAGCGCGATAGGGGATAGGTTACAGGCGCCAATCTACTTGAGTAGGGTCCATCATTATTGGAAATTCAGAGCCAGAAAACAAAGAACAGATATCGGGAAATACTCCTTTGTGAATAGGTCCATTACTGACTGGAACAAGCTACCTGAAGGGGCGATAGAGACTTCCCGCGGTAAAACGCGTATTTTCAAAAGAGGGCTAGGAAAGTGAAAACCAGTGAGGAGAAGTGAAAGCGATAGAAAGTAAAAAGTGAAGGGAAGTGAGTTGTAGATATGAATAACAAAGTAAAGTGAAGTGAAGGGTTCATAGAATAAGTGAAAAAATAAAAGATAAAAAGTGAAGTGAAATGAAATGGTGAGAGATTTTTAGGGCAGTGTAGGAGTTCATTATTTTGGAAACAACTTTGGGGTTGAGAAATTTACTGTGTCTAGTTTAGTGATGTGACGGTGAAATAGAACGATAGTAAATGTAAATGGGTTAAACAAATGAGAGGGTAGTGAAATGTAATGAGAGGAATTGAAGTGTCGATAAGTGTAGTGTTGGGTGAAGTGTGGTAAAGTGTAGAGAAGTGTTGCAGTGTTGTGATGGTCCTAGTAATATTATTAGAACATTATTTCAAGACATATAGCCAATATGAAGTTGCTAATTTTGTGTTCTTTAGGTTCTATTTTTTATCAATGTATATATAGTTGTTTTCGTGTGTAATACTGTAATTTATTTATTTTCATTTTTACGTCTATGTATTCTTATTGAATGTTTATATATCTTCATCGTGCAAGCTAGCACTCTTCGGCAACCCTGACTGAGTGTTTTTCTTGCTTTTTCTTCAGTTGTAAGGTAAATGCCAGGGTAAAACCTGCAAAGATGAGGCACGGTCCACACTCTTCGAAATTGATGTGTTGTTCCATGTATTGTTTGCTTTGTGTCGTTCTGTGTACTGTTTGTGTGTAAATGTGTGCTGTACTACTGCCACCGGGTGGCCACCCAACTGCAGTTAACAAATATATCACATATATCACAACATTCTGTCGGACGCCCATCCTCACCCTACTTAAATTCAAATGACGATTCCAATTTTCAAGCAGTAGTTATCAACTTTTCAGTTAATGGTATTCATACTGTTCTTAAAAAACTGCGCTTATGTCAAGTGCAAAAGCGATCGAAACATATTGGTAATTATTAATATGTGTTAAAATGTTTTATACTTGTGCAATTGTCGGTTTTATTGTCTAAGTATGAATATCCATTTAGTGTACGGATTTGGACACATTAAATTCATTTTGCTTATTCTGAGGCATCAACTGAATTTCTATACAGATCTACCATCTAGTGGGATTTCTGACATCAAATATTTTAGCACGTATGCAATGGATGGCAAACTTATATTTTGTAACCCTAAAACTATTTCTTGAACTCATTGTCTTGTTTAGTTCGAAGGCTCAAAGCGTAAAGTTAGTGTATATACCATACAATAAAATTCACAAACTCAGAATCTGACCACACTGCGCACTGACGTGTCTTGTACGACCCTCACAAATAATACAGATTATTTCCGTACATAATATTAGCCGAATAATATTTATAGTGTTCATTTGATAAACGTGCTGAATTTTTATTATAACTTGGATGCAGTTCATGTTGAATAATATTCCTGTCTTTCTACTTCATTGTCGCCTCACCAGACCCGGAATTGCAGACGACTACACCAAAATGGTAAACGTATAAGGTTGGCTGCGGGTAAATTGGTTGCTATTGTGGGGGCGAAACATACTGCAAAGACTTTGTGTGTCTATACGGTCCGGGTGGCAACATCGTAGGGAGCAGCGTGTACCAGATAGGGCCCGCGTGCTCAGCGTGTCCTGGCGGCACTGCCTGTGATGATGGTCTGTGTGCGTGATCTTCAGGACAGAAGTTCACTGAAGTATAAGAGTTTCATTTATCAGAGTGGTTAAAAATGTTCCTGGTGCCGCGGGTTCTTTAAAAAGTGTCGCCAATTTTACAGACACTTAAGTTATATCTGCACAGTTGAAATATTTACAAAACAGGAAATAATTCAAATTTAAAAAATTAAAAAATATCGTAACAAAACTTGGGGCTTCCCAGCAGGAATGACAATAAGACCATGATAAGAAAAACTATAATAAAATAAGAAAATTGTTCTACAAAGCAGACAATACAATGTACCAGACAATACTGTACTATACAATACACTGTACCATACAATATGCCAAAAACGAATAAATGTTACGTAAAATATTCAAAACATCAAATACAAAATTTTTTCATTTTATCTTAGGAACACAAACCTCGACTCACTGACCCCCTCTAAAGAGCTCTGACGAACCGCAGGTTATACGCGGACTACACTCTGACATCCATTGTTGTAATATTACCCTACATGTAAAAGTAAAGCATTTCAGTTACAACTGTTTATATTGTAATGAGGGGCGACATTTTTTCCATCATCAACTCTAGTATTAGTGTTCCACTGGACAGATATAAACATAGTTGTAAGTAAACTTTTATGTGCCGAGTGTGAAAGGTTACATCTCCAGAAATTTCGGAGTGTGGCCGCATTTGTTATATTGCAGTACTTTATTGAAATACACACAAAAGGAACATTTTGACGGACTGTACCGCTCAGTATTATTTATTGTTTGCACATGAAGGAAGAGCAGCTCTGACAAAACAAGTGGAATTCAGCGTTATGTGAACCACAGCTGACAGCTGAAAGGTTAAACAGTGTGAACAAACTGTCAGGACAAAAGCACCTGATATCGCCACGCAATCCATTTACGGACGGAACTGTGGAGCGCTTCATGAATGAAATGGCTTCCTGAAGGTCATGTGACCTGCCGACACAGTACACAGGCGGTATTTCACGGCCTTCTTCATCTTCATTCCTATATCATACCACGATTCAATGTCATACACCGGCACACTGCAGTCTGTTTTAACTTTGTATTTTTGCTCGATGTTCTATTCTTCCTTCAACTTCGGGTATTACGTCACAGCAAATCAGGCTGTGACAGATTCACAACAAAGTATATCAATGTGTAGTGATCTGTAATGCTCACTAACACGCACTTAGAAGCACTCTCAGCAGAACTGACGAGTCCATGTACCTCCAAATATCATTTGTGTACATTAGAAACAATAGTGGGCCCAAAACGCTCCCTTGCTGCACACCTGAGGTTAATTTGACTTCCTTGGGTAGTTGTCCTCGTGCTCTTACCTTTCGTGTACGACCTACAAGGAATTCCCGTACCCATACGAATACCCTGGAATCCACGCACAAGGCCCACATTCTCCTATGCAGTCGATCAAGAGGAACTAAATCGAAAGCCTTGGAAAAATCTATTATAATCGCATCGATACCGACCCCTTCGTCAAAAGAGTCCGCTTTGTCCTGGCACACTGTGATGACTTGACTTTCACAAGAGTATCACGGTCTAAACCCATGCTGTCTGTAGTATAACCAATCATTTTTATCCAAAGCTTTCCCCAAGTACCCTGGTATAACGTGTTCCATTTGCTTGCACACCACAGAGGTTAAGCTTATGGGTCTATAGTTTGCGACTGCCGATCGAACACCAACTTTGTAAATAGGAACCACAATGTAATAAGCCCAATATGTGACTGGCTTGTAACAGTAAAGTTTAGGGGTACTTTTGTGGTTAGTGTAACTTGCAAAACCTAACAAAAGAGAATATGAAAAACACTATACAAGAAAACAACAATAAAAATAGCAATTACAGTAACTACTACATAAAGGATTACAAAATGTTGATACCGAAATCAGATGATACATATTAAGTACAATCTTTTGTTTCTTTCAAAAGGTTTTCCTCCCGGGCTTTATGCCTGCAATTTCGACACACACCAAACAGTCACATATGTCAATTATTAATGTCTTGTTTTTATAGCAGTAAAAAAGAGCAGCAGACATACATCAGCAAAGACATGATTAATATATCCGAAATCAAACACGGATGTTTCCAGATGAAAAAGTAATATGTTATATTCGTTCATATACACACTGTCAGTAACAGAATTCTTGCAGTTATGGCGAAGAGCATTTGACATCGGATGTTCAACTGTACACAAAGAGGTAAGTGTCTTGACATAGATCTTGTTACGAAAGCAGTTACGCCTAACAGAGAGTCCTCATCATTAAAGTCCCTTTGAAATAGAAAACTTTAGGTTTATTGGCATGTACGAGCGATTTTAGAATAATACAAATATTTTATCGAAAGGGCTAGTTGTTCTGATATACCAAATGAAGGCACAGAGGGGGCGAGGAATTATAACTCCACTCATTCTTAATTCGTCAATAGAGTAAGAGGGCCGGTATTCGAGCCCAGATCTCTCCAGTTCGTAGCTACGAACAATACCGACTGCAGTCCACGTCTGAAATATCTCTCAAAAAAATCCCAATTTCGTGATGACGTATCATGACGATCACCGGTCAGTAACAGCTTGTCAGTAACACTGTCAGTTGGTGCTGCAAATTTTTATTATCGAGAGAGTTCGCTCACACGGCAGTATTTATTGGTATTCAGATGGAATGAAATGATACAATTCTTCCTGTGAGTACAGAGGGCGGTGAGGTTCAGCTTCATTTCGGCACTAAATGCTGATTGGATGTAATTCACGCAATGGTCGAACTGATCCCCAGGGAAAGATTCCCGGGTAACAATAGATTATGAACGTCGGTAGGACTCAGCACTGGTCTGGAATCCTTGAAGTACCGAAAAATTTCTTGAGCCTACCGGTAATCTAACGCAATAAAAGACAACAAAGATAAAGACAACAATTACAACAATAATTACAAAAGAGATTACAAACTCTTAACACCGATAACAGGCGATATATAATAGCTATAATCTTCCGTTTCTATCAAAAACTTTTCTTCCCAGCCTTTATGTCTGCAATTTCGACACACACCAAACAGTCACACATGTCAATTATTAATGTCTTGTTTTTATAGCAGTAAAAACAGCAGCAACCAATACATTAACACCGACATATTTATTGCATCTGAAAGCAAACACAGATGTTTCCAGCCAA
>Ga0136643_10010216_pt1 | contig 13845 bp, 2 predicted proteins | sample TergutLab28metaG_FD_96883 | JGI IMG/M metagenome (GOLD analysis project Ga0136643, IMG submission 96883) | Labiotermes labralis P1 segment gut microbial communities from Petit-Saut dam, French Guiana - Lab288 P1 (version 3) (version 3) | ecosystem: Host-associated > Arthropoda: Insects >...
AATGCATACACACATGCATACACACGTATATACATAAACACATTTATACATATATAATACATACATACATTGCACATAAACACATACATGCATATATACACACACACATACATACATACATGCAAACATACATACACACACACACACACACACACACATACATACATACATACGTAGAATACATAATGCATACACACGTATATACATAAACACATTTATACATATATAATACATACATACATTGCACATACACACATACATACATACATACATACATACATACATGCAAACATACATATATACATATATACATATATACATACATACACACATACATATATACATATATACATATATAATACATACATACATTGCACATAAACACATACATACACACATACATACATACATACATGCAAACATACATATATACATATATACATACTCACACACCAACGAAACAATTACTTCAGAGCATATTTTTTACGAATAATTTCATGTTGCAAATATTAACATAAATATTACAGCATTACTCAAAATTGAATGCCGCCACCCTGAGTTTGATTTTGCGAACGTGGCCACAGGAATTGTATGTATACAGCGTCTGGTGAAACACTGTATGATTACAGCGTCTGCTGATACAATGTATGTATACAGTGTCTGCTGATACACTGTATGTATAGAGCGTCTGCTGGTACACTGTATGTGTACAGCGTCTGCTGATACACTGTATGTATACAGCGTCTGCTGGTACATTGTACATATAAAGCGTCTGCTGATACACTGTATGTATACAGCGTCTGCTGATACACTGTATGTATACAGCGTCTGCTGATAAAGTGTATGCATACAGCGTCTGCTGATACACTGTATATATACAGCGTCTGCTGATACACTGTATGTATACAGCGTCTGCTGGTACAATGTACATATACAGCTTCTGCTGATACACTGTATGTATACAGCGTCTGCTGATACACTGTATGTATACAGCGTCTGCTGATACATTGTACTATACAGCGTCTGCTGGTACACTGTATGTATACAGCGTCTGCTGATACACTCTATGTATACAGCGTCTGTTGATACACTGTATATATACAGCGTCTGCTGATACACTGTATGTATAGTGCGTCTGCTGTTACACTGTACGTATAGAGCTTCTGCTGATACACTGTATGTGTACAGCGTCTGCTGATACATTGTATGTATACAGCGTCTGCTGATACACTGTATGTTTACAGCGTCTAGTGATACACTGTATGTATACAGCGTCTAGTGATACACTGTATGTATACAGCGTCTGCCGATACACTGTATGTATACAGCGTCTGCTGATACACTGTATGTATGCAGCGTCTGCCGATACATTGTATGTATACAGCGTCTGCCGATACACTGCATTCGCTAGGGAAGTGATTAGTTGCGAGACTACTGTGGCAGCTTACCTAACTTAAGGAAAAAAGATATGTGATATGTGCATGAAATATATTCTTCTTATAATACAGCATTCCCATTTTAATAGCGGTAATCAATCATACAACTGGGAGTGTTTGGAGTTTCCAGCCAACTGTTGGCAGCTGCAGAACGATAATCTTCGCGAGTTTTATATGGCTGCATATGGCACTGTAAGCAGAGTTTAGTACGATATTTGATTGATTGCAGCTTTTACACTCTTGCATAACACGTCTCGATAAAATGTTGTAATACGCCACATCCAACCTCTGTTTCTTCGTCCGGACTTACGACACTTTGTCGCTTTGAAGCAAAACTTATACTGTCTTATAGCAAAGGGTAACAACATTGGAGAAATGTGTGAAATGTTTGTCATGTATTTTCTTGCGGCATCATGACAATTTTTTTTCGCAGCATAAAACAGATATAGTAGTAGTACAGGTTTATTACACTAATGAAATGGAATATCCTCACCACTGAGTGAAATGTACTGGAATGAAGGAATATACAATATACAGTAACCTAATGGAATGGAATAAGAGGGGCAGACAGAAGGAATCGTAAGAAATGGAGAAAGACAAGAAAATGGTTGTGTTTAGAAGGTGTAAACAAAGACAGCTAAATATCTGTACTCTTCTAGTGATATTTAGATGGGAGAAGGAAAGCCTGGTGGCGCCTTAATCTCCATTGTTTAAAGCCAGGCACCTGCAGAACGCGATGCTGAGGTGAGAGAAATCTCTTGCTCCTCAAGTTCCGTGCTGAATAATTTCGATTACAGAGGATGGGATTAAGTAAGTTCATTACACTATGCAGTACGTTCAGCGGTGCGTGTTTAACAGGCTTCATACACCCTCTGCAGCAGACGCTTCTTACAACGAACACGTGTCAGAGTGGTTTGGAGAGATGAGTGTGCTAGCTAAGTGTCGTTGTATTCCTGTCACCAAAATATTTAAAGCGCTGGTCGATTGTCACAACGTTTTGATAATAATATGACATCGGATGTTGTTCTGACGTAATATTTTAAGTTATAAATTTGAACTGCCTCAGCATGAACTATGCCCTAGGTTTTGTGATAGGACCAAAACTAACAGCTGTCAAAAAGCAATCCTGCGAGTAACTGCGAAGTGTTATGAAATTTCAAGCAGAAGGCTTCTAAAAATTCAGGACATGTTTTACACAAATCCATACAATATTCCGGTAGGAAAACTTAAAGGAAGGACCTCCCTAGATAATCTAAGCCCAGCTGAAAGGATGATATTAAAAGGGACCTTAAGAAAAAATGGTAAGTAGATTCTATTCATCTGGATTAGGATTGATATTTTTAAAAAGGCAAATAATTTTCTAAAAGGCAGATAATTTCCGATTATTTTACTGCCGCCGTACGTGGAGTTCTGATTTTTATTCTCAAAGTTTATTCTTTAGAGCCATAGTTGATTAGGTTAAAAAATTTAAGATATTTATTGTGTATGTGCCTATGTATTTTTTTATGAAAATGAACAACTGAGGCAACTCACAGTACCCCATCATTTTATGGATCATTCTACAGATCGAATCTAACGCTTCCGAAATCTAAAGACTCCAGTTTTGTGTTTTATTCTTGCCTTTGACTAAAATGAAGGAAATATCTGTTTTTTTATTCGAAGATACAATGTTATGTTATAAAATCCTAATTGCCTCATGTCCCCTGAGTAAAATATAAATGTTTTGATTTTAATAGACAACATCCCGTTGAGTCCGAAATAGAATAACAAAAAAAAATACATTTGTACACAACAGAACACAACAATGTTTTTATTATACAGCGTGATTCAAAACGATGGACTCAATTTTGTACATCTATAGTTCCTGAACTATAGACCCTATGTGAATGATCTACATAATATTCGAAAGAGGAGATCCTAAGTTTTTAAATTCCATCGCTAGAGCTCATGTCTCTTGTTTAGCGCACAGCCGTGCAGCAGCGTCAACAAAATGGTTACTATAGAGCACAAGATTTTTTGCTTCCGTGAGTTCATTAAAACTGAGCCGGCGACTGCTGTGCAGCGTGCGTTTCGTCTTCGTTTCAACATTCAACCTCCAACGAGGAAGAGCATTTGTCCTTGGAATCGCCAATTTGAGCAAATAGGCTGTCTGTGTTAAGGCAAAAGTTCCGGGCGACCACGTGTATCAGAGGAGAACGTGGGACGAATTCAAGAGAGTTTTGAGCGTAGCCCACGCAAGTTAACCCTTAGGGCGAGCAGAGAACTTGGAACACCGCAACCAACAGTCTGGCGTGTGTTGAGGCGCCGTTTACTCTTCAATTGAGTCCGTCTTCTTTAATCACCCGGTGTTAGTGGCTACCAGTTTCGGTAGTTACGACCATCAACCGGCCAATGGTATACAAAATTTAAAAAGGTTGGTTACATGTAGTGTATACAGTACCAAGTTGTATGGGATCCCATTTACATCAGTGTCAATATTTGTTATCAGCCTAAAACTTCTGCCACCATATATGATATGATATGATATGATATGGTATGAAATTATTTGATATGATATGATATGATATGACATGATATGATATGGTATGATACATACGGATTATTATGGTAGAAAGCTCTAAGTAAATTTAAAATATATAAAATTGTCACATTGGTATGCTGTGTTAGGACAGATTAAAATTAAATAAAAGCTGTCTCGAGTCACAACCCGTAAAATTAGCGACTGTGCACGAACTTGGATTATTGCTATTCAATTTTTTTTTCATGTAAGCTGAGAGCTGGGTGGTGCAGGTAGAATATTCCACGTCGTATTGTATGGTGATGATGGAGATGTACAGTACAGAGTGTAGACTGTCTGTTAAAACAGCAAGCACAAGTTTGCGTAGCATTATAACAGCTCAGCTCTTACGTGCGTGCAGCTAGTGTGGCGGTTTGTGACGGGCTGTGACTCGAGATAGCTTTCACTTAATTTTAACCTGTCCTAACACAGCATACCAATGTGACAATTTTTGTATTTTAAACTTACTTACAGCGTTCTACAATAATGATCCCTATATTTCATATCATAAGGTGGCAGAAGGTTTAGGCTGATAAATATTGACATTGATGTAAATGGGATCCAGTACAACTTGGTACTGTATGCACTACATGTAGGTACCAGCCTTTTTTAAGTTTTGTATAACATTGGCCTGATGATGGTCGTAACTACCGAAACTGGTAGCCACTAATATAATAAAAACGTTGTGTTCTATTGTGTAACAATGTATTTTATTACAAACGTCTTAATAAAACAACAAAAATATCAATAGACATCATAAACACCAAATGATGATGAGCTGCAACCATGACAATCCAGTGTTAATCGGTAGGAAGCACTTAAATTATTATTATTATTATTATTATTATTATTATATCTATGTCCCCTGACTTAACTACAGGCATTCTAAGCTCGGTATGTGAAATTTGTTAGTCATAATTGAACCCACCAGGAATCATCACATCCACAGGCACAGTGTCCTGTGACATTCAATTAAAATTGGTAGCCTGAACTTTTCAATAAACCGGAAGAATGGCTTGAAGCTCAAAAACTTCAAGGAAAATCCTACTGATCAAAGTGGCAACAACAAGCCTCCATATCACCCGCGGTGCATAGAAATAACTGTTGTTGTCTAAGGCCACACGAGCATTCTCTTTGCGTCCGTGCATGGGCATCACGATACAGCAGACAGAGACAGCTGACACTTCCCCTTAGAGACTTACCTATGCGCATTTAGCAGTACGTATGAAGAAGAAACTGGAACGTCCGTGGTGAAAGTTCTAAATACGCTATTTGTGACAATTCCTCTTCCGGTTCTCAATTTTGCGCGCGCGCGCGCGTGAGTGTGTGTGTGTGTTTGTGTGTGTGTGTGTGTGTGTGTGAGTGTGTGTGGAGGAATAGTGCATGCCATTTCAGGTTCGTTTACTCCGGAACCACAGGTTTCGTACATGAAAAAAATACGCCCCTTTTGCGTAATTTCAGGATCCGTCTGCTTAGAAACTCGAAAAACAGAGCATTTCAAAGGCAGCTTCATAAATCTGAAAGGCTCTGCGGTTGATTTGTCGAGAAGTGTTCAGACGTGTGACACGGGAATGGAGAATGTTCTTCTGAAACAAGTCATGAGGTTACTTTTCCGGTACCTCAGAAAGAATTAATTTGAATAAGATTTAAACAAATATTCGCAAAGATGAAAGAGGCGTCCGATGAGAAAAGGTATCATGTAGGGATTGGCCCCCACCCGCTATTGTCAACTAAGCCAGATGTGTATTGTGACCGTATCGCAATACAGTTACTAATACTAAGAAACACAAGCACATACATCTCTTCAGAACCTGCGAGTCATTCTTGTCTAAATCATATTCTTAACCACCACATAAATTAAAAACACAAACATCATTTCTTACGGCTTCATATTTTAGTGAAACAGGAAAAATTTTAATAAACAGGTCTACTGTTTTATTTGCTTTCTTGGAACGCGGACTGTCATAATTTATAGTGGACCTACCAATCAAAGGCTCGGGTGGATATTCGCAGTCCCACCCTCGCAAAGGCCAGGTTTCGATTTTGGGCTAATCCTTGTGGGATTTGTGGTGGACGACGTCAAATTCCGACATATGTTTTCCCCAAGTACTGTTGTTTTCCCTGTAATTATTCTCCCGCTAATGTAGCATACTCATCTTTCTTTCATCTACCTTTGAACTTACGTAATGTTAACAATTAACAGCGTTTGTTTGAATAAAGGTTGACTAACTAGATGACACTTGCTTTATTATATATTGCTCAACATGTTTCGGACGTAGTGGTTCAGCCTACACTCGGATACCACATCGCCAACAGACAATCCCGCTACATAACACCAGCACGCCTCAAGTCAGCCTACACAACACACAAGTACTCGCTAGCTCCTGAAGATGGACGTATTAACGTCCGAAACATGTTGAGCAATATATAATAAAGCAAGTGTCATCTAGTTGGTCAACCTTTATTCAAATATCAAGATGATGCACCGTCCAATACGCATAAAATTAACAGCGTTGTTTAAAAAACACTTTTTCCTCGCGAGCGAAAGTATGTAATCTGAAGTGATGATTTTACTACCACCGGCAGCTACGTACCAGCAACTGTCTCCCTGCTTTTTTTTTTTGTCCAGTAAAGTTTAAATAATCGTGCACAGAACACAAAAAGTGATAACTCGGTCTTCTGTGTGCTACAAATATCGCAAAAACTTTCTGACAGGTATTCACGACCTTTTTCTGCCCAAAATAAAGTATTCCAACATACTGCTGAACATTCTGCTCGTAGAAAGACGAAAAGATTTAAAGACAGTAAATTATCTTCTAAAGCGCAGCAAATGCAGAGCTCTGCTTATGAATTCTTATTGATGCAAATGGCTGAATCTTTCAAACGTGTTGCCTGTTACGTGAAACAGCAAGACGGCCTCATTCTGCTAAAATTGAAGTTTATAGGGATTAATAAACTGGCAGATTTATATCTCATCTAGCTGCAGTTAAGAGGGAGAAAATTAGTGTCTAGAAGCTTAAGATCTCATAAAATTATTCAGAACGGACAAACTGCAAGTTTTTCATTTTACAACAGCGACAGAAAAAAGTACTTATTCTAAGAACGGTGCTTAGGGAAGCGTCTGGCCCGCTCAACGTGCAAAAACAGTATGCGTTATCACATATAACGAAAAATAACGTGTAAGATGAAGGAGCCGGCCATTCCTAAATTCTGTATCGCGAGGTTAATAAGCTTACTGCTATGCACTCTGACTAAATAACGGTGGTAAATTATTCCTTTTTTAAATGGGAGCGCCAATAAATGGTCCGTGAATGACACGAATCATCGCCTCGAATTAAAATTCGGCGATATTACTAGATTACAAAATTCTTGATGCAAGTTAAGACATGTCTCTAGCATGGCCTTCATGCACCTGTTCAGTGTTGTGAATTACTCATAACAGCCGAACAGTGTGCCTTGCATTCGGAAAGACAGGCTTGATCAATGATGACGAACTTCTCAATCCTCTTATGGCACTGTCACCCAGAGGACTATAAATTAATCAAGAGTTATCAAACTACGTGGGACGATAACCAGCCATCTGATCTGTCAACCTAGGATGTCACCCGTAGACACACTACCAGACGGGCGGCCATCTGGTGTACTGGACATCTTGAATGCAAGTGGAAGATTATAGATGAGATACAGATAATTACTGCCTTAATGGAACGACACGTTTATCTCTCATGGCTTTAACAAACGTTTACATAGGGCTGGCACCTTAGGTGTCACAATGACCTAATCAGCAACATAAGGAAAATTCCTGCGAAATTCAGCAAATAATTTCAGGATTATTTCCAAAATTTTTCTCGGAGTCTTTGAGACCCCTCTTCTCTTCCCTTTTCTCACTTCCTCTATTCAGCGTCTTTCGCGTCTTATTATTATTATTATTATTATCATCATCATCATCATCATCATCATCCACTTTCGTTCATATGTTTCAGGTTTCCGTTTCGACAACTCTTTTTTTCGCTTTAGTAAGATTCTTGTATTTGTATCTGCGGCTCTTGTTCTGCTGCAGTTACTTATCCCACTTTTTAGCTATAAAACTTATTTGTTTCTTTATTTTCTTCCTTGTTTTCCATTGATATTGACTTTTCCTTTGTTTATTTAGTTCTTTCTCTTTTCTTTTACTTCCGTCTTTACTTCCGTTCTCTCTGTTACTCTTTTCTCCTTCAATTTCCTTTCTTTACTTACTACTTAATGGTGCAACCTACTTCTTGAAGCTGCTAGTCGCTCATTCGTTTGATATATCTCTGCCTTTCATAAAACAACAGTTTTCTTCATTTCATTAGCACAAGCCTGCCGTTGAACCCCCTTACTGACTCTGCTGGATACAGTGCACATTCCAGGCCATATTTCTTCTAGATCCATTTTCATACGCCCCTGTCATCCACGCCTGGGTCTGCCAACTGGCATCGCCACTTTCTTTATATTATGTTCATTTTTATTTATTATTTTAGGCGCATTCGCAAAATTGCGAAAATCGACTTTTTGTTTCGTCATGTCTGTCCGTCTATCCGTCCGTGTAAGCAAGGAACAACTGGGCTCCCACTGGACGGATTTTCATGAAATCTAATATTGGAGGATTTTTCGAAAAGCTGTCAAAAATTCAAGTTTAATTAAAACATGACAAGCATAACTGCCACTGTACATGACGGCCAATGCACATTTTTAATCACATCTCGCTCATTTCCTCTTAGAATGAGAAATGTTTCCAACAAACTTTGTAGAGAAAATCAAAACGCACATTTTAGGTTCAGTATTTTTTTTTCGAAAATTGTGCCGTTTATGAGAAAATGTGGAAAAATATTGTAGAGCGGGTCAAGCCACGGATGAATATACGGCGCATGTGCAGTGCTTGATGGAAACCAAAGGCTACAAATGCACACCATCCGGTTGTGTAACACTCATTGTTTTCCGCAACAACAATGGATGCACGAACGCTCCTCAGTGTTATGCTATATGTGCATTGCCTGTCTTGTTACCCTTTATATTTCCGACATTGTGTCTTTTCTTTAGAACACAAAACACGTTGTGACAACAGACGAGTTAAATCATAGGCCATGTTAATACTGACCGTCTGAATACGAAATAATTTGTTTAAGATTAGAACTGACCCATAAATGAGTATTACGCTATTTAGCGTTCAAAATCGTCATTATTCTGCGCGCGCAGCTGCCTCATACACCAAACATCTCCTGCAGACTGTAAATCAATCAGCCGCCTGTTCCGGTCGCTACAAAGTAACAAGACATAAACAGGCTTTACGACGTATCTGCCGACGTCAGACTCCTGAACACGGCGCAACTTGTTACTTGATTTTACACAGACAAAACGTCGGATTATATACTGCACTTCACAAGAAGATTTCGCATGAATTGACGTTTGATGGTTAGAATCCGCAATTCAAATTTCTTATTTGCTGCACTTCATTTTTGTCACGTCTGAGGGCATAACGAGAAACTACTTGGTTTTAGGAAAGAAATATCTCCAAGGATCTGTCCTCTTCCAGATCCGCTTAAATATCTTCCATCTGTGTTTAGTTGTTTCAAGGATCCTTTGCAATTCCTGTTTTCTGGCAACAGTTTAGCATTACCGCCGTCCACATTCGCGCTATGTCCCTTCAATCTCAGCTCCCTTTGACCGAACTCGGTAATAATAAATAAATTAGTCCTTTGATCCCCACGTTGCTTTGACTCTTTCTGGTAGACTGAGAGTAGCCTGTGAATATTATAGTGTCTTAAAAAGAGAGCGGCGTAGGCCGGTAGAAATTTGCTGACTTTTAAGAGGAACGCACTGTCACAACTACAGGATAAAATTAGCTGTAGTAACCTGAAGATGGAGGCACTAATTCCCATCGAAATCTTTCTAAATTTGTACTTGACTGCAAGAGTATGTTCTGAGACAAAATAATCGTTACAGTGACCGCAGTACGCATTTAAAAAATCTTGCAATGTTGCTAGTCACAGCTTGATAGTCTGCTCATTTTCGTCGAAGACTCGAATCATTTGTTATAACTAGGCAAATAAGACCCAGTTAGGTGGACTGCTGAAAGAGTAGTCTCCAAGCGTAGCAATTTTATGTGATGTGTGTGTGTGTGTGTGTGTGTGTGTGTGTGTGGACGTGTTTGTGTAACACGAACCCAGAACCCCTAAACTCAGAAGACTAAGTGCTCAAAAACCACATGACATAAAATAATGACTGTTCAAAACCTGTTATTACACGAATCCAGTTCAGATGAACTAGTGACGTGTAATGCAGTATGGTCACAGTGACAATACTGGATACTGATCCAAAAATATATAACCAACAAAATGTTCTTCAATATTCTATGAGGTATATTATTCACAGTAGTCTCACCAACATGTTTCGGCCGGTGTTCCGGCCATCTACAGGGTGATATTCTTATTACAAGAATACAATTGTGGTTAAATGTGTCACCATCACTCCACAATAATAAAAATTAAACAATTTTGTTGTACATAGTTAACCACAATTGTATTCTTGTAATAAGAATATCACCCTGAAGATAGCCGGAACACCATCCGAAACATGTTGATGAGAATACTGTAAATAATATACATCATAGAATACTAAAGTGCATTTATTGATTATTTATATATTTTTGGATCTGGTTAATGCACGGCAGATGGAACTTATTAATATAAACTAAATACCGACTTCACCGTTCTTCAAGGTAAGGATTTACTATGGCTATAAATGAATTGTCTAGAAAAGGTGGTATTACCGCAGTATTAGAGAAATGCAGCAGCATACAGTGGCAGTGCAGCGTAGAAGGTTGCATAGAAACTAAACTTCCGGAGGTAGAGGGAAAGCCATGCTAACAAGAGTCTGGGTGCAATAAAGAGGCACGTACAGTCGTTATCGTCCGGTAGGATCAACTGTCATCTATGCAATAAAATGTACACAATCTATTGTATGAGTTTATGGCAGCAGTGTACACCACTCACAATTCATTTTATTTCCTACGCGTTCAGATCAGTCTTTGTGGAGGGCGTGAATTTTCGGGGGCGAGCTTCCGAAGGGGGCGGCCTTTCGACTCGTAAGTAGATGGCGCCATAGTGCATTCATTTGTGGCGGTGTCATTAAAGGCTTCATACCGCCAGGGTTACAGTGACCGCACTGTGACCGCACTCACAGACACTGGTTGTCCCAGAAGCACAAGCTTATTCGCCTACGATAGCCGCTACACTGTTCGGTTTCACACACTGAACAACAACCTAGATATCTAAATACGATTTTGGTCCTATTACAAGTACAACTTTCTAGATGCCTGGTGAGTAATATCTAAGCAAGTGTTTCCCAGCCACGGTTCGGCAGAACATTGTCAGAAACGGGGCAATAAATTGTGAAATAAACAAATAAAAGTAATGAAATGCCACAAAAATACAAACAGGCCGTCAAATATCGTGGATTACTTGTCTGCAAATTGCTAATTCTGCAGTAATCTCCGGGCGATAAAACTACTTTTTTGTCTTGCTTTCATCTTCACATTTAGTGGATCCTCGGGATAAGAAAATATTATTTTAGGGGACTTTCCATGGAACAAATTTAATAATGCATGGACTAATTTCAAGAATTTTCGATGCCGAAAATTTCTTTAAAACAGAAATGCCTCTAAGATGTCGTTTTTAGTTTCAGTTCTAGCGGTCACTATTGCGTGGCTTTGACAGGCAGTTTCGTGCAATGAAAAAACGAAGCGCACCCAACAGCTTAATATAAGCAAGTTGAAAACGCTGAACAAACACCGATCGTTAAACAAGACCTACACGAACTACAGAACTGTCATGAAGTTTTCTTTGTTATGCGCTATAGCATTGCTACCGGTGAAGAAATGAGTCCAATAACAAACTGTAAATTACTTCGGTTAGCCAGAACGTAGCCGTGGCATTCTGTGATCTCGTTCTGTAACAAATGGAAATCGCAAACCAAACAACATTCCTGACGTTGCTTTGCCACAGCTGCAACAATAATACATTACGTGCATGCGAGACTCTTTAAGTCTTTCGCCGCGGTGTAGCTGCGGTCTCTTTGATCTTCCGGGATGTTACGCGGCAGTACTGGATAGTTGCTTACCTACGTTTCAAATCAGCATGCCGGTCCCATTTTGAAGGTCCAATATGTCTATTACGATGAAAAAATGCGGAATTTCCAAGAGTTCTGCATTAAATTACCAGACGCAAAACGTTTCCCGTCTTGCAACCATCTGGAATTTGGTTGTACCCTTAAACAGCACGAAAGAGCGGTCAGGGCAAATTCAACTACAAAAATTCCCCTTCGACGCCCGACAAGAGGCGTGCGCTAAGAATTAAGATTTTAACTCTTCTGTTAAAGGGCAAAATTGTGAACTAAGTTAAAAGACAAAAGTCTCCTGTGAAAGAAAGCTAACGGGTCACCAAAGTTCACGCAGTGGCATTGTGTACTTGTTTTAAAATATTTCATTACTTGCATTCATTTAACATGGATTCGCTCTTTCTTCAACTGTTGTCGCAAAGAATGGCTTTTCTTGTTGAATCGTTGAGGCGTTCAGAACTCGGGAGGACTAAGATCAGAAAAAGTTATTTATAAGATATTTACTTACTCAAAATTGATACATTTAAACCTCTTATAAATTTTTAATAAGCTGTACCACAACGGGACGGACTCTACCAAATTTATTTACCACCTTTCTATATTCTGGCCGTCTTTATTTTCCGGACTGACACGATGTGTAAATCATTTTTAATTTACCCCAGTATTTCTCCTACAACGCCGATCCCAGTGGCCGCGCAGCCTAAGGCATGGAACTACGGCCACTGCCTGGCTGAGATTGTGGGTTCGAATCATATTTGTCTCTTGTGAGTGTTGTGTGTCGTCAGGTAGAGGTTTCTGCGTCGAGGTGAGCACTTGTTCAGAGGATTCCTACAGAGTATGGAGTGTCTGTGATCGTAAGGCCTCGACAGTAAGGAGGCCCTGACCCACTAGGGGTTGTTGCGCCATAAAAAAAAGGTTTCCTTCTACATGAGCGGAAGGAGTAAATGGCTACAGACTACTCATTTGATATCATATTTGCCACGTAACATTCTTGAAGAAGGTGGGTAAGTTAGGGATGCTAAATTTTCCAAAAATCTAGGAGGCACTTCAAAATTCTAGGCGCCACGACGGTGACATGAACCAACAAATAATAGGCGCCACTGTGCGAACGTTGGTTGCTCGGAAGACCTGGCGTTCGGGATTTGTGGACTTCTGGAGCAATTATAAAACATTTTAATGCTGTTGCTTATCTTTCAGAATAGAATGCTTCCACGAATAGAGTAGCGAAATAATTCATATTCAATGAAGGAAATATGGTTGCTGACGAGATAAATTATACAAGTTACTGTTAAAATATTTTAAACTCTGTGGGCTGTAGTGCTATACCCATACTTGCCGCTGGCTGTACGGGCTGTAGTGCAATACTCAAACTTGTCACTGGCTGTATGGGCTGTAGTGCAATACCCATACTTGCCGCTGGCTGTATGGGCTGTAGTGCAATACTCAAACTTGTCACTGGCTGTATGGGCTGTAGTGCAATACCCATACTTGCCGCTGGCTGTACGGGCTGTAGTGCATTACCCATAATTGTCACTGGCTGTATGGGCTGTAGTGCAATAGCCATAATTGTCACTGGCTGTATGGACTGTAGTGCAATAGCCATAATTGTCACTGGCTGTATGGGCTGTAGTGCAATAGCCATAATTGTCACTGGCTGTATGGACTGTAGTGCAATAGCCATAATTGTCACTGGCTGTATGGGCTGTAGTGCAATAG
>Ga0136643_10010217_pt1 | contig 13845 bp, 13 predicted proteins | sample TergutLab28metaG_FD_96883 | JGI IMG/M metagenome (GOLD analysis project Ga0136643, IMG submission 96883) | Labiotermes labralis P1 segment gut microbial communities from Petit-Saut dam, French Guiana - Lab288 P1 (version 3) (version 3) | ecosystem: Host-associated > Arthropoda: Insects >...
TATTTTGAAGTTGCTAATGCTTCTATGCTTAATATATATGGTACTGCAGCAGCATGTCTGTAATCAATATACCGTGTAACATTAATGTATCGGGAGTATTGTATTCAACCCCGTCGTTAATGCGACATATTTTTATCATGGTATGACAGATTCCACTAGGGTTACTTACGTGTGGCTGTGTAGGTTGTGCCCGTGCTCCTTTGCTGGTGTGCGTCCTCTACTGATTGCGTCGGTTCCGTTTCGTGGTTGTCTGTCTATTAAATAGGCAGTGCTTCTTTCAGTCTCCCAGTCCTTAATTACATAAGGCACCATTTCATTTGAGACAGAACCTTGTAGTTCGTATTGAATTTTCCATAGGTTTTAACATATAGAGACACTATAAAGAAAATAAGCTGTGATTGTTTTAAAAACATGAGTATGTAGTCACCCTGTTTTGCTGTAGTTACTTGTACCTATTGCTGACATGCCATACAGATGAAGCATAGGAAGGAAAGTAGGTTCATTACTTTATAATGCCTTTATTTTGTAATTAGTTTTTACTGTGTACCACATACAGAACTAATAACACAGTACGCAAGTTTTTGATAACATCTGAACATTATTTTTTGTCTCCATCGTATTTTGGCCAATATAGCCATCTTCAGACAGATTACCTGTTCTGTATAATATTCAGAGTTGTCTACCTGAAGGTAGCGTACATGCTAAAACATAAAACACAAAATAAAGAGCAGTTGTGATTGATAACTTGTGTACCCTGTTGATTGTTATCATTTAGGAATCATCGGTTGTTTGTGGAACCTGTTACAGGTAGAGTCATGTGATTTGCTTGAAATATTAAGTTTATTAATTAGTATTTCCCTGAAAAATTTACATTTGCCGTGTTCTGTTCCAGTACAAGTGAAATGTAACTTTATTTTGTTGCAGGAGGAAGAGCACTACGGCTACACTGACGGCACTTTCAATGGACGCAGATATTTTCAGTGTGCTCCAAGAAAGGCCATGTTTGTCAGTCTTAATATGTGTAAGAAGGACAGCAGATTTCAGGACATTCATCCAGTACTCAGTGACACAAAAATAAAAAGTACGCAGAATATATGATTTTTATGTTCATATTCTCATTAATATATTGACAGAATGTACGATACTTCTGTGACACTCTTGGATGTAATTCAGCTGTACGTCTGCAGGCACTGATTGTGTGTAGGAGGGGATTGTTTATGAAACCTCAGTTTTAAGTGGGTATTACAATACACTTTTCAGGTAGTTGTGGATATCTCAGCACCTACAACAGTCATGTCTACCCTTCCATGTCTGTGTTTTGTCATTTTATTACACACTGTTGTGTGGTGTGTAGGAAAAGACCAAATATAGGGATGATTTGTCTGTCTGTGTGCACACCTTCCTATATATTGCATTCGCCAACTCAAGAAATGCTGGGTGGATTTTGATGAAATTTTATATGAATTGGGAGCTACCCAAAATCCATACTCTTCATTCAATTGCAGTTTGTCATATTGACATGGTGAGTGCATCAACTTGTTAGGTGGGAGAGACATTAACATTACTACCAGAATTCGGTAACTGCAGTAATCATAATAAAGCAGAAACAGTGGTAGCAGGAAGGAGCAGTCAGAATGCCAAGATACACATAATGCTCATGAAGTGCTATGAAGTCAGTGCAGGTTATGCCTTTCCCTTCTTATTTAACCTTATAATGATGGTGACATGTAGGAACCTTTTGATGTTCATAATAGTTTAATACTGTACGGCGTTGTGTGTTGCCTGTTGTGTGGTTCGTGTATGTATGTGTGCTTACGTGCATGAATGTTGGTTTGAAATTTACATGTAGGTGATTTAGCTGTTAAATTGGTATAGTGCATAGAAGTTTATGATTGTGTGTATCACAGCATTTGGACAGCAGCAGAGTCCGGTGATTCCTGGTGCCGTTCGACCCATCAGCAGCAGGAAGGGAAATCTTGAAACTTTGTGTGGAAAGTCTCGAGGCATCCAGGGTCACCATAATTCATGTTACCTAGATGCTACACTCTTTAGCATGTTTACATTTACAAGGTAAGAATATATAATTAATTATGGGTGGTATTATTTATGTGATGTGGCTATAAAATAACCGGACATAATTTTTTTCCACTTCCCTGTAAACTTGGCAACAGCGAGCGGTGTGTGGCATTGGCTTGTGCTCTCCCCTCCATTCACGGTTACAATTTCAAGGTTGTGCGCCATACAGTTTGGCAGTAGCCTTTGCTTGAAGCGGATCGTGTGTTTGTTCTCCATCGGAATCATGTCAAGTGTTAATGTGGAGCAATGCGTCAGTGTGAAATACTGTGTGAAACTTGGAAAATCCTCTAAAGAAACGTACGATTTGTTGAAGAAAGTTTATGGTGATGGGTGTCTATTTCGTACTCGAGTTTTCGAGTGGTTTAAAAGGTTTATAGAGGGAAGGGAAGAGATCGGAGACAATTAGCGCCCCAGTTGTCCCAGCGCATCAAAAACAGACGCTAACATTGAAAAGCGTCGGTGAAATTGTTCAACAAAATCGTCGCCAGAGCTTTCGAGCAGTTGCTGAGTTAATTAACCATGACAAGGAAAATATTCAACAGATTTTACGTAACAATTTCAACATGAAGAAAGTTTTTTTTCAAAGATGGTGCTGAGACTCCTCGCTCCTGAACAAAAGGAAATTCGAATGAACATTTGTGCTGACGTTCTTCAAAACATTGAAAATGACCCAAACTTTTTAGAGAACGTAATAACGTGTGATGAATCATGGTTTTTTTTTTAATGTGACCAATATGACTAATCCATGCACTGGAAGGGCCCCAGTTTGCCAAGGCAAAAGAAAGCATGGCAGAGCAAATCCAAATTTAAAACATTGATGGTCATTTTTTCCAACATCCAAGGGATTGTTCACATGGATTGGGTGCCTGAAGGTCAGACCATTAACTAGGTCTACTACAAGGAGGTTTCGACAAACCTTTGTGAACGGGTTAGAAGAAGAAGACCTGAAATGTGGAAGAACAGCTCATGGGTTCTTCACCAAGACAACACCCCGGCACACAACACTCTGTCCATCAAGAAGTTTTTGATGAAGCACAAGATCACCGTGTTGGAACATCCACCGTACTCACCTGTCCTAGCCCCAGGTGACTTTTTTTTATTTCCAAAAATCAAGTCTGCGTTAAAAGGAACAAGGTTTGAGTCTGTAGATGCAGTGAAAGCAAAAGTGACAGAGTTCATGTATAAGCTATCAGAAGATGATCTGCAGCACTGCTTCCAACAGTGGAAGATTCGCATGGAGTGGTATAGGGATCGGGGAGGGGAGTCCATTGAGGGTGACAACATTTCTCTTGTGTAATTTTTTGAATAAAAAATGTTCTAACATCAGTCCAGTTATTTTATAGCCTCACCACGTATGCTTAAATCATCCAGAACCAATGTGTGAAAGTCATGTGAAAATGTTTTTTTAAATGGATTCATGATCCACCTTCTACATCAGTTACAGTGTTGTAAACAAAACCATCGAAGTGCACATGCGAGTTGTAACAGCACCCCTTCTTGGAGCTCTTCTGACATATTTCTGGGCTGTCTTGGACCGTAATCTGGGTATACTGTTATACATGTTTGAGCAGAATTAAAAAGTTTACAGTAATTAGTTAAACTTTTTTTTTTAATGTGTATGTTAAAACCTTCTGAAATATTATTTGCTTACATTTTCTCTTCTGGTCTTGTTTCTTTTTGTACCGAGGATCTCTATATTCATTGTCATGTTTCACGTGTTGCTTGTATTAAGAAAATTTGCTTCAGTTTCACTCATATTACAGTACACTGAAATCTTAAACACTCCTTATATATCGTCATATTATGCAGCTTCAATTATATGTATGGTTTCAGCTTTGGATATTACACACATATTTTTTATACATGTGTATTCACATCTTCACTGTAGCATATCACATTAACTGTGTTTCCCTTGTAGTTCCTGATCAGGTTATCTAACATGCAGTGGTATTTTCATTGATATTTGTGATTTCAAGATGTGGCTTGTCTTTTTCACATGAGAGCAATTATGTTTTTGCTGTACTGTGTGACATGGATTTCGGATATGTGGTGCTATTTGCATTTGATGTTTGTGATTTCAAAATATGTTTTTTTTTTTTAACCTGATACCAATTATGTTTTTGCTGTATTGTGTGGCACTGTGGTGGTTTTCTGACTCTTGTTGCTATTTGCCCTTGGTGTTTGTGATTTCAAGATGTGTCTGACCTTTGTTGAGATGTGGCCTTGTATTTGTTGTTTTGCTGGAAGTGGATCTGTGAATGATCTGGCTGGTTTAGTAACTCTTGTTATATAGTACTTTTTTGCTGGTGCTTGGCAATCCAGGCAGGCTAGGTACACTCATTTATGTAGTTATGTGGAAATCTCATGACCCATAAGAGGCAAGGCACATTGCATGTATGTAGTTACTGTGGAAACCCTGGGCCCAGACCAGGCAAGGCACATTTGTTTACATAGTTACCGTGGAAATGTAACAACATGGGCAGGCAAGGCATACACATTTACAGTTACCATGGAGACCTGAAGAATGTGTGTTTGTGTTTGTATATAATACTTTCATAGTGGTCCCCTAGTTAGCATGTAAACCTGAATAATGTGTATGTATGTGTGGATATTATACTGTAGCATTAGTGCCTTGTCACCTTTATGTTGTTACTGTGGAAACCTGAAGAATGTGTGTGTGTATTATACTTTTGTAGTGGCGCCCGTAATTAGCTTGGGAACCTGAATATAGTGTGTGTGTGTGTGTGTGTGTGTGTGGTGTGTGTGTGTGTGTGTATATATATATATATATATATATTACGCTGTAGTATTAGTGCTCAGTGACCATTTACATAGTTACCGTGGAAACCTGAAGAATTGGTATTTACATATGTGTTTGTATTTATGTGTGTATGTGTGTGTGTGTGTAATATTTTTGTAGTGGTGCCATAGTTAGCATGGAAACCTGAAAAATATGGATGTATATATACTGTAGTACTAGTGCCTGGCAATCCTTGTGTGTAGTTTCTGTGGATACCTGAAGAATGTGTGTGTATGTATATTATATGTCTGCAGTGGTGCCTGGAGTTATTGTAGAAACCCTAATAATATGTATGTATGTATGCATGTATATTATACTAGAGTATTAGTGCCCGTTGACCCTTTACGTTAATATCATGGAAACATGAAGAATGTGTATATGTGTATTATTCTTTCATAGTGGCCCCTGTAGTTACTGTGGAACCCTGAATAATGTGTGTGTATATATATTATTCTGTAGTATTATTGCCCAGCGACCCTTTGTGTAGTTACCACGGAAACCTCAATTAATGGCATAGGTTGTATATCTGTGTTTCTGTGAGACTGGATTTTGTAAAGTGTTGTCCCCTGCCATCTGGTGCTGTTCCGTGGAACTTCAATATGGGAGTGTGACAGGAATGACATTTATAAAGTATATATATAATATTGGATACAGTAGTTATTAAAGGAGGGAGATCACACAACATCCACCAGCCCCCCCCCCCAGCCAAACAACAAATACAAGGCCTAATCTGAGCAAGTGTCAGGCACATCTCATATTCATGTGCATCAACACAAATAGTATTACATGTCAGACAGTAATAAATATTGCTTATACAAGCTCTCTCCTCTTGTAAACCGATTGTATGCTTCTTCTGGTGGCTGTACAATAACATGGATGTTGATGGGGGGGGGTGTTGTCATTTGGTGTTGGTGATCATAATGACCACCAACTCCAGCACTGCAGAGTTTACTATTTAATGTGTAATAAATGTTGTTTTGTGGTAATGTTGTTTTGTGGTATACTCATGTTTATAATAAGGATGTTACCTAATGTTAACCTTACGAACCCTAGCAGTTACTTTATGTACCCCCAGGTTTGACATTTCTAAATTTATATGGTGCTTGTATTGCATTTGTGTTTTGTATGGATCTCAGAACAAACAGCAACTTTTCTCTTACTCATCATTAACGGATTGGTTTTGTATAACCAAGGTGGAGAGTGTTTACTGTGCAGTACGCCCTCGAGTCCCTCTATAAACATGCACGCTTCATCTTTAAAGGGCTAGTGCATGTTTCGTGGAACTCTAGTGTTGTAACTCATGGGATATTAACAAAAAAGTCATTTAAATACAGTATTTGAACATTAATTTTTTTTTTTTAACTTAGGTAACATGCTATGTCGTATTTGGTTGAACTTTGTATGTCTGGGGAGAACATTTTTGCCTCTGGAATGAGTTACAGTCTATAACTTTGGAGGAAGAACTGGGAAATTTGTTTTCCTTTGATGACTTTTTACTTTACAGGCAGTTTTCAGGGAAGTAGTTAAGTCTGAACACGGTGATTACTGTATATGCATTTGTGTCTTAAAAATAGAATCTCTAAAAGGTTTTGTGAGGCAATTGATGTGAATCCTGCCTTGACAGCCTTCAAATGTTAACATCAGTTGAGGTGATTGCGCCCACGGCGTAAAATCTAAATATGAAATGAAAGATCCTGATTTGCAGTCATAGTGTGCAATTACATACCATATATACTCAAATTCAAGACAACTCTTAATCTAAGATGACACCCAAGATAAAACATGTCCACCAAAGGAAAAAGTATTTATCCAAATCTAAGATGACCCCCAAAAAATAAAATGTCTTACGAAGAAAAAATATTTTTCTATTAATTTCATACACGTAATACACAGAGCATTGCAGATTCTATCTACCTTTACCAGTTGGTGTACCATCTCCATCTTTACAGTTAGTGCCTTCATCTTCCTCCCACTCACTCCTAACATCCCCATCCTCTTCACTGCCATTCCACAACATATCATCATTCTCACCCACTGCATTGGACATAAAGCACTTCTTAAAACCCTTCACAGTCACTTCTGGTGAGATGCACTGCCATGCCATTATGATCCACTGTGACTAAATTACACATTTTTATTTCTTGGCTTATAAATTTACTTGAACCTTTGAAGAAGATTAAAGGTTTTTGATGTATCTGATCTGGATTTTTGTGTTGTGTCTCTGATGTGATCAGTCTGAGTTCATGGCTATTTCTGTGGTTCATAATTTGTGGATTGGTTCAGGTTTTATTTATGATTCTTGTTGTTAATTTATGATTTCTCAGTAGCCATTTTCCTTGTGTGATCCTTGGATTAGATCTTTTCCCAGGTGCATATTTTAACAAGGTTACTGTTGCTTTGGTGCCCTGTACCTGAGAATAGCTTGATTGAAGGGGTCCACTAGATTAGGCACTTCTTCGCCAGGAGACGGAAACAGAGCCGGCTTCTGAAATGTCATGCATCTTTAAAAAAATTAGATGATGGACAGAGTCCAAAAAAAAGAATATTGAAACAGTTGACTTCAGTCTGCTGTGTTCTCTCTTTTGTGTGCACTTGGTGATGCAGGCCCAGTTTGGCTTGGCAAGGTCCGGTTCAGAGCAGTATGGTTTAGTGGGGTCCAGTTAGGCACTGCATATGGGAATTTAAGGTGACCTCACATATTTAAGCACAAAATTTGAGGAAAAAATTACTGGTTTTGTGTTTGAGTGAATACGGTCATTGTACTTTTCAGTAACAAAATGTGCACAGCTGCTTTAAAAAGGAGACTGAAGGACCTTTGAGTAGGCTGTCAGACAACTGAAGCTAGAAATGGTAAATGATTGACCCATCTGTTTTATTGTTTTATGATATTTGTCATTAACATGTTTCAGATCAAGTTTATTTCTTACATAATTTTACTATTTTAATATTTTTTTAATTCTTAGAAGGCATGGTTTTGAGGCTCGGTTTTTTGGAATTAATGCCATAATATATATTTCTTTTCAGTGTGTTTGACAGTTTGCTTTTTCGGCCACAAACTGAAAATGACGTTCCCCAGTATCAAGAAGTGCAGAGGGTTCTGCGCGAAGAAATAGTGAATCCTTTACGCAAGAATTTATATGTCAGGGCGGACAGAGTGATGAAGTTGCGAACACTGCTCGAAAATCTTAGTTCAGTGACAGGACTGACAAGTGAAGAGAAAGGTAATAACATTTAAATGCCCTTGAGCTGTTACCGCAGAAGTTCTACAGCATGAAATGTTAACATTCTCTGGTCTTGTCATTATCCATAAAATAAATTCGCAATTAATAGAGCCTCTCTATAAAATAATATCTTCTCTGTGAAATATTGAACATTCTAAAATAATTTTTATCAAAACTTTTTTAGTATAAGGAATTGTAGATGTATGTAACAGTGGAATACACGCAAGTGTTTATACTTAAATCAGTCCGAGTGACAGAGAGTGGGGATATGCCAGTGTCCTTGCGCAGATCACCAGGTATGACAGGGGAGCTGGGTAAAGCCAGAAGGCATGATTGGAGAAGTTCCCAGTCAGCGGTGTCCATAAATTTTGTGCTGCATTTGAATGTGTTATAAATGGGAATTGAAATTATGGTGACACTAAACATTGATTGCTAGAGAACTGCAGCAGCAAATTTAGAGTGCATGTTTGTGTGTGAAATTTTAAATAAGCATGAATATTACCTTTATAGTCCACAATAATTTGTGTGTGTCGCTATTCCTTCAGTAGCCATAGAGTTGTTGCTGTGCATTGTCTAAGACAATGCTGCTACCCAGATATCCCATTGTATAACTGTACCTCTGTCTGTCCTAATATTGTTACCTGCCACTCCTGCTTGACTGGCAAATTTTTAAGTATGTCTGCAGAGTAAAGTTTGTTGCACATTGTTATTGTGGTACTGGTTTCTTCTCACCTTACGTTTTTCTTATTTTTTTCTGAATTTGCTGAATGGCATAACAGAGCAGAACAGGCAGTGCCTTTGCCTACTGACATTTCTTGGCCTGTAAATATATTGAAGGCAATAAAAGTGTAGGCTGTGCCATGGTTTAGGCGGTTAGTCACCAGCTTCTTACCACAGAGCCCCAGGTTAAGTTCTAGGCCTGTCCATATGAAATTTGTGGTGGACATAGTGGCACTGGGACAGGTTTGTCTCCTATACGTTAGTTTTTACCTTGCCAGTATCATTCTACCAGTGCTCCATACCCATTTACTAGTCTATCACTGACAATGTATAATCTCAGCAGTTGATAATGTAGTTAAATACAACACACACAGAGTGAAAGTGCACCAGTGATGCTGAATGTCATAGTACTATCACAGGTCACCTTGAACACCAGGCATACTCCCTTTGGTAACTAAGAACAACTGATAACTGCCTTTCATTGTATTTTGTTTCTGCTACCGTTTTGTGTTGGGGACACAATTTCCTTCTCAGTAAACACAGGTTACCCTACAAAGAAACTGAAGGCACATTATCTGTCGGGTACTGTATTGTGTCTTTGCAGTCACAAAGTGTGCATTGTTTTGTCAACTTTTTTGCCTGCTGCAAAATGTGCATACTACAGGGAGACATATAATGGGAACACTGCCAGCTTCAAAAGAATTATACGCAGGAAGGAATGTCAGTTACACTTTTTTCTCAATCAACTCATATTTTTCTCAGGATTATTCAGCTGTAATATTCCTAACATCACTCGAACCAGTTATTATTTCTATTATTCATATATTTCATGCATCCCAGCTTTCAGACATGAGGTGTTGAAACTAAAGGTATGTTGCTCTTGTTATTTAGGAACAGTGACCATAAATGTGTGTTGAAATGAAACTGTCTTCAAAGAGAAGACTGGGAAGTGGCATTGTCAGATTAAAATGTTGGCTTCTTTGTGTCAGATGGCTGGCTTGATCAGTTTAAGTATCCTGCTGGCATTGTATGCATGACAAATATTGGAGCTGTGTGAAAGATGTATTTTGCTTCTTTAAACTTTAACATCACTGAGATTGTCAAATATAGTTCTCATTTTCCACAGTCAGTCACAACTGTCATCTGCCCCGTCAGGGGCTTTTATGGTGTCACAGTAATGCAGGAATCTTAAATATATGAAAGGACCTCTCATGTTTCATAATGCTTCTGTAAAGGGCATTGTAAAACTTGTTTTGTCATTCATTTATTTTTCCCATTATCCATGTTGCTATGTTCCATCTCCATAACATATGCCAAAAACAAATACTTTTCTTAAACAGTCATGTAGGCAGCAGGGACAGGCCTCCATGCAATGTGTCCAAGTGCTGATGATAATATTTTTGTCCCACTTCCACCATCAGTTATATATTTCAAAATTAAGGGCATGAAAATTCTACATGGGTTAGAGCTGTAGTAATATAAGATGCCACTGTTTGTCCTAACTCACTGGGAACCCGTGTAAACCTGTGGACTACACATATGTCAGATTAACAGTGTGTATTGTCAGACCACTATGTGCAGTTCGTGTCAGGAATGTCATCTGTCTCGCTGTCAGTGTCAATGTTAGTCTGTGAAATGTCTTCATCTTTTGATGAATGTACACTAGAGCCAAATTCTAATATCAGTTCCATGATGTCTCATTCTGTAAGTTTTTGCTTTGTAGCCATACTACCTGTCCGTCAACACAGCTCATGACTCAAGAAACCCAACAGTATATGAATCTCCAAGCATGATTCAGGTGTCTGCACTGCCTGACCTGTTGTATGTTATTGCTCTGACAGGGAACAAACTAAACTGTTGAAGATAAGGCATAAGCATGAAACTTTCATTCACAAAAATCATGTAGAAATTCGTAGAGCAGAATGAAGGACTTTTGCCTTTGGTCCCATATTGCATTAACAAGTTTAGTAAATGTCCTTTCCATTCCTCTCCCACTGATTGCATAAGGACTCTTGCATCTCAGCACCCAGTTAAGCCAGCACAACCATGAAATCTAAACATCAGTATAAGATTGAAACCTGGACAACCTCTGACAGAGTACTTTGACAGGTACAGTTGACTTCAAATTATCTAGCACATTGTTCCCAAGTACAGAATAAGCTATTTAAAATGGATAATTCCAGGAACTAAAACTTCATTGAAAATGAACAAATTTGAAAATGGTTGTAAACTTGTGTGTAAAAATTTGTGGATTGTCTTGAAACTGATGGAACAGGTAGACAGAAACATTCTTCATTGCATATTTTAAGTTTTCTGTTTTAAAAATGAATGACTACTGCAGATAATGTCATCAGGCACAGAAACAAGCACTTAAAACAAAACTGAACACAGTTGTCAGCAGATATGTTGGGTTTTAAATCTCTGAAACTTCAAAGGTTATGAACCATACATATAGGAAGATGAATTCTGTACCTTTGTTTACAGAGTTGTGACTGACTTTTATGTACATACTTTGAAATTGCGATGACCCATGTATTTATAATGGGGATTGTATGGTCTGGCAAAAATGAAACAAGATGAGTGTTTGTCAGACAGATTACCCTCTTCACAGTCAGACCAAACTGTTGTTTGGTATGGTCTTTTCCTGGTTCTTGGAAGTGCTAGCATATCTGAAGCAGGTAAAGTGTGTTTGTATTATGGCACTTCATGTGTGACATCTTTTATTGCTGTTGCCAGAAAATATGTGAAAGAACTTCAGAGCAGTGCAGTGATATCAAACATCATCAGGGTTATTACAAGTTGACAGGTGTTGATGGTGACAAAACAGTGCATTGTGCTTGAATATTTGAAGGACACAAAAAAGATTTTGGACACGTTTTCTGAGTGCTCCTGTGCATTTCGCATACAGCAGGACGAGTACAACTTGCCCACTCATTTTGTACTTATTCACATAGTCCTTTAACCCTTAATCCCTGTTAATGGACCTCACCATGTTCTTAACACCTGTTGACACTGTCCAATCTAAAATATTGTGATCTCCCTTTCATGGGATGTCACGCAGCATAGATTGGTAACTGGTAGCAAGACTGCTTGACCCTTGATGACTGGACTGATAGGTTGCCCTGAAACATTGGTAACCATATACCATGGCAGGAGTCTGAAATCTCACCTAAAAATTGTGTTTACTTGGACTTTTATCCAAGTCAATTTCTAAAGGTCACTGCATCCTTGATTATATTTCATTATTAATGTTTCAGATCCAGAAGAATTCCTTACATCATTAATAGCTCAGATTCTTAGGGCTGAGCCCTTTCTGAAGCTGAGTTCTGGGCAAGAAGCATATCATTATCAGCTGTTTGTTGAAAAGGATGAACACCTTCTCTTTCCATCAGTCCAGCATCTGTTTGAGCAGAGTTTTCTGGCTAGTGACATCAAGCTGAAGGAGGTACTGCCCAAATAGCATTGATGTTAGCAGTGTATGATGTTCTTCAATAGCAGTGAAAGATGTGAGGAGATTCAGTTCTTCTGTGGTGTGACATTCTGTTGTTTGGTAAATAGTTACTGATACTTTGAGGGAGCATAGTGCCTTTATTTTCACATTCCAGGAAAGGATAGAATCTACTTCAGCACTGCTTTGACAGTCTGAAATCTTGAAAGTAGCTTTTGTTGTAATTTTACACATAATAGGAAAAAATGCACTACAAATTGTGAAACCAAATATTTATATATATATATATATATATATATATATATATTGTTATTTATGTTCAATTATGACAAAAATTACCTTCACAAAATTACATTTTTTGCAGAAATAAACATGTACAAAACTTAAAACATGGTATTTAAATATTATGTTTCCAACTTATAAAGTGTGCATCTTAATACTGCCAATAGGGGAGATAAATATATGCCATTTGATTGATGTTACAGCATATGACATTATGCCAGATTTCATGAAATTTCCATCAGTGGTATTACTGCTCTCCATGAATGCATTAATGCATGTGTACAGAGGTGCATAGTCACTGACACACACAGATTAAGCAAATCTCTTAACATTCTCATTGCTAAAAGCAAACATACGCTAGGTTTGACATACATTTTCCAATAAATAATTTTTGTGTTATGTATTTCTAGAATTTGTTACCTGCCAATAAAACAATAACATTCTGAAAGTTTAAGTGCTGTTTTCATATGTTGGGTGATCTGTTAGATCCATCTGTAGTTCACTGATTAAGTATTTCTGTTTCAGGTGCCTGCCTGTTTAATTATTCAGATGCCGAGGTTTGGAAAGTCTTTCAAGATGTATCCGCGCATCTTGCCTTCACAACTTCTGGATGTTACAGACATCATTGAAGACTGTTAGTACATTTACAGAAAGACTTTTTTTTCTTCCCCCCCCCCCATTTTCTTTTCTTCTCTCTCTCTCTGTTAAATAAAATCTCTGGGCCGATATGCTATATTAACATTTTTGTTTTGTTTATTTCAGCTCCCCGACAGTGCACAGTCTGTGGAAAGTTGGCTGAGTATGAATGCAAGGATTGTTTTGGTGAATTTGGCGTTGGACTGGATGGTATTGCATTCTGTGCTAAGTGCCTTGAAACAGTAAGCTACTTTGTTATTGTAATAACACAGTTTCTGTTAGTGACACAGTAATGTTAACAAGTATACATAAGCCATAGTTGTCCAGTGTACTTAGCATGTACATCTTCATCAGTTCATGGTTATAACTTTGTTTATTGATGCTGTATGGTAAACTGTATTCAAAATGGAATACATTTTCAGATGTGTATGCCAAATTGCATATTATGAATATAGTGGTGTGATTATTATATTAATTTTTACATATTTACACAAAATGAGTTATTTTTATATATACAGGGTGTTTCACGACTTTAGGGTATAACTGCAGGAGGTGATTTCCTAGGCCTTTGTGATCAAAAAAGTTCATATAAACATGTGTCCGATTTTGGACGGTTACGGAGTTATGACCTTTTTTTAATTCCCGTACACGCCCTCGTGTGA
>Ga0136643_10010220_pt1 | contig 13843 bp, 5 predicted proteins | sample TergutLab28metaG_FD_96883 | JGI IMG/M metagenome (GOLD analysis project Ga0136643, IMG submission 96883) | Labiotermes labralis P1 segment gut microbial communities from Petit-Saut dam, French Guiana - Lab288 P1 (version 3) (version 3) | ecosystem: Host-associated > Arthropoda: Insects >...
CGGGTTCCATGAAATGCGGGGAATTTCTTGACTAGCTGCAAACCAGTTAGCTTCTCAAGAAGGACTCTGCACCATGGAGTAAGTAAGTAAGTAAGTAAGTAAGTAAGTAAGTAAGTAAGTAAGGCGGGCAGCTTGGATGACAGGTGAATGAATATGGAACATCGACAGGAGAAGACGGAAGTACTCGGAAAAACCTGTACCACTGCCATTTTGTCTACAGTATATCCCATACGGACTGCTGAAAGCAAATCATTTAATGACGATGTTCAAATAATTTCTTGAATTGTAGTCTTAGTTAAGAGGAAAACGGAAGTTCAATTATTGCAGAAGATCGCCAATTAGGAAACTTAAAAATTCATTAACGACTTCACGGTAGCCCGCCACTGATACCTCCGTATCGTGAACCATATTGATCCGTTCAACAATCTTTCACCTTATTTGTTCTATATATATTTTAATATTACTTATTATATATAATAACATAGAATATACAATATAAATATAAATATATATATATATACACACATATAAAAGAAATTACTAACATTAAACGGAAAATTTGAAACATAAGGGCAATGAGTGGCACAAAATTCGACATCTTCATCAATAAAGGTATAAAACGAATGTTTACGAAAAATGATTTTTCTCGAAGGTGAAAACCATTTCAAATATAATAGGCGGCTTTAAAAGCGACTTATAAATGAAATTAAAGCGTTGTTTACATAAACATAATTGTTCAGGTTTCTACGTCGGGTGTTATTCAGATAACCAGATAAAGTTATTCTTAATCATCACAGTGTCCAAATCAATGTGTTTGTTCAGGCTTTGCGAAGAAACGTGCTGCCCCATCTTCATAGTGATTGAAACTGGTTCAGGCAGATGTATCAGCACCCTGAAGAAGGAAGCAGCATTTTCCCCCAAAACTTCGGACCAAACGAATTACACTACACGGAGTAAGAACCCAAAAGCAAATATTTTCAGTTTATATCAGCTTTACAGGTAGGCCTAAATATGGACCGTAAAATTATAAACGGAGTGGAGAAGGCCCTCTATTATAAGGCCCTCTATTATAAGGCACGCATAAAAATAGTTATTAGACGAACTGCAGTAACCCTGTGACCATTAATCTGAACTGCAGTTTTGAAAAGACTATAGAGTCGGTTGTGGCAGGTTTGTAAATAAGGGGTCCTCAACCCCCAGCAATTTTTTACCCTTGAAAAAGAGTCAGAGTTGTACGATACATTATCTGCATGACGTTGATATATTCAGAGAGTCAGTGTGCGTATGCTAGAGCGAACGTATCGTTGACCTACACCTAAATTGGAACATTAAATTGAAAGGATGTCTCCTTCTGGGTGGAGGTGTGAGCCATTAGTTTTGGAGACGGGAAATAAAGATATGCTAGTTCACGCTTACAAAAGCGGGGACAGCAGGACTTCCTACACCTGGCATGCTGTATAGGAGGATAAATAAAATGGTTCCAGCATGTATGATCTTACAGACAAATTTCAGGGTAAAATTAAGAGTATTTATAAAATATGCGCCATTGGCGCGTGACCCTATTAAAAACACCCCCCCCCCCACCCCAGAGATTTGTGGTTATAACAGGAATGCTGATAAAGCTACAAGCTTTCTGAAATGTTATGCCATGCCAACCGATTAATAGTTACTGATGTTTCGATAAATACTTACCACTCTGTAATATTTCATATTTTATTCAGTTACCCTACTTGCGTGAACTTTCATTTCGAGTCTGTTAACCTTAAACCAGTTTAATAATTTTTAATTAATTTTTATAAACAACGCCAATACAGAGAAAAATATGAATTTCTAATACATAACAACAGTAACCCCACACGACTGTAGAATCTTCAAAATTAATATTAAGACAACCATAACTTGTAATTTAAGTTATTTCGTGGAAAATGCAATGTGGCTAAAAAAAATCCCAACAATATGACAACGAATACAAATTGCTAATCTTATTATAATGCAAAATTTTCCCAATTAGTTCCAAATATCCTCTTTTACAACTTATTCTTACTTTTTTCAAGCACCAGTTACAAATGAACTTACTATCAGTCGTCGGGCGAGACTGGAAGTTGATCACGAAATGTGATTGCTAGAAGTGACATGATTATTTGTGCTGACGATGAATTGAGTTTCTTCAAGATATGAAAGAAACATTCTCATGATCACCCTGTAGATAATTTGGGGGCATTGTAGCGGCAGTAGAGTGCATTGTGTTTGGACTTACAATTACTTGTACAAATTACATCCTGCACAGGCCGGTTCATCAAGATTCTTTCCTATTCACTGTTAAGACTGTAAGTTAATGCTACAGACTGACAGCACGCCAAGTTCTTGTCGATGTTGTTGTTTGGTCTTTGCAACATCTCAGCAGCAGAGTTCGTTCCTTGCACTGTGGTTATGACACTTTGCAGTCTAGTAGGTGGTTATAGATATTTCCGAGAAGTGTGTTGACACCATCTTGATGGTACTGACCGCAGTATAATTTCTTTACTGTCTTCCACCCCCAACAGAGCTCATGGAATTATATAAGATTTGACAGCACTCTTGTTATTCTGGTGATTCGACTTCACATTTTCGGTTCTGTTACAAGAGGGTATGTTGAAGAATAAGTTTGCAAATCATTTATTTTGCTTCATATATTTTCAAATCTAATAAGAACACTTTAGCAAACTTGTGAGGAAGCCATCCTATATCTCCGCAGGTAAACATCGCCCACAGTTTGCAACAGAATTCACAGAACGAAAATTTACAAAAGATATCATAACGCGGCGAGTATAATACGCAAATAATACTACGAACATTTGTTAAAACACACGAAGAACTAAAATTAATAAAAGTATTTATATGTATTTGAAGTTCAGGTGATTGTGCATCGTGATAAATTCTTACAATAAAAACAATTAGATGTACTAATTTCTAAAATTTTATTTGGAATAAAACTGTATATGTTTCGGACAGTTCCTCTGTACATCATCAGGGTTTTTCACTGTACACACAACAATAGTATATGTCATACAGGTTAGCTGACAGCTTGAGAGCAGGATCTGGACGGAGTTCCATCCTGATCCTGCTCGCAAGCTGTCAGCAAAACTGTATGACATAAACCATTGCCGTGTGTACAGTGAAAATTCTCTGATGATGGACAGAGGAACTGTCCGAAACATGTAGAGTTTCATTCCAAAAACAGTAGTGTCCGGGCTGCAGCACGGACACTACTCCAGCCTAACCGCACCTAACCACCAACATACAGCAAACCAAGAACGAAACGACCAATGTGGTAATCAACATCATAGTCGCGAGCTCCTGATGATGGGCATAGTAATGCCCGAAACATTTTGAGCCTAAAAGAAGTACAATAAAATAATAAGTGGCATCTAGTTGGTTTTTTGTTCTTCAGTTCACTAATATCTTAAATTTCAACCGTAAAATATAAGATACTGCAACCCAAGATCCTACCAGTCTGAGCACTATGCACTACCACGGAACGTGTAGTTAATTACGCTCACTGTTAGAATACAATTAGTTTTAACATAATAATAAAAAATTATTTGTCCCTGCCGAGATAGAAACAGCGGATCTTTCAGCATGCAGCCTAATCAAAATACTGACCACGCCACACATTCTCATAACAAGCCTAAATACAAGTAATTCTCCTGTAAGTGAGTATGGAATATCCTGGAGAACATCCTGTAGTCTGGACACCATCGGCCCATAAATTCCAAGCACTTGCTACAATTTTGGTGTACACCAGACTGGAGCCTAACTGAGCGAATGGCCTCAGCAAAACTGTCATGTCAGATTACTTTAGTGAGAGTTCACGGCATCGCCTAATAAAGAAATAACCAATGTACCTCAGTATATTTTCGATTCTTAAACACAACGCATCGGAGAATATTTCGCCATTAATTTTAAGGCTGGTATCTAGGGGATTCGCAACCAGACTTCTAGGAATATTTTTTATTTTATTAATGGCAGGTACATTGACTGTTTGTCATTGACCTATGCGACCGATAAGAGTAAAACCTAAAAAAAGAAAGAAAAATATTACACTTTAAAGAAGAAATAACATTAAAAAAAGGAAACATTTAGGATAAATATAAAGTCCTAGTGCTAAGGGATAGTCACAAAAAATAGTGATAATAAAATAACAAAATCAATTTTCCATCATTTTTGTCCTGGCCTCCCAGTATCGCTCACATTCCGTCTTATTAGTGAATGCGGTACATTGTCCTAGATGGTTACTATCCATGGGTTCATGGAGGCTGCATAGCGTGCAGTAGGGGTCAGGGCGGATTCCAATGCGGTGGAGATGTGCACCCAAGCAATCATGCTCAACGCACAGTCGGAAATCTGCAACTGCCCTTCTTCTAGGCCATTCTGTTACCTTGGATATTTCTTGCGTCCACGGTTTATGGGTTAGTCTTGTCTCTAATTCGTGTCTGTATACGCTTCGGAATGCCTGCTTTAAATGTAGTTCAATAGAGTGGTAGGGTGTTTCTCTGATATATGTTTGTGTAATTTTGGCGCCCTTTTTGGCCAGTTCATCGGCTTGTTCGTTCCCTGTAATTTGGCAGTGTCCTGGTATCCGCTTCAGTGCGATCTGTTTGTGTTTTCCCTTACGTTGTCGTATTAGGTCCTGGCAGTCTCTGACTTCTGTTGATATCCTAGTTTCTGTTGATGCCGCAGATAGTATTGCAGCCTTTGAATCAGAGAAGATAACAGCTCTCTCAAATTTGTTGTGGTGGAAGTTCAGCACACGTAGTGTAGTATGTATGGCTTCGATTTCTCCATCGAAGGCAGTCGAATGTTGTCCCAGTGGCAAAGTAGATCCACCTCCTAGTGGTGCACCCTGGGCAACGTTCTATGCGGCTAATTGATCAACAACTCTGGCATAGGGACCTAACTTCTAGGAATATTATGTATTTCAATTTTTTTATATTCTCTTAGACTGATGTTTTCACCCCTGCCAAGCATTCTAGTTCCACAACGGTATAGTTGAGGTCTCTGGGTTTTCTACTTATCAAGGCTCTGAAGTAGTGCCTTCATCTTAAAGCGACGAGGAGTCTTTGACCCAGCTCACACCTTAGAAAACCTGGGTCTTTCCAAACTTTCCTTGTAAAATTTGCATAATGACTTCATGAATATTAAATGTACTACGTTACTTAATTAACATGCTTTATTGTCAATCTTACGTTAATTTAATTCACTACACAACTACATGACAACAAGAATCAATATTAAAGTATTTCGTCGTAAGCAGACCATTCTCTGCAAAGCACAGGTGCGCTGAAGTACAAAATTTCTCAAGTGACCAGAATTCTCATTTTTCTCAGATCGAAATAACAGTCTTATGTGATTTTAATACAAGTTTCTTAAAATTCTTTTTTTGAAAGTTTTATGCCTATAAAAATGCAAAATTACTAAATATGACACTAAAATCCGCCAGTAAAGTCAAAGAAAATGAGGGAACACGCGTATTTTAATTTTGTTTTTGTTTTAATTTTACAAACAGAGAAAAGAAAATATTTACAGATAAATAATTCACTGTGACAATTTTTTGTATCATAGTCACATAAAATTCCTTACCCCAATTTCGAGTCTTAATGATAAGAGAAATTATGTGTTACTCGCTTTTCACGCAGCAGATGTCGTCAGCTTTAAGATGGTTCTGTGGAGACAAAACATTTGTGTCTCAATTTAGAGGAACTCACAATGAATTTTACACAAAATTTCGAAGGTAGCAATCCATACTTTGCGACATATATGTTTTAATCCTAGTAATTAACCAACCTGATGCACAAAATCTTGTTTTATGATAAGTTTATTATATGACTTTACATGTTTCGAGCACTATGTGCTCATCATCAGGAGGTCAAAATTGTATTATACAGCATCTGGTATCATCACACCTGTAGGTGGCCGTCCGGTGAACAGGTTGAGAGAAGTCTTCTCTGCAGGGGACGGTCACCTACAGGTGTGATGATACCAGATGCTGTATAATACAATTTTGACCTACTGATGATGAGCACATAGTGCTCGAAACATGTAGAGGCATATAATAAACTTGTTATAAAACAAGATTTTGTGAATCAAGTTGGTTAATTACCAGGATTGTACTGAGATGCACAGTCAGTAGAACATCAAAATATATGTTTTAATTCGACTTAAGAGGTCTTCGATATGCTCAATACGAATTTTGACTTGCTTGACACTGGGGTTTCTCGAATCAATTTGAAAAACTGCACTGATCTCTACTGAAAATGGCTAATCCTGTTCATTTTTTACCTTTTCTGTTGATGAAAGCAAAGCAGCGGGTCAGGCGAATCAATGGTTTTGATTTATGAGGGGGACCAGACAATGGAATGCTTAACACAATATGTAGGAAATGCACACCCTATCCATCGAAATAATCGGGAATATAATTATAGTAGGATCTGAGAGAAAAGCTTTATTGCACACAGGGTCAAGAAAATAGCAGTTAAAAATTAAGTACAAACCTCAAGTTTTGTAAAATTAAAACTTGGTATTATACTGACATTGATAGATTCCTTTTAAGAGCTGCAGTTAAATTTTAATTCCTTTCTGAAGAGGTAGTTTCGAAGTATTTCAACGCTCATGGGTCGGCCCTAGGCCAGTCATATAGTAGCTAATCCACACCGCTAATATTAAGTTACAGTGCAGAATTAGAAGACAAGTAAGCCTGGGGGCACATTTTGGAGGGTTGAAATATATACCGCGGTCAGAAAACCCAATTATTAGGACCGCTGACGTAAGAAATGCATGTCAGGAAGGCCGACAGCCTCGAGGATCTGGCATACGAGCGTCAAAGTAAAACATTTTTATGGAAAAGAATAAAACAGCAAACATATAATATTAATTTTTTGTAAAACAACTACAATGAAATTAGAGGAATTCGAAGAATGTGCCAATTAGGAATAAACAACACGTGCAATGTAAAATTAGAAACTAAAGAAGATGTCAGACAAACCAAAAACAAGTTGACCTGTTTAGGGCGAAATAACGATTTTATCGGTCTGAGCCGGCATTGTTACATCATAGTACAGAAAACGTTCATATACTTCGCGCCTGCACGTCTGGGATCTTATAACTACACATACGAATTTCATCAGTTTTTGCTGCCAGCATCACACTTATAGCAGGATTAATCCCAACAAGTCTCTCGGCTTCAGGCGCAGGTAACATTAGCTAGCCTAGGCTGATGTCACGAGTCGGGAAAGTGCGCGAATTCGTGTGCGCGTAGATCAGTGTGTATTTCTGCCGTCAGAATGGTCAAGATGCCAGTATTTGTACGCTTACGCAGTATTCATGTCACTGAGGTGGGAAGATCGTAAGTTTTGTGAGACTCGCGTTGGAGTTGTTATGCAAAAATGACGCGGTCTTTGAGGATGTAATCCTACAGTCATCGTCAAAATGAAGTTGAAGAAATTTGGTGGGACTGTAACAGCCTTATTTAAAACGCTTATGGTTTATGTTTTGTCTCTGTGTCAAAGTTAGTAGTATTTATGAATAAGAACACAACATAACAACACTCTTTGGAAGTGGAAAAATGTGTGTGATTTGGCTTACTTATTCTTAAGTAGCAGTACCTATCATGTTTAGTATCTATCGTCACAGAATTTTGAAGCCAGCAACGTTAGGTATGCTATTTTTCAGGCACTTAGTTTTTGTATAAAAAGTTAATTCAATGCACATTAATTGTTTTTCTCATTAGATTTTATGCACAATTTTCAACGTCTACGTTGAAAACCTTTAATTTCTCGCTGCAATTTGAATGACTTAATACTAGTGTAGGAAGAAATGTTGTTGAACTGTTGGCCTACACTGACGGATTTTTGAACTGGAATCTCTCGAATACACGTCAAAAGTGCGTCCTTACCAGCTAAGTTTTGTCGGTAGTTCGGAGTATTACACAAATGTCTTTGACGTTTTGTTGACCGTGCATCTCAGTACATTTATCTCAGTATTTAACCAACTTGATGCACAAAATTTGTTTCACAATAAGTTTTATTTCGTGCCTCTACATGTTTCGAGCACATGTGCTCATCATCAGGAGGTCAAAATTGCATTAAGCAGCCTCTGGTATCATAACACCTATAGGTGTGATGATACCAGAGGCTGCTTAATGCAATTTTGACCTCCTGATGATGAGCACATGTGCTCGAAACATGTAGAGGCACGAAATAAAACTTATTGTGAAACAAATTTTGTGCATCAAGTCGGTTAAACACTGAGATGAACAAATTTCTTTGTTAGTCAGTATCTTTGTGCTTCCTTCTGGCAAAATATCGCTGTTTGCAGAAAGAAGTTGCATTCTCGATAGCATTGCCAATTTATATTAAAAACGGACAAAAAATAAAACTCACTCAGAGGATAAATGAACAACGTTTCAAGATGTATGACCTTTCTTCTGGGTATTCCGCTCATTAAAGGCAGTCACCTCCTATAATAAGATCATATTTTGATTGTGGGGGAGTAAAACGCGTCACGGTCCACTGAATGCACACAACCTTTCGGATACAAATTATGATGTCACGTCACACAAATTTTTATCACATTTCATATTATATATTGCAGTATGAATCTATAGCATGAAAGTGGCTACAGTTTATATCATTTCATGTGGTTTAAAGCCGCAGAAACATAAGGGAAGGCCATATGCATCTTCTAGTCACGGCTATACCTGCCAGTATCACGAACTGTCTCATAAAGTTGCATGCCGGCTAGCTCCAAGGCGTAAATATTACTGCTGTGCTAGAAACATAATTCAAGGAGCAGATTTATACGTTCTTCTACTTGCGGTATGCGCAGAGAGGGGACGGAGACCTGTGCCATCACGTGCATGTTCTTGCTGCAGTCGTCCCAAGAATCCAGGAAACCGTTTTTTTAAGTATTATCTGAACACTGAGACAAACATTTAGTTTCGTCATTGCGTATCGTTAAAGTTTCTTGCACCGGAGGGCAATTGCATCTTCAAGAGTCGGTATTCTATTGGTATTTGCAGCCCTGACAAGTAGACCGAGACAAAATTGTAATATACACGTATGTATATAAATTGTATAAAAAGCTGAATATTGCAGATTAATCACAGACATATTTTACTGTTGATTTCACAGTAGGAAATGAAAAAAGTCTGAATTGAATAAAAAGCGATAAATTCCACTCTGTGCTTAATTAATAACGACGAAAAGTAGGAGAGTGGGTGAATGGAGGAATATCTGTCATTAATCCTACCTTCGGCACGTCATGCATTTCGGCCGTCAGATTAACAACAGCACATGTACAAGTCACACATTTCATTTGATGGGATGAACTTTGGGTTTGGACATTTTGGTAAACAGAAGGAAACTTTTCTCTGTCTGGAATCGAACTGAATTGCCCAGTCTAGTGACTACATCGAGTGAGCTATCCCTTCTCGAAACAAGTGAATATAACTTTTCAAAATAAATTTATAGCACCCCCACATCATTCGGTCTCCATTTAAGGACAATCATACAATGCTCTTCAGAAAAAATGCCTATTATCCAAATCGTAACGGACAAATAAGTATATTGTGTAGCAAAATTAAGAGTTTTGGAATGTTGGGGTAGAGCTACAATTTGGCTTTAACTCTTTAAGGTCAAGATGTTAATTCAGATACCGCCAAGTTTAATACTAAACAATTCTACGTTCTACCCACTTCCTGTGTGTCTTTTATGGATCCCAGAACAAACATTATGGGCAATGAACGCATAACGTAAAATTCAGACGCGTTCGGGTAATTACGATTGCCATTGAAAAGCAAACAAGTGTTACGTATTCTGAGTGTACGTTTGTAGCCTTAGGTATCAAGCATGCCAAGTACATGCACTGTATTACCTTGTCATCTGCAATCTGTACGGCTCTACCATATTATTCCGCATTGTAACATAAACAGCACGATTTTCAGTTAAAAGTTACAGAACATAAAATGTGTGTTGTGATTTTTTTCTACAATTTTTGTCTAAAACGTCTCTCATTCTACGACAAATTCAGCGAGATACTATCACAAATGTACGTATATATTCACATTAAATATCGTTATGCATGTCAGATGTTAAAGAAACTTGATTTTTTCCGACAGGTTTTCAACAGTCGTCAAACATTAAATTTCAACAGAATCCGTTCAGTGGGAGCCGAGTTGTTCCATACGGACAGGCATGACGAAGCTAATAGTCGCTATTTGGAATTTCGCGAACGCGCCTAAAAACGATTATTTCCCTGTACGAAATCAACAGCGGGTTTTATATAACGCAGACCAAGTGTGTTTACCTCGCGGCACGAACTAGATGTTTAAATATAACCCACGGTAATATTAATTATTAAACTTAAATCTCATTCAAAAGAATGACAACGTTCGTTGTAACGGTCACAATTATTCTACTCTAATGTCTTCCATCCCTAATCCTTTTACGTTTTCTTAAAGATTTTCATTTTACAACTCCACCATCTACATTTCTGACTGCAACAGCCCTAATTTCGCGACAAAACAAATCACATATCCTGCTGCCACTTGTTATGACTTTCAAAATTTCATCTCTGAAATTTTTTCGGCTCTAGCATCTGAGTTTTTGATCGGTTTACCAAATTCAAAATTACTCTGAATTGACATTTCACGGGTCTATTTGCACACGTCCTCTGTTCACCACATCCATCAAATGCAACCTCATTGCTGCAGGAATATAACTTCACATTACAGCTCACCTTCTCACCATATATATTGCTGCTTTGTTGCTTCTGATTTAAAGCTGAGAGGAGTCGCATTTTGACGATTTGGCTTAGAAATTCCCTTGCACAACTACAACATTTGTGTAGCGCACCAATGATGAAGTTGAGTGTTACTTCTTCACGAAGCACTCCCCTCTAAGACCAGACAGGCATGATTCCCCTCATGGTGACCACAATGCGAGCCTTGTGAAGTGCCACAGGCTAGCTACCAACATATGCAGGCTGTTTTATTAGCACATAAACACCATTTCATTTGAATAGGATATCAGGCGAAAACTAACAGCATCAGTACCCAAACCGCAAGCCAGCTCCCAAGTAGGTACAAGCCACTTTAAGGGTGGTGGTAAACCACACCAGTTACAACAAGTACGTCATGCTACTGTAGCGGTACTGTATTTCGCTACCTCAGCGTAAATCAAGGGCGTCCAGTTACTAACGGATTAAACGTAATGAAAATTCAAGGAAGGGCCAGAAATGTACGTAACGACTTTCGTAGCCTAACACAGTGAGAATAATGCTGAAGTTCCACATATTTTAATATTTACGTTTCAGGTAGCAGGCGGGACGACGAAAATACTGAACTGATTACAATTGTAGTCTTGCCTTGAACATCTTCGCCCATAAGTACACAATTTTACCTTTAAATGAATAAGAGAGGGAAATTTGAAATGCAGTTTTGATGAAACCCCCTGTTATGTTAACAAGCTTATTGAACTTGTTCTAGTTTGAACACTGATATCGGTTAAGAGGCCTACCGTCATCAGATAAGGAACAAAACGCACTCAAACATTTGCACATAAGGAAAAGTAGCTTGCGACTTATTGAAACTGCTGTTCAACTTAGAATATTAAGGAATTTTCAGTCTTGAGTTAAAGGTCTGTGTGTGAAGGCAGTATCTAAGTTCAAATTTACATGGTAATGTTTTTATTTACTTTCCAGAAAAATACAACCACTGTCTTTCCAATATAAGATTTACACTTTTAAATAAACTGTTCTCTGAGCATTGAAATTCTTTTTCTATAAAACAAAAAAGCAAATTTGTGAAACAAACTGTACTGTTTGTTACACACTTATAATTTTAAACTGTACAGATTTTGGGGGCGATAGCGTCTGTGATATATCACGATATTTTAGAGGAGTCACAGTGGAATAATTTAAAACATTCTGCTACAAATGAACATGAAGGAGATCCACATCTGAAGGGATGTTACTTATTGTAGGTTACTAAATATTTATAGATGTTTTTAAATCACAGCGATGTTTAATTTTTGTAACTACTCATCAAATATCACGGCTTAACATCCCAGAAGAAGTGAATCACGAGCAAAACGGCTGTGATGAGGTTAGATCTCGTATATATTGAGAAAACCACAAGCAGATTTTCTGAAATCTTACTGCAATTAGATTCCGCAAAGACAGAAAGTATGATAAAACATTCAATAAATGGTCTACCGATTGTACATCCTTAGCACAAAGAGCGATGTATAATAAAAATGCTTTAGCACCATCCTGTATGAGAATTACGTTTCCCCTTACAATAACATTTTATACTTTACACTTCATTATGAATGTCTTTATTGCTTTCTTTCTTTCTTTCTTACCTTTGACCTCTTACTACCCACTCATTTGAGACGTAAAGGTTATTGTTGTATTTGATCACACTCAGACACAGCACAACTAATACGACTCCTCTGGACGAGGGATCGGCCTGTCGCAGAAACCTCTACCTGACAACACACAATATTCACAAGAGACAGGTATCCATGACCGGAGCAGGATTCGAATCTGCAATCCTAGCAAGCGAGCGGCCGCAGACCCACGACTTAGAACAATATAAAGTCACGAGCGTAAATATAAATTATCCCTATGCTTAAATATGTATCCCTCCATGAAGGTGTAATGGGAAGTGCAGGTACAATTCATAACTTCTAAATTCGGTACTAGATAAAGGTGAGATATCAGAAGGAAGCTTCGTCTGCTTTATCTTCGGGTAAAGAACTTCAGGTACACGTTCGACTGGAGGGTGGCTGGAACGCAGATTTGATTCTGAAGCTCTGAAATAGAGAAAAATCTTTGTCCCTGCCGGAAATCCAACCCCAAATCTTGGGTCGTCAAGGAGCTAGTCGGACCCAATTGACTGAAACATTCAACTAACATCTGAATCAATTACAAGTTAATTGTTTTTCAGGAACAGAGTATACAAACATGCACATGCACAAAAGTACCTACAGTAAAAATATAAATGTTAACAACAAAATTTGCTGGGAAAAAAAATTTTCAGTGAATTTATTTAAAGTGGTGTGAGAAAGGTGAGGTGGCTATAGCGACCCGATACAGGCTGGACGGTCCCGGGATCGAATCCCGGTCGGGGCGAGATTTTCCACACCCGTCTAGACCGGCCCTGGGGCCCACCCAGCCTCCTGTACAACAGGTACTCGAACTCCTTCCCGGGGGTAAAGTGTCCAGTGCTTGGCGTTGACCACCCACCCCAACTAGCACCGAAGTTAAAGAAAGAGTTAGAACAACACATATTTCTGCTTATCCTCTGTGCCTTCATGGCCTGTTGTGGGGTTAACTTTACTTTTACGGCAAGAAAGATTTACTTCTCGAAAACAGTTTTTAGGCACCTTCGAATAATTGCAAAAAGCTACTATATTAGCTTCGTCATGTCTGTTCTTCTGTATGTTTGCATGAAACAACTTGGCTCACACTCGACAGATTTCAACGAAACATTAAATTTGAGCATTTTTTTGAAAATCTGTCGAGAAAATTCAATCGTTGTGCTCTTTGTGTTCACATTCCCTAACCGTTGCATGTCAGTCACACAGCAGTACAACCTTGTATGAAAATGTTTGCGGTCGTAATTTTCTACTGTGTGCATTTAACTGTTTTTTTTAGAATGGGAAACCGAAGATATTAACCTCACACATGTCTCACATAAGCACCCCCCCCCCCCAAACGTCCTTTCTAAAGCCTTCAACAATTTTAAACGGGAATTTAAAAAAAAATAACCAGTGTGCGGTGATTTCTAATCGAATGAGCTCTC
>Ga0136643_10010221_pt1 | contig 13842 bp, 12 predicted proteins | sample TergutLab28metaG_FD_96883 | JGI IMG/M metagenome (GOLD analysis project Ga0136643, IMG submission 96883) | Labiotermes labralis P1 segment gut microbial communities from Petit-Saut dam, French Guiana - Lab288 P1 (version 3) (version 3) | ecosystem: Host-associated > Arthropoda: Insects >...
AACAATTCAATCAAATTTTTTACGGAGGTTAAAGTGAAAGCTATAATACTAGGTGCAGGTTATGCAACGAGACTTTATCCTTTAACAAAGCATTTTCCAAAAGCACTATTGCCCATAGAAGAAAAAAAGCCTATTATAAATTACATCTTAGAGCAGTTTGAAAGCATAGAAGCTATTTCAGACGTTTATATTGTTACAAATTCTAAATTTTATAATTTTTTTGCTGAATGGGAAAAAAATTTTGGGCAAAACTTTAAAAATAGCATAACAATTATAAATAATGGCACTAAAGAAGAAGAAGATAGGCTAGGTGCAATAGGAGATATAAATTTCGTAATAAATGATAAAAATATAAAACAAGATACTGTAATTATAGCGGGTGATAATTTTTTTGATTTTTATTTAAAAGATGTTTATAACTTTTTTGAAAATAATAAAAAAGATACTGTTTGCACAATGAAAATTTTAGAAAAAGAAAAACTTAAAAGTATGGGAGTAGCAAAAATAGATAAACATGGTAAAATAATTAGTTTAATAGAAAAGCCTGAAAATCCACAAACTAATGATGCAGTTTTTGCGATATACTTTTATAAAAAAGATACGATAGCTCTTTTTTCTAAATATTTGGAGGAAGGCAACCCTAGGGATGCACCTGGTCATTTTTTAGGTTGGCTTCATAAAAGAAAAGATGTGCTAGCGTATAGCATAAAAGGTAATTGTTATGACATTGGAACAATAGAAAGCTATGAACAAGTAAGGAAAATATATGGATAATTTAGAAAGAATGAAACATTTAGTGAAAACTCTAAATGAAGCAAGTAAAATTTATTATGCTAAAAATAGAGAAATTATGTCAAACTATGAATACGATAAGCTTTACGATGAACTTATAGTTTTAGAAGAAGAAACTGGCATAACTATGGCAAAAAGTCCAACTATAAATGTTGGATTTGAAGTAGTAAAAGGTCTTAAAAAAGCAGAGCATACCATATCGATGCTGTCTTTAGATAAAACTAAAAGCATAGAAAACCTTAAATCATTTTTGCAAAAAGGAGAAGGACTTGTATCCTATAAACTTGATGGTTTAACGATAGTTTTAAGATATGAAAATGGAGAATTTGTAAGTGCTGTTACACGTGGTAATGGTATAATTGGTGAAGATATTACACACAATGCTATTCATTTTATAGATGTTCCTAAAAAAATAGCATCCAAACAAACTTTATTAATCCGTGGAGAAGCAATAATCACTTATTCAGACTTTGAAAAGATTAACAAGGCTGCTGAATATAAAAATCCAAGAAACCTTTGTAGTGGGACAGTTCGCCAATTAGATAGTAAAAATCTTAAACTTAGACCAGTTCATTTTTTGGCATTTAGCATTTTAGAAGGGGCTAATTTTGAAAAAAAGTCGCAGGAGCTTTCTTTTTTAAAAATGCAAGGTTTCTCTGTTGTTCCATATGAACTTGTAGATGAAGATAATATAGAATCTATCATATCTAAATATAAAGACGAAGTAGCTTTAAGTGATTTTCCAACAGACGGCTTAGTTATAACTTATGATGACATAGAGTTCAGCAAAAGCTTGGGTACAACTTCAAAATTTCCAAAAGATTCATTAGCATTTAAATGGGAAGATGAAACTAAACAAACTAAAATAAAATATATTGAATGGAACACCTCAAGAACAGGTTTGATAAATCCGACAGCGGTTTTTGAAACGGTAGAACTAGAAGGAACACACGTTTCAAAGGCAAGTTTACACAATTTGAGCATAATTGAAGAGCTTAAAATAGGAGTAGGGGACAGTGTAACCGTTTATAAAGCGAATATGATTATTCCACAAATTGCTGAAAATCTAAGTAAAACTGGGCCTGTAGAATTTCCAAAAATTTGTCCTAAGTGTGGTTCAGAGGCTGTTATAAAACAAAAAGCTGAAGCTAAAACATTGCACTGCACAAATTCTTCTTGTAAAGCACAGCTTATAAAACATTTAACACACTTTGTTAGTAGAAATGCAATGAATATAGCTGGTTTTTCAGAAGCAACTCTTTCTAAATTTTTAGAACATGAATTTATAAAAACGCCAACAGACATTTATAAATTACAAAAACATTCAGAACAAATTAAAGAGCTTGGAGGTTTTGGAGAAAAATCTTTACAAAACTTACTTGAAAATATTGAAATTTCTAGAGAAGTAAACTTAGCAAATTTTATTTATGCACTCGGTATAGAGGGCATAGGCCTTCAAGCAGCGAAATCACTTTGCTTACATTTTTCTTACGATTTAAACAAAATAATAGAAGCAACAGAAGAAGAGTTGCTCACTATAGAAGGATTTGGAGATATTTTAACAAATAATTTTCTCACATATTTTGAAAATATAGATGAATTAAAAGAACTATTAGAGCAGTTAGAAATAAAAAAGCCAGTTTTAAATAGTGAAAAAAGTGAAAAACTGGCTGGCTTAGTTTTCGTTGTAACAGGGAGTGTTATACAGTACAAAAATAGAGATGAACTTAAAGAAATAATAGAAAAAAATGGTGGCAAAGTTGCAAGTTCGGTTTCAAAAAACACAAACTATCTCATAAACAATGACACCACAAGCGATTCCTCAAAAAACAAAAAAGCAAAAGAATTAGATGTTCCTATAATTGATGAACTAGCATTTATAGCTTTGATAGCTTAAAAATCGCATCTTTTTCTAAAATAATTTCACCATATTCTTTAAGCTTAGATTCAAGCTTTAAATTTTTCACTTCTTCACCATGCTCAGCTAAGAAAGATAACCCTTCTTCACCTAGCCTACCTTCCATAACCAAATAGTATTCATTTTCAAATTTGTAAATTTTACTATACCCTAGAAAATACCCGCTTATAAGTCTACTAATTTCTATTACTTCTTCTAAAGAATTGAAAGAATATATGTAAACATTTTTCCTTCTGCGGCTTTCTCTAGTTTCTCTTTGAAATTTCCTAAAAGATTGTTGTTCGGAAGGTGGCTTTTCTGAGCTTGAACTTTGAATATGTTGAAAATTTGGTGCTTTTATGCTTTTATTAGCAATATTCATTTTTGTTATTATAACTGTAAGCTCTTCAAAATGTGTAGGAACCATCTCAACTATATGATGAGCATCATGAAGGAAAAAGCCAGCCTGAGATAATGCTAAATGCTTGACTTCATCAACTAGCAATTGTAATTTATTATCTGCTTTGTTTAATTGCGTAATATTGATACCCCGAAGTGCTAGTTCTTCTTTACTTAAAATAAATTTTATTTGGTTGTCGTTAACTTTTTCTATCCTCATTTTTACTTGATTCCTCCTAATGATTTTCTTATATATATTATATACCTATTGACAAAAAAAATCAATAGGACTAAAATGGAGATATAAATATTTTTATACAACTATAGTAAACGACAATGAAAAACCAAGAGGTAAATTTTAAAATGAGTGGTTTCTGGCTCATTTTAAAATGCAGGTGATTGGATTTTGAATGTCGCTTACTATATTATAACATATTTCAAAAGCAAATTTCAAATTTTTTTATAACTTTTTAAATGGAGGCAAAAATGGAAAACAAAGAAAACAAATTAGACAGATATGATGCACTTTCAAAAGAGGCTACAAAAAGCCTTATGAAAAATAGACTAAAACAAGTAGAAGAGGAGGAAGGATTTACACAACCAACCCCCTTAACTAAAAAAATTTCTAATGACGAAGAAGAATACATAAGACCAAATTCTAGAATACTTGCACAAAAAGGTCTAAGTCTTTCATCAGAAGAAAGAGAAGAAAGAAGGCGAGCTCTTACAGAAGAACCTACTTTTGTTCCACTAAAAAGATCCGCTCAATCTTCTACTTCTGCAACAAGAGCATCTCAGCAAAGACTTTCAGAAGCTAGAACTCCACAAAAAAAGCAAGCTAATACAAGACCAGTAGACCCTTTTACAAGAAGGCAGCCAAATAAACCTAAGCCGACTCCTCCAATTATTTATATAGGTTTAGGACTTTTAGCTCTATTTATCATTGTATTTGTATTTCTTCTTATTAGAAACAGCTCCCTTTCTAGACAAAATGAATATCTAACTGAGCAACTAGAAGCATTTCAACCTGAGTCATTAGCAGCAATGCAAAACACAATTGCAGAACTTGAAGCACAAGTAGAATTTTTAGAAGATATCCGAGTAGCTCTTGATGAAAGAGTGGAAGAGCTTGAAGGAATATACACATCAGACCATGCATATACTGGTGAACAAAACAATTATACAGGCGGAACAGATGAATCAGCGGGTACAGGAGAAAGAACGCACATAGTTCAACCTGGAGATAACCTTTCAGCTATAAGTACTCAATTTTTTGGAACAACAGCTTATGTTGATGCTATAATGCAAGCAAATGGAATAACAGATCCGACTGCCCTCAGAATAGATCAAGTACTTATAATACCAGCAAGCACTAACTAAAGCAAACGACAATGAAAAACGTATACGTCAAATTTTAAATTCAGCGGATTCTGGCTGAATTTAAAATGAAGACGGAGACGATTTTGAATGTCGCTTGCTATATAAAATTAGGAGTTTAAATGAATTTAGAAAAAATGAGTCTCCTTGAGCTTCGTAAGTTAGGGAAAGAATTAAATTTAAAAAGTGTTACAACTTTCAATAAGGCAGAGCTTATTCAAAATATAAAAACAGCACTAGAAAAAAAGGAAAAAGAAGAAGCAGAAATTTTTGATAGAAGACGTGCTAATTTGAAAGAACTTGATAGTGGTGAAATTGGAGAAGGGGTACTGGAAGTTATGCCAGATGGCTTTGGTTTTCTAAGGTTAGATAATTTTCTTCCAAGTACACGTGATATTTATGTCTCTCCGCCTCAAATTAGGCGTTTTAAGCTTAAAACAGGTGATTATGTTAAGGGCAATATGCGTATTCCGAAAGAAAATGAAAAATTCGATGCACTGCTTTTTGTTACAGATGTCAATGGAGAACCGGCAGATAATGTTTTAAGAAGAAGACCTTTTGAAACACTAACGCCAATTTATCCTAAAGAAAAAATTAAGCTAGAACTAAATGAACAAGATGCTTCAATGAGACTTATAGATTTGTTTGCACCTATTGGAAAAGGTCAAAGAGGTATGATAGTAGCTCCTCCTAAAACTGGTAAAACAGTTCTTCTTAAAAAAGTTGCAAATTCTATCATAAAAAATCACCCTGAGATGCATATGATAGTTCTTCTTATAGATGAAAGACCAGAAGAAGTAACAGATATTCAGCGTTCTATAACTGGTCCTAATATAGATGTTATATATTCAACATTTGATGAGCAACCAGAACATCACAAAAGAGTTACAGAAATGGTACTAGAGCGTTCAAAAAGAATAGTGGAAGGCGGGAAGGACTTAATTGTCCTTTTAGATAGCATTACTAGACTAGGACGTGCTTATAACTTGGTAACTCCTTCTAGTGGAAGAATTCTTTCAGGAGGTCTTGATCCTGCTGCTCTTCATATTCCTAAAAAGTTTTTCGGAGCTGCTAGGAATATAGAAAATGGAGGCTCTCTAACAATTCTTGCAACAGCATTAGTAGATACAGGTAGCAAAATGGATGACGTCATATTTGAAGAATTCAAAGGAACAGGAAATATGGAATTAACACTAGATAGAAGACTTTATGAAAAAAGAATATTTCCTGCTATAGATATATTAAAATCTGGTACTCGTTGGGAAGAAAGTCTTCTAACTACAGATGAAAAAGAAGCTATGTATAAATTAAGAAAGCTTTTGGGTAATATGTTGCCTATTGAAGCTACAGAACATATAACTAATCTAATGCTTAAAACCAAAACAAATAAGGAGTTTGTAGATCTTGTAAAGAGAATAGAAAAATTTTGAAATTTTTAAAAAAACTCTTGCAATTTCTAATAATATGTGATATAATTAGTTTGAGCAAGCGGCGAAGTGCTTTTTAGTAAAAGTATTTCGTGCAGCCGGGTCCTATTTATAGGGCAACAGCCGTTCGTGAAAGCGGGCAGCCTGTGAGACGTGTTCTCTTAGGTTGCCCGCTTTTTCGTCTACATTTATAAAAGGAGGATTCTAATGGAAAAAATATTGAAAAATCTAAAGACGAATTATGAACTAACTCTGGCACTACTTTGTGGTGTGTTTATGCTTTTTGCTTGGCTAGCAGAGCTATCAGGGCATTACACAGTTAGTATAGTCATATATGTATTGGCATATTTGGCTGGTGGTTTTGTGAAAGCAAAAGAAGGATTTATAGAAGCAATCAAAGAAAAAGACTTAAACGTAGATGTTCTAATGATGATTGCAGCAATTGGTGCTGCTGTAATAGGCTATTGGGGAGAAGGAGCAATGCTTATTTTTATCTTTGCTTTAAGTGGTGCTATGGAAACTTATACTTTTAACAAATCCCACAAAGAAATAGCAGCCCTTATGGGCTTACAGCCAGAAACCGCAATACGCTTTGAAAATGGTAAGGAAGAAGAAGTAGCTGTAGCTGATCTGGCTATAAACGACATTATTCTAGTAAAGTCTGGAGATGGTATACCTGCAGATGGTGAAATAACGCTTGGAGAAACTAATGTGGACGAATCAGTAATGACTGGGGAACCCATACCAAATGAAAAGGCCGTTGGTGATGAAGTTTTTGCATCTACAGTAAACTTGCGTGGTTCTATACAAGTAAAAATCACTAAACCTAGCGATCAAACATTATTTCAAAGAATTATACGATTAGTACAAAATGCCCAAAGCGAAAAATCTCCTTCTCAACTTTTTATAGAGCGATTTGAGGGTCCTTATGCAAAGGCAGTTATACTTATTGCTCTCGGGATAATGCTCTTAGGATATTTTGTTTTTAATTGGGAACTAACACTTTCGGTATATCGTGGATTAGTAATGTTGGTTGTGGCATCTCCTTGTGCCTTAGTAGCATCTATCACTCCTGCCACTTTATCTGCTATTTCTAATGGAGCTCGCAGTGGTATATTATTCAAAGGAGGCGTTCAGCTAGAAAGACTCGCAAAATTGGAAGCGATTGCATTTGACAAAACAGGTACTTTAACAAAGGGTAAGCCATTAGTTACAGACATATATACAAGAGATGGTATAACTGAAAAAGAATTGCTGGAAATAACCGCATCTATAGATAGTCATTCTACCCATCCTTTGGCAGATGCTATAATTAATCACAGCAAAAATGCCTTTGGTATAGATATAATACCTCCTTCTTCTATAGAAAACGTGGTTGGTTTTGGAGTACGAGGTAGCTTTAATGATAAAATATACAAAATAGGCAAAGCAGAATTTATAGGTGAAGAAGCTGAAAGTTTTTGCGATAACATAGCAAGCAAACTTCAAGATGAAGGTAAAACAATTGTATATACAAGCGATGAGGAAGGTATAGTCGGTTTAATAGCTCTAAAAGATACAATACGCCCAGAAGCAGTAAATGCCATAGCTAGCTTGCAAGCTTTAGGCATAGAATCTGTTATGATAACTGGTGATAATGAAAAAACTGCAAAAAGCATTGCCGCTGAAAGTGGTCTTAAAAGTTATTATGCATCTTGTCTTCCTGAGCAAAAAGTAGATACAGTAAAAGATTTAAAGAAAACATATGGTACGGTTGCTATGGTAGGAGATGGCATAAATGATGCCCCAGCCCTAGCTACGGCAGATATAGGCATCGCTATGGGAGAAGGCACAGACGTTGCATTAGAAACCGCCGATGTAGTACTTATGAAAAGCGATTTGGAATCATTATCCAAGGCAGTAACCTTATCTAAACGATTAAAACGCATTACAAAACAAAATATTTTCCTTGCAATATCTATTATCGTAGTATTTAGTGTAGCTAATTTTATAACGTCTGTACCAATACCACTTGCAGTAGTTGTCCATGAAGGAAGCACGATAATTGTTATATTAAACGGGTTAAGGTTACTAAAAAGCAAAAAATAAACTATATCAAAAACACCCTTTCAAAATGATTGGGTGTTTTTTGTTGAGTTAGTTTAAAAATATAGTTATTTATTATCCTGAAATAAATTTCTTAATTTTCTTCTCTTGTGCGGATGGATTTAACATTAGAATTTGCTCCTTAATTTTCTCAAAAGCTTCATCTTTACCAATTTTAGAAGCTTCATCAAACACATCATCACCAAAAAAGCGTTCAGTTGTGCAAAATACAGTTGATGACCACCCATAATTTTCGCCTTTTTGCGAAACCTTTTGCTTTCTGCCACACATCGTTAAAAACATTTTCATTTGTAGCTCGGTCAAAGCTCTATCAAATGCAGATTTATCCTCTTTTGAAAATCCCCCTAGCTCCTTGATAGCATGAAGAGGCAAAGTGCCATTTAAACGTACAACTTCATAAATACGCTTCGCAAAATGGCTGATGGTACCATCTGCATAAGTTTCTTCAAAACTCATATCTTCACGTCTAGCTACTAAAAAATAAGGATACCAATCTTTAGTAATGTACCCACTCTTTTTAAAAAACAGCTTGCCATAGGCAATATCACTACGCTCATCCAAAACTCGCATACGCCACTCCCATGGGTCGGTGTCAGGATCCTCTGTATGCCAGCGTATAGGTGTTTCATAAGGGGCAATTTCATTCCAACCCCAAGGTATGATGGCGTAGATACCTTCACTGTTGCCACCCCCCATTGAGAAACCTGCATCAAGCAATGCTTCTACAAAATCATTGTAATTTTTAATAATCATATTTCCTCCTTCACAACAATTACCTCACTAAAGGCATTCTTCTACTAAGTTGCTGTATTATGTTGTCTTGTTTGTCTCTAATATAAAGTTCTATGTAAATTTCCACTATAGGAATTGGGGCAGGATCATCAGGAGCAGCCTGGATTTCTAAAAAACTAGTAGTAAAACCTAGAGGGGCTACGTTTGTTATATAGAATTCTGTTTCATCTATTGTTATTCGCACACTATATGTAAAAATATCATATCTAAAACGATTTTCAAATTCATCTTGTGAAAGACGTGTTAAAGAAAAGAGGTTATAGCTAGAAACTTGTGCAAAATTTTCTGTTTCATAAAGAGTAGCAGCAATAGTTGTAATCAAAGAAGCACCTAAATGATAGCTTAAACTTTTTCTATAAGCCATATCATTCAAATTATTTATATGAACTATCATGGCTAAAGCAGGTAGCATAAAAATACTTAAAATTGCTAGAGAAAGAACGACTTCTAAATAACTCATGCCGGCTGCATGGCGAGCAGTAAACACTTTAGTGCTTACGATCAACCTCCTGTTTGAGTCTTTTATAATTTTTTTCATAAATTAAATTTTAGCAAATTTCTTGCAAAAAGTCAAATTTTTTTATTTTTTTATAATTCTTGAAAATATATTGACACGCTAAATAAAATATGATATAATTATACTCTCAAGTTAGATTTAGCTAACATTTCTTAAGGAGTGAATTTGTGAAAACACTAATACTAGCTATAGCCCTTTTAATAGTCCTTTCTGTTATTTCTCTATTTATTGGGCCTGTTTCTATAGAAAATATATTTGATATGACCTTCGAACAAAGGCAAGTTATGCTTATTGGCCGTTTACCTAGACTTGTTTCTGTAGTAATTACTGGTATAAGCATGAGTATAGCTGGTCTTATAATGCAATGTTTAACTAAAAATAAATTTGTTGCCCCGACTACTGCAGGTACTATGGACGGTGCCAGATTAGGTATTTTAGTAAGTATGATGATAGGTATTTCTAGCATTTTTATGAGAAGTGTTTTTGCTTTTTTTTTCACACTTGCTACAACTCTTATTTTTATAAAAATAATTAACACTATAAAAATTAAAAATATAATTTTCGTTCCACTTATCGGAATAATGTATGGAAATATTTTGGCTAGTATAGCTATGTATTTTGCATATGCAGGAAATTTTGTGCAAAATATTAACACTTGGCTAATTGGAGATTTTTCAGCGGTGCTGAGAGGTCGTTATGAGATGCTATACATAACTATACCTTTACTGATAGCTTCCTATGTCTTTGCAGATAAATTTGTTATAGCTGGAATGGGAAAAGATTTTTCTAAAAACTTAGGCGTAAATTATAACATTATACTTAATATCGGAATGATAATAGTTTCACTTCTTAGTACCGCTGTTTTATTAACAGTTGGTGTTATTCCTTTTTTAGGTGTTGTTGTTCCTAATATTGTTAGTATTTTGTTTGGCGACAACCTTAAAAAAACTCTTCCTATAGTCGCTCTTGGGGGTGCTATATTTTTGCTTATTTGCGACATTATCGGTCGCCTTATAATACACCCATTTGAAATACCTATTAGTTTAACCGTCGGTGTTATTGGTGGAGCAATATTTCTCTTTCTTCTATTAAGGAGGAAATCTTATGCGTAAAAAAATTTATTTTAAAATGGGATTTATGCTTTCACTTGTACTAATAACGATTCTATTGTATATGTTTCATGAAATAGGTCCAAGACCAGACTTTGTTCTTCCTAGACGTGGAATGAGAATTTTGAGTATGTCATTAGTAGGAACAGCTATCGCCTATTCATCTATAGTGTTTCAAACTATTACGAATAACAGAATTTTAACACCTAGTATTATAGGCTTTGAGTCTGTTTACATGTTTATACAAACTGCAATTGTATTTTTACTTAGCACAGGAACTTATTTCATAACTGGAACTGAGAACTTTTTATTATCAGTAGCTTTTATGATGTTATTTTCCTTAGTTCTTTACAAAATACTTTTTGGTAGTGAAAGACAAAATATTCACTTAATCCTTTTAGTTGGGATGGTTTTAGGTGCTATGTTTTCTTCATTCACATCATTTGTACAGATGATAATAGACCCAAATGAATTTTTTATCCTTCAAAATGCTATGTTTGCAAGTTTTAATTCTATAAACCAAGAAATTATAATGGTAGCAAGCATGATGATAATAGCTACCTTAATTTATAGCTTGCGTTTAAACAAATATTTGGATGTTATGGCTTTAGGTAAAGAAAACTCAATTGGTCTTGGTGTAAATCATGCAACTTTTTCCAGGCAGTATTTATTGATGATTGCAATATTAGTAAGTGTTTCCACTGCTTTAGTAGGTCCAATAACATTTCTAGGAGTAATAGTAACTAATTTAACATATCAATACTTGAAAACGCACAAGCACTATTATACAATTACTACGTGCATATTCATGACGATTTTCACAATAATTGCAGGTCAATTTTTAGTAAGTAGAGTTTTTAATTTCGGTATAAATTTAAGCATTATTATTAACTTTATTGGTGGCCTATATTTTATGTATTTATTACTTAAAGACAAAGGAAGGTAGTATGTTAGAGATCAAAAATATTTCTAAAAGATATGGTGAAACACAAGTTTTAAAAGATTTTACGCTAAATATAGAAAAAGGTAAAATAACAACTTTTGTTGGTGCAAATGGAGCAGGTAAGTCTACTATTTTATCTATAATTGCTAGGCTTATGAAAGCTTGTGATGGTCAAATTTTGCTTGAAGGAGAACCTATTACAAATATTAAAGATTTTGAAATGGCTAAAAAAGTCTCTGTTTTGAAGCAAACTAACAATATAAATGTTAAACTTACTATTCGTGAATTGGTTAATTTCGGAAGATTTCCTTATTGCAAGGGACGATTAAAAAAAGAGGATATTGAAGCGGTAAATCGCGCTTTAGGCTATCTAAATCTTACAGAAATTCAAGATAAGTATATAGATGAACTTTCAGGTGGGCAACGTCAGAGAGCTTATATAGCAATGATAGTAGCACAGGATACAGAATATATTTTGCTAGATGAACCACTAAACAATTTAGATATGAAACACTCTGTACAAATTATGAAAATTTTAAGAAAGCTAGTGGACGAATTAGGTAAAACGATATTAGTAGTAATCCACGATATTAATTTTGCATCTTGCTATTCAGATAATATAGTAGCACTAAAAGATGGAAGGCTAATAAAATCAGGAACAGCATGTGAAATGATTTGCAAAGAAAATTTAAAAGAAATTTTTGATATAGACTTTAACATTCAAGAAGTAAACAATAATAGAATTTGTGTTTACTTCAAATAAAGGAGAAAGAAATGAAAAAAATACTATTATTAAGTGCATTAGCCTTTTTAGCAGCTTGTGGAGTGGGAACAGGCGTAGATTCTCCATCAGAATCACTAAGACCAGGAGATTTTACGAGACCATTTGAAGAAGGATATAAGGTTGATGAAAATGAATATGTTTTGATAACACATTTTTCAGGGCAAACATTTGTACCTGTGAACCCTCAGCGTATTGTTATATTTGATTTAGCCACGTTTGATAGCCTAGATTATTTAGGTCTAGGAGATAGGATTATAGGTGCTCCAACTGAGCAATTAACACCAATTTTAGGACACTATAGCCATCTTCCAAGCTTAGGAACAATGCATGAACCAAATTTAGAGCTTGTAGTAGCAGAAGATCCAGATCTTATAATAATAATGGGTCGTGCAAGACCTATGTTTGATGAACTTACACAAATAGCACCAACTCTAGATTTTGGAATAAATAATATGCAGTTTTTAGAATATGTTAGACGCAATGGCTATTATTTAGGTCGTCTTTTTGGAATAGAAAGTAGAATAGAAGAAATTCTTTCAGAAATAGATGAACTTATAGAAGAAACTAAGCAATTAGCAGAAAATACAGATAAAAAAGCTCTTATAGTCATGTATAACAACGGTGCAATAAGTGCTTTTGGTCCTCATTCTCGATTTGGCGGTTTAATACATGACGATTTAGGAGTTCCTTATGTAGATGAAGGTATTGAAATCGTAGGTCACGGCATGATAATATCTAATGAATATATAGTAGAGAAAAATCCAGATATTATCTTTGTTATAGATCGTGGAGCAACAGAAGGATATGGAGCAGGCTCATTAATGAACAGAGCAGATTTTGAAAATGAGCTTGTACAATTAACTAATGCCTATCAGAATGGGAATATATTTTATTTAGATAGTATTACCTGGTACGTATCACCAGGTGGTTTACAAGGTGTTAGAAGCCAGATTACTGAAATTAGAGATGCACTTTTAAATGCACAATAAATTATAAATAAGCCTTCTCGAACGCTATTCAAGAAGGCTTATTTTTTTTACAACTACTTCCTCTCTTTCCTCTTCTTCTAGCCTATTTTCGATATTTTTTATATCAATAGCTATTCTTTTGCTTGAAAGTTTGAGTGCATTTATCTTTATCATTAATTTTTTTATTTCCAAATCTAGGATAACTACACTTTCTTTGTTAGTTTTATACTTTGCATACTGTACATGCTGTTTAAGAAGCCATTCACGTTTTATATAAGCACTTTCCGGTGTATTTATACCTAGGGGAAAGCGAATTGGTTTTATAAATTTATAGATTGGAAGCTCTATTCCCATCAAACTTTTATACCGAACATTTAAATCACCTGTTTCAATGCCTTTTGCTAACTTTGTAGAAAAGTTGTTTTTTTCCTTCAATAAAAATTTAAGCTTTTTCTCTAATGTTTCTATAGCTTTATTTATTAATTTTAATTTTTCTGTTGCTTTTTTTAATTTCATAATATACCTAAAAGTCCTTTTGCTATAGTTAAAGACTCTTTAAGTGTTCTACTTTCATATTCTTCTTGAGCTAAAAAGTTTTTTTCAAATTTTTTGCCAAATTCAAGATATTTTTTATCATCTTCTGTTAATGCTTCTTCGCCTACTATATATGCTAAATCACGAATTTCATGTACTTTGCTATAAGCTGCAAAAAGTCTATTTGAAATTTCAGC
>Ga0136643_10010222_pt1 | contig 13842 bp, 9 predicted proteins | sample TergutLab28metaG_FD_96883 | JGI IMG/M metagenome (GOLD analysis project Ga0136643, IMG submission 96883) | Labiotermes labralis P1 segment gut microbial communities from Petit-Saut dam, French Guiana - Lab288 P1 (version 3) (version 3) | ecosystem: Host-associated > Arthropoda: Insects >...
TTATATAAACTCTTTTAGCAGAAAAATTTTCAGAACCTGATGATAGCCGCTACAGGCCGAAACATGTAGTTCTTCCTTGCTAATAAACACCATCATTTAGCCATAATTTATAGTTGTGTTTTTTGACGAAATTCACCTTACCATATAGTTTAAACGCACAACGGCGACGACAAACCTCAGAGTTATTGTTGTTGTCGTTGTTGTTGTTGTTGTGTGGCTGTAGATCCTGCTGCTGTAGGGCTGGGGGCCCACCCACCACCTCCCTAATTACACATGTCTTCCCTGCCATGAATTTTCTATGGACATGAACTTGTGAGATGTAGGATGGCCGAAGTTCTAGCGAGAGGAGAGAAAATTGATGAAAAAGAAAGAGAAAATTGGAACTTCCATTTATTTCTCAATTCTAGAGCATGAAAAGTCTGTGAATGTGCAATGGAGACAAATTCTCCATGACGACTGCAATTCTGATGGTTGTGCACTCTGTGTAAAGTCAGAGAAAAGCCACATCTTCGACTCCGATTTATGTAAGTTTCTGAACATTAAGACGTTTGGGCACAGAAGGGTCTGACGTAAAGGAGAAGGGGTTAGCAGCTGGATGTGTGTTTTATAAGAGACGGCGCAAGAGCTGTCGGCGACCACGAGGGTACGATTGCAGTTGAAGGGAACGCAACACATTCTGGTATTATTTATTTCTCGAAAACACTTTATGGTTTCAGAAAGGCGCATAAATTCTAGGTCTTTACGTGGCATTAACTGTAAAGGAACGCTGAATCTGTCCAGAAATGAGACAGAGGAGATGAATCAAAATTTGATTGAATAACATAGCTAAAATATTAAGAGATCCTTATTATAATGACTGCTCAATTCGCAGCTTTATTTCCTTTCACTGGACTAAAGCTTAGGGCCACGACCTCAGCAGGCTGTATGTGTGCTCTCCAGTTTGCACTTGTTGTAGAAGTTTGTACATTTCAACGAAGGTTTTACACGTGGCTAAATTTAATGGTCATCCCATCCTATTAAAAGTCAAGTAAGTATTTCTTCTCAATTTGATGTACATTTGTCCGTGCATCGTAATATAAGCGTAGAGAAGAAAACCAACTAGATGCTACTGAAAGATTTATTGCTCTTATAATCTGCTCAACTTGTTTCGGGCACTTATATGCCCATCATCAGAAGTTCGAGATTATACTTGTGTTATTACCGCATATGGTGTGTAATGCTTTGGTTGCTGGTGGTCGGCGGTCAGGTGCAGGGCAACAGGCTATGCGTCCGGGATGAGGGAAGCTGCTCGAGCAACAATAACGAAGTCAGTGGTCAGATTCACGCTCCGGCCGCAGAAAAGGGCTCCGGTACCAATTGAATAGGATACATAGTGGGTCCCAGAGCTAGCGTGAGTAGTTTGGAAAAGGAAAAAAATATTTCTTCCTGTCAGAAGTCCAAGACCCTACCCTGTACATTTCTCATAGTTTATAATAGTCAATCAAAACACGGCAGACATGCTGAAATGGTTGTATGGCCAAGCAATCTACAGTCACAAATTACGTATGGTGACATATGTTAAAAAATATGCAATGTAAGGTTATTTTACTGACGTCAGGAAGCAGGCGGTCATATATTAAGAAGTGTTTTACACAACGAACATCTTTGGTAAAAGATTTGTCAACAGCAAAACCCGTGCAGTCTGTCTTAGAAATTATTACATGATTTTTTTTAAAAATACCTGATCGGTCTCGGGTAATAAAATAATTTGATGTTTATTGGACCGTGCATCATTGTGATAACTGAAGAACAAAAACCAACTAGATGCTGCTTGTTATTTTATTGTACTTCTTGTAGGCTCAACATGTTTCGAGCATTACTATGCCCATCATCAGGATTTCGTGACTGTAATGTTGATTACCACATTGGTCGTTTCGTTCTTGGTTTACTGTAGGTTGGAGGTTAGGTGCGGTTAGGTTGAAGTAGTGGCCGGGCTGCAGGTTTTAGCCTGCAGCCCGGACACTACTCCAACCTAACCGCACCTAACCTCCAACCTGCAGGTTTTAGCCTGCAGCCCGGACACTACTCCAACCTAACCGCACCTAACCTCCAACCTGCAGGTTTTAGCCTGCAGCCTGGACACTACTCCAACCTAACCGCACCTAACCTCCAACCTGCAGGTTTTAGCCTGCAGCCTGGACACTACTCCAACCTAACCGCACCTAATCTCCAACATGCAGGTTTTAGCCTGCAGCCCGGACACTACTCCTGCATAACCGCACCTAACCTCCAACCTACAGCAAACCAAGAACGAAACGACCAATGTGGTAATCAACAGTATAGTCGTGAGAACTTGATGATGGGCATAGTAGTGCCCGAAACATGTTGAGCCTATAAGGAGTACAATATTATAATAAGTGACATCTAGTTGGTTTTTATTCTTCAGTTATTCAATAAAATCATTATTTACCATTATTTAACTGACGTTATTCTGAAAATAGAGCAAAAAAACTGAAAATGAGCCAGGTTGTACAATGAAAAAGCTGTAAACCTTACGTTAGAGAACTATACATCTGTTGCTCGCACATTTCAACCACAATTTCTGACAGGCAGATTACATTTCATGTAGGCTAGTTTAGGTCAAGAGTGACATGACAACAGACGGGCACCTACAGACGAAGCCGCGATAAACACTAATAAATAATCCTGTGCCTCAGTTTAAAATGATGCAGTCCGTCACTTCAAAACAGCGTATTCGGTGATTGATGGGAGTACACTTTGTGTGTGGATAACAAGTGGCAGCTATTTTACCCTATTCTTTGTGGTTTATTTTAGGAGTATTTCAGAATATCAAACCATGAAACGTCAGTGTGGGATGTCTGGTGAATAATAAATTAGAAAGCACTGGAAAAGAGGTGTATTCGTCTAATCGATACACCATCCCAGCTCTGGAGTTATGTTGACAAAAATAACGAAAACTTAAGTGCCAATTGTTGGAGTTCCGGTAGACTTTAAACGGGATTTACTGCAGTACTTTCCTAATCGGTAGAACTGATTGTGTCACTAAAGCTTCAAAATAAATAGTGTAATGTTTTCAGACCAAACGACGATGAAATAATGTTATGTTAATTCCATGTCAACGTTGTTTTCAAGGTAGTATATTTATCAATAAATTTTTAATTAAATCGAAGTGAAAAAAGTAATTTAATTTTCAATTAGTAAAAGGAGCGTGAAATTTGTTGTGTGGATGTAGATGGCAACACAATATATTTATTTCATTTGAGCATAATGGGCATGAGACTCCGAAGTACATTCGTCTAGGTCAAGATGGTGTCAATTTGCGACTTTTTGAAGATGTCTTTATCCTTTTGACGCCTAACGTCAACTATTGTTGACGTATCGCACCGCTAACCTCCAAAGGTACATTTTATATATTTATTCAACAAATATAGGTATCAATATTTTAAACATGTGTGTACTGTCCGTTTTTTTCCTCTTCAAAATGCAGTTTGTTTCATAATTCTAACGTGCGTGTATTTGGTTCACGTATTGTTCACATTTTATATACAGGGTGTGCTAAAATTAAAAAAATAAATCCGGCGCCAAAAGGTTAAACACTTTGGTTCCTTACAATGCGGCAAATTTCTTGACTAAGTGAGTCGCTACTAGATTGTAAGAAAACTTGCCTGTACTTATTTCGAAATTTTTCGAAGTGTTGTACATTTATTTAAAATAAAAACAAAAAAGTCAGTATCTCCTTAGAAAGAAGGAAGTTTCCTTTCTCATGTTTTTTATCCACAAAATTACGAAGATTTCAGAATTGAAAACTCTACTTGTATACTTCATAGAACAATCGTAAGACTTCCGTTAACCTACCAGCTGCATGGTTCAGCCCTTCAAAGTTAATATCGGCTCAGCTGTTCTAGAAAACTCTCGACTTCTACTGCAGCCAGCAGTTCCTTTGCCGTGTTCATATAACCAAACCAGCTATTTTGCCCTTTTCTGAGCGAGTTAAAATCATCTGATGGCAAACAATTCAATATATTTATTTCTTGTTCACACGATCTATGAAGATGGAACAGACAGTGTTCCAAAACGTCGGTACATAAAATTCAGACGTCGGGGAATCACCCAAAAGGATACAACTTTCACAACACGGCGAATGTTTGAAATCAAGGATATTTATAACCCGTTACACAGTGAGGTTTCTTAATGGTCCGGTTCCACGAAGTTGTCGAAAGAGAATTCAGTGTCTATTTCTTTACCTGCCGCATGTCTCGACTATTTCGTTCTTGACTTCGTAATTAAAAAAATGTTTTCTGAAGGACATAAATTATTAAGTTCCTCACTAAAATCTATAAACTCAATCAACAACCCATAATACATCGTTACATATTCATAGGCACAATAAATAGTTATTAAAAGCTCCGATAAACGTAACCACAACTTGGTTTAACAATAAAAATTGCTGCATTTTGTCCGTAGTGGGAACTTTCCATCCAATGTGACTAAATGTGATTATTTTTCCAAAAAACCTTAGAAGATTGATTTTATCATGGAGTTTATGTGTTTTAAAGTGGGTTTAAAGCTTCCGAGAACGAAACAAGTAAAATCCGGGCTATTTTGGGATTTTACGCTTCGCAGATTGGTAGTTCGCTACGGAATTTCTTAGTCAAGCAATCCAAGAAGATGAGACCGTTACGTTGTCCCAAAACTTTGGTACGGAACTACCAACTTACCCTGTGTAAAATCCCCAAAAAGCGCAGATTCCAGTTACATCACGGCGGGAACCTAAAATCAAACAGTGAATAAGTTATTTAGTTGCTGCACGTACTGGAGTAAATAAATGGCTTCAGACGTTCTGGTTTGGTAGGCAACATAGAAGATTTATTAACTCCAAACGTTCCTTCGAATTGTGTGGTATAAATAACGCTGACATTCTGACATTCAGTGCAACCAACCGGAAGATCTGGGTCTCCAGATTCGAAGACTTGGAAGTATCAGAACTCACAGACAATTTCATGTCGAAAATTAAGCTGGGAATAGTTAAACTGGAGCCCAAAATTATGTGATCCTTAATTTGTAGGCAAGTTACAATACAATAAACTTCGATTAGGCGGATGCAGGAATGTTTATGTGTATTCACCTGTCACAAAATTAGTTAATGCTTGACTGTGCTCTTAGTCCAAATTGCTACTATCACTATCTCTCAAATAAATGTAAATTAATCCTTCAAAGGACATTCGTACTCAGCCCTCCATGTGCTTCAAAAGAACTCAATGTTCTACCCAGAGTTCCGAACGTCTTTCCGCACGAACAAACATAAATCTTCGTGATCATCAGTTAACTCAATACAGTACACTATGGGCACATGTTTCGTCTCTTATGTTATTCAGAAAGGATAAATTTTTAAGGTATACGGAAATTCATTTTCTTTAAAAGGAGTGAAGCCTTAAGAGTTTCATTATGTCTATGGTGAATAAGAACAAACTCAATAAATGCCAAAAACTAACGATGGTTTTTTGTCATTAGCAGGGCCGATTTAAGATTATCGCCATCTATACGAATGCAAGGAGACCCCCCACTATTTGTGGGGGTGTGCAAATTATTTTGAAATTCAATAAAATTCCATTCCGTCTTAACACAACACAAATACATTAGTTTTAGGGCTATCTGTTTCGGTTTAAAAAAAAAAGGTCCATTCAGTGTGTACATACATTATGGGATCCCATAGTGTGTACATAAATCATAATAAGCATGAAAAATTTTAAGTTTAAAATTCCAAATTTAAAATCTATACACAGGACGCATTTTATATGTGTATTGAATGTGAGTGTTCCTATCGGTATGAGGGTAGTTTCGGAGTAAATATTATTTCAACTTATATATATATATATATCAAGTTGACACAACATTTGTTGCGAGAGTACCTACATACCGATAGGAAAACTTACATTCAATATATATATATAAAGGCTGCCATTTTTTGTTCTATGTTCTTTATAATCACACCATAGAACAAAAAATGGCAGCCTTTAGTTTCCACATAACTAGAATGCATTATTTACCTCCTAATCCAGACAAGAAACAAACAGAATGGGAAATAATACAATCAGTTGCTAAGAACAAAAACTTTCCGCAACACCTGCTACTGTAACTTAACTGACAGATAATATACAAAGCCAACAACAAAAAAACTAGCAAGAATGACAAAAAAATCTGGACAACATTTACCTTCCACAGACCAAAGATCCAGAAAAATTACCAATTTTTTAAAAAATACGAATATAGGCATAGCGTTCAAGACTACAAAAACATTGCACCATCTCATAAAACCCATAGCACCAACCCGGTTACAAGAACATGAAAAAAGTGGAATATACAAAATTACGTGCAAGACTTCCCACAAAGCGTATGTCGGGCAGACAAGTTGAAAATTAAAATCAAGATTCCGGGAACACACACGGTACATTAATAACAATGTCCCTCGCTCGGCATATGCACTACATATACTTAACTGCAGACATGAATATATGAACGAATGTACATCCAGTCGTTCTACCATAATAATGAACTCATCCCCGAACAATATCTGAACGAGCATAATCTTATGTTTGACCTCCTTCATTCATATACTACATGTCATAACCCACCTGACGCCTAACCCACAATCCCATGCATTCCAACCAGTCCTCTCCCAACCTGTACACCAGAAGGCCACCTATAGGGTAAGCACGTTTTAACAGCAGTCAAGTTGCATTTTCCGTAGATTCAACAATTAATGTAAAGTAAATAGACACCGCACAATCTTAATAACTGGATAAACACAACTTTTTTTTTAGATAGGTAATGTAAATAGACATCGTATTTTTAAAAATTCTAACACCCGGACAAATATAACCTTATAGATACAATAATTAATCAGCAGTTTATACGATTATTTGACCAGATAGACTAAGCAAACATAAATGTAAATAGACATAGTACCTTTCTAATACGTTTAATAACTGGATAAACATAACCTCTACATGACATAACATGTTTATAGTAAGTAATACACAGTAATCATACCCGAATATTTCACACATACATTTTACTACTATTTGCTCATATTTATAGAATTGTATTTTAGTAATTTTAGACCACTCACTTGTTTCAGTGTGATGATACCAGATGCTGTGTAATGCAATTTTGACCTCTCGAAACATGTAGAGGCATGAAATAAACTTATTGTAAAACAAAAATTTTGTGCATCAAGTTGGTTAATTACTGAGATGCACGGTCAGCAAAACGTCAAAAAACTATGGGATCCCATAATGTATGTGTAAACTGAATGTACCGCCCTGCAGTTAACATTGGCCTGAAGATGGTTTTGTAGAAAACGAAACATGTAGCCAAAATCTAATGTATTGGTGTTGTGTTAAGGCGGAATGGAATTTTATTGAATATTAAAGAACACAACGCGATGGTTGCTATTGAAACTATTTAAAGTTTTGTTTGAAATATGTTTTTTTTTCTTTTTCGCAATTTTTATATTGTTCTAACTGCACCCTTGGATAATGACTAGATGTGTTTAGGTCATCCAACTTATTTGTGTATTGGGTCTAGAAAAGTCTCAAACAGACCCTACTCACAATTGTATGCATGTGTGAGATGGTGTGTAAAGATAACGGTCTTTAGGATGGGATAGGGAAACAACAACTGACATATTGCCTAATTATGATCATTTAAGGCAGTACAGAAAATTGTTCATTGAATTTAGTTAGAAATAAAAGGGCCACCGCGCTTCATGTACTTACGCCCACAATGTGGTTCTCTTTCATACACTCGTATATTCGTCTTTTAACACGCAAAGTACGTATCGTCGACTTGGAGCAAGAAGTATGAGATGCTATGTTCATCCTTGCACTTCATTGGCGGGCCGTGGAGGGAAGGCAGGTTTCGTATATTTACCTTCCCTGTGTGTGTGTGTGTGCTTGTGTGGGTGCGTGTGTGTGTGTGTGTGTGTGTGTGTGTGCTCTCGCGCGCGCGCGCGTGGTTGCGTGTCCGTATGATATTTATATCACATGTTCCTATTCACGTCTTGTTTAATGTATTTTTGGTGAATACTACAGAATCAGAAATAGACCTTTCACAGTTCCCCCTTCTTCCAAAAGGGAACGAGAGGCAACCTTCAGTTTGTAAATAACTCCACGAAACAGCCTTCCTCGTACAGCCAGTGAATCCTCAATATCATTAACAAATTCTCCGAATTTTGTGGAAGCGAAATGTACACTACTCTTCTTTAAGGTTGCACAGTGCATTTCGCAGAGTCGTTTAATTAGCACACCAGCTAATGCACATACAAAAAAACATTTTACATTACAACATCTAAAATCGCTCCAACATGTTTCGATCCTAAGATCATCTTCAGGAAGCTACACTGTTCCTTGCTAAAGTCACAATTTTTTAAAAACACTCACTAATTAATTTCCTTACATTAACTTGGTGCTGTGGCAGCATGTCGTATTGTGTAAGTCGTACGCCGCTCGTAAGGAAATTAATCAGTGAGTGTTTTTAAAAAATGTGACTTTAGCAAGGAACAGTGAGGCTTCCTGAAAATGATCTTAGGATCGAAACATGTTGGAGCGATTTTAAATGTTGTAATGTAAAATGTTTTATGTATGTGCATTAGCTGGTGTGCTAATTAAACGTACAGTAATCTTGTTCACATAGGGCAACTCCTCCCTATCTTGAGCCAGATTAATCCATCACACGCCAACACATCTTATTTCTTTCAAGATCCTAATTTAACCTTAATGACCTATTTACGTCTAGGTCCAAGTTGCTTCAATTCCCCAGATTTTCCCACAAAAACTTTGCAATCATTTCTATTCTTTACCATACGTGCCACACCCCCAGCCCAACTACCCTATTCCATTTCACAAAGCTCTCAACGGCCGTTGAGGACACCAGTTCACAGAACTCCTCATTATTCAACTTTGTCCTTCTCCCCGTTGCTTCCTCCCCTTTAAGTACAGCTATCTTCCTTACAACTTTCCTCTCACACACACTCAAGTTATGACCTTCACTCTATTTTAGACACCTAGTTTCAAACCCACATCAGGCAAGAGGAAAAATTAGATTCCTGTGTTTTATCTTCACGTTTTTACAGAGCAAACAGGAAAACGAAAAAATTCTGATCTAAAAAATTTCAAGCATTTACTAGTTTTAGTATGCATTAATTAAGACTAAAATTGTTAATGGTTTTCATAAATATTTAAGACTTTGTCACATTAGCAATTGGTTTACTTGCTGCTCTTAACCACAAAAACACGGAAATGAAAAATATTGTTGTTGGTAAAATTGTTTCTTGTACTTTGCATTAGGTGAAATTCTGACATAAGTCACTTCACTACGTCATGTAACTATGTCGTGTGTAGAAGAATTTGGTTAATTTAACCTGAAATATTAAGATGTGGGATAAGGAAATCATGAAAAATGTACTGTGTTATATTAATAATTGTCCAACGAGATACAACACAAAGCAGTCTATTATTCTGCAAGTTCTGTCTACATGTTTCGGGTGTCAACCACACTCATCATCAGGAGTACACAAAATTGTAACTACAGCTACCTCCCTGTAACTACAGCCTTCTGTAACTACAGCTACCTCCCTCCAAAGTCGCCAAGCTTGGCCACTTTGGAGAGAGGTAGCTGCACAAAAAATATGACCAGTACTGGAGACTGTAGTTAAAGTTTTGTGTACTCCTGATTATGAGTGTGGTTGACACCCGAAACATGTAGAGTGAACTTGCAGAATAATAAATAGACTGCGTTTTGTTGCATCTCGTTCGGCAATTATTATATTGATCAGCGAGGCACGGAACCAAAAACAAAAATATACTGTAATATGTTTCTTTTGGGTAATTCCCCGGCGTCTGAGATCTAATAGCCGACGTTTCGGAACACTATCGGCTCCATCTTCATAGGCAGGTGGATGAAGTATGACAGGGGATGGGATGTATGGTGTTTTTATATCTGACAGGGTATAAATACACCACACATCCCATCCCCTGTCATACTTCATCCAACTGCCTATGAAGATGGAGCAGATAGAGTGTTCCGAAACGTCGGCTATTAGAACTCGGACGCCGGGGAATTACCCAAAGAAACATATTACATATAGAACGCGTCGAAAGCTTAAAATCAAGAAAAATATACTGGGTTCTTTTTCCTCTGGTTTTCTTCAAATCTTGTGAATATATTTATCGGCTAATTATACCTTATTTTATGATAAAGACGCTCGTTTAGGACATTTAGTTAAGCACTTTAAGCAACTCGATTAAATGAATGATGTTGTTATGAAGCAGTGAATTAAAGGCTTTGAAATTACGACGTAAATATTAGGGCGAATTAGATGTCAACATTCCATGCAGCAGGGAGAAGGTAAAAATCTGGTAAATGAAACCAACTTGTTGCACGATTTATTCTCAGTGTATTTCATCAATTTTAATTATAAAATCTACATGTTTCGGACCTCTTCAGGTCCATCATCAGTAGGAACAACTCTATTTATGCGACAGTTGGTACTTGATGTATTGTATAGCTGATTATCAGGTATGCATTCTGCATACCAGAGAGAGGTCAGAAACATGTAGAAGTTATAACTAGAATTGACGAAATACACTGAGAATAAATTGTGCAACAATTTATTTTCATATACAAGATTATATAGAGATGCACGTTCAACAGAACATAAAATATAGTAGATAACACAGTCGCCCACTTACTCAGTAACTTCCTATCCTTTAGGGAACTCAATTCTTCATTGCAATGTGCATGGAGGGGGAATACACCTGGACCGAAAACTCACCTCGCGTAAACACATGTCAACAAAGAGAAAACAATTGGACGTCAAACTCCGCAAATTGTACCGGATCATTGGCCGAAAATAGCAGTTATCACGGGAAAACAGGCTACTCGTGTAGAAAGCAATCTTGAAACCTATCTGGACCAATGGCGTACAGTTGTGGGAATCAGCATCAAACTGTAATATAGAAACCCTACAAAGACTCCAGCCGAAAGTGTTACTGATAATTACGGACGCACTGCGGTATGTGCCGAATGCGGTAATAATACGTGACTTACAGGTGTTGTCGGTTAGACAAGAAGAGCGAAACTACAGTGTCACTACCGACAAAGGCTTAGCGATCACCCCAACAGCTTGGCTAAATCTCTATTTCAAAGACCAAATTACAATCGTAGGCTTAAGCTGTATTACCCTGCAGATATAGCAAATAGATTTAACTGATACTCTGCAACACCCCACAGACCATACCATATCATTTGTGATTGAGCTTAAATAGGAGATGTATCACTGGATGTATTGCCTGCGTGCCATTAATAGTGACTGTCAACACGATTGCTGAATGTCTTCGGACAGATTGCAACATTATGGGATATAAAATAAAAAATAATAAATTTTATGGAACCCAAAGGTTCTTTACCGCATTCACAAGTGCCGGCCACCTGTTCCTATCCTGAACCAGCTCGATTCAGTCCATACCCACCACATCCCACTTCCTGAAGATCAATCTTAATATTATCTTCCCATCTACGCCTTGGTTTCCCAAGTGGACTCTTTCCCTCAGATTTCCCTACCTAAAACCGTATACGCCTCTCCTCTCCCCCATATGCGCTACATGCCCCGCCCATCTTATTCGTCTCGATTTTATCACCCGAACATTATTGGGTGAGGAGCACAGTTCATTAAGCTCCTCATTTTGTAGTTTTCTCCATTCCCTTGCTACCTCGTCCCTCTTAGGCCCAAATATTCTCCTCAAACCCCTTTAGCCTACTTTCCTCCCTCAGTGAGCGACCAAGTTTTACACCCATACAAAAGAACAGGCAAGATAATACATCTTAATCGTGGATATGTTTGCTACAACGCAGTGGCGATAAAGAAAGAACACTTTCCTTGTATCGCCGCTATGAGGAAAACGTACCAACTCGATGTAAGTGTGCCCCAAGTCCCAGATCAGGACATCGTTCTTCCTCAGTGGACAAGTCTGAACTCTTGTAATCCGACAAGCATTACTCGTGTTGTAATCCGAGAGCATGTCTCCTGCTTTCTCAACCACTGACTATACCACAAAGCACGTATACCAGGGTTGTCCAATTGGCAGGATGGCTCAGCGATGCAGTTCAGTTTGCCCTCTAGTACGTCCGTTACTGCCCTGCGCATGGGCGTGCTTCTGGCGATGGATTGATACAGCAAGTTACAGAAAACATCTGTTCTTGTTCCTAAATTAATACGTGACGGACACAATTACACAACAACGGGCTCTGTGCTGTTTCATTCAAAGAAAATGCTTGTCTTGCTTTCTTCTGACAACGTGCAATGAGTATAATCCAGGTCAATTACTGTACAAATTCGTGTCCCACCCGCACCGCATGTTTCAATTCCAGAAACATGGAAGGATATTCCCGCTGATTTACATGAAATTAATACGGCTGGAGCCGGTCCACGTTTATAACGATGAGGAAACTGTCTTATGTGACGTCACAAAGGTTCAAAGAAACCGTCTCGCTGTATCAACACATTACACTGTAACTTTGATCATTTTTAACTTCGAATCGTGTTCATATACGTTCATCCTCCTTCTCCATCCCATCATTTGCGCAGCAGGCTCTTACCTACCGGACAACTACGGGTTCAGCTTAGACATAACGCAGTTCATGGAACAGGATCATCGAGAAATTACTAGATGTTCAGAAACTCTCTGAACTTGGGGCCCCAGACATCGTAAACGCCTTCACAAAAACATACCACTTGATCCTATCCACAGCCAACCCAAATTTTTATTTAATTTCACACCAAATCTGACCAAGACCAATGTTAATATATTTTGTTACACATTTCTCCTTTCCCCCATGTATGCTACATGTCCCTGTTACAATATCATTTTTTTGGTGTAATAAGCCGAAGGTCGTCCGAATGAAATTTTCTACAGTTTGTCCCTCCTTAAATGTACCCCTACTTTTTTAAACCTTCCAACTACAAGCAGCTGCGACTCTTAAAGAGAGAGGCCAGTCTTTACTCACACACAGAAGGTTTCGTAATGATATTTGTATGCAAAATACGTTAATTTAAAGAATGCCTGTACCAGATTTGACGTTCATAGGGCCGTGCATCATAATATATTTCTATAGTATAACCAACCATAAGCATCAATGTCTCAAAATTATTTTATTGGATTAAAACTACGTTTTCCAGACGGTCTTTCCGTCCATCATCAGGAGTTAGAGAATGTACATGCAGCAACAGGCATATGTCAAACAGATACTGCTGTCTGCTTGCTAGCAAGCAGTGGGCAGTGTCTGTTTGACATATGCCTGTTGCTGCATGTACATTCTCTAACTCCTGATGATAGACGGAAAGACCGTCTGAAAAACGTAGTGTTACTACAATAAAATAATTTTGAGACATTGATGCGTATGGTTGGTTATACTATAGAAATACCTGTGCCCTTTTTAAGGTAATACACCCGAATTGCCTACGGAGGGTTGAGATAAAAAGCACATAACATGTTAAATATCCTATATTAGTAATTGAAGTAATTTTACATTTCGTAAGCCGAAATAAGGGCTAGTTGATCACATCAGACTGTTCGATACACTTAATACGTTACGGTACGATTCGCGAGATTTCACAAACACTGAGTATAATCTGAACTTCATACTTTAGGTTTCTGTGACCGTGCATCGTGAGCAAATTGTGAAGAGAGAGAGAAAACCAACAAGATGCAACAATCAGATGTTTATTATCAACACTGTCTCAACATGTTTCGGGCATCATTATGCCCATCTTCAGGAGAACAA
>Ga0136643_10010224_pt1 | contig 13841 bp, 9 predicted proteins | sample TergutLab28metaG_FD_96883 | JGI IMG/M metagenome (GOLD analysis project Ga0136643, IMG submission 96883) | Labiotermes labralis P1 segment gut microbial communities from Petit-Saut dam, French Guiana - Lab288 P1 (version 3) (version 3) | ecosystem: Host-associated > Arthropoda: Insects >...
AGTTGGTATTTGAAGATCAGTGTGTAGCATATGGTTGTGTATGTACCACGGTGCGTCGGTCGCCATCCTGAGAATTTTGTTCTGTAGTCGTTGCAATATTTCTTTGTTTGATTGGGATGCTGTTCCCCATAATGGTACACCGTAAGTCCAAATGGGTTTTAGTATGATGTATATAAGTAATTTGTTGGATAGGGAGAGCTTGGATTTACGTCCTGTAATCCAGTACATCCGTTGCAACAGTAGACCCAATTGCTTGCGTTTAGTTTGTAAATGGGGTTTGGATGTCAGCCGACGATCCAGGTTAATTCCCAGGTATTTAATTGTTGTTCCTTGGGGTATGATTGTCCCATTTAGATGAACAGCTGGGCACTCACCGCTCCGCAGTTTGAAGGTAATATGAGTGGATTTTGATTCGTTTGCTCGTATGCGCCATCTATTTAACCAGTGTTCGAGTTTATCCAGATTTTGCTGGAAGTGCCGACCTGCGATGAAGGGATCGGTGTGGGATGCCAGTATTGCTGTATCTTCTGAATAGGTAGCAGTGAGTGGGAGATCAGAGACTGGTAGGTTAGCAGTGAAGATGGATGCTCCCTTGGGGTACTCCTGACTATATGTTATGTAATGGAGTGTATTCTTCGTGGTATCTCACCTGCAAGACTCTATTTGTGAGGTAGGATTTTAGAATGGAGTACAGGGGATGCGGAAGCGTTCGTTTTAGTTTGTGTAACAAACCGGGATACGAAACCTTGTCAAATGCTTGGCTAATGTCAATAAGAGTTGCGGTGCAGTAGCGTTTATGTTGGAAGTCCTCATGGGTTTTGTGCACTAGTCGGTGTGCTTGTTCTGTGGTTCCGTGTCGTGGCCGAAATCCGAATTGATGATCCGGAATCAGTTATTGTGATATGAGGAGGGGTTTCAACCGTTGTAGCAATAGTTTTTCTAATATTTTGGAGAGAAGTGGTAGGAGTCTGATTTGTCGGTACGAAGTCACTTCAGTTGGGTCTTTCCCAGATTTGGCTATCATGATTATTTGTCCGATCTCCCAGTATCTGGGGAAGTGTTCCAGGCGAAGACACGCATTATATATTTGGGTTAGTGCGCGAAAACCTTTCCGTGGTAGTTCTTTGAGCACTGAGCCTGTGAGTAAGTCGTAACCCGGTGCATTTTTAGAATTTGTATGTTATAGGATGATATTTGTGACTTCTCTTAAGCAAGTTTTTTTGAAGCGGAAGCGTCATTTTATGCGGTGAGCCTAGCTCTTGTAAGATATTGTCTTCCTCGTTTGTCGTGGCTTGTGAAGGGAATGGACAGAAGACCGTGCTGAGGTGATGTGCAAAGGCTGTTGCTTTTTGTTCATCCGTCCTGACCCAGGTGTTGTCTTGTTGTAATGGCGGTGTATGGTGCTGAGGCTGTTTCAGGTTGCGTGTCACTTTCCATAAAGAACAGTTTGTGTCCTTATGCGGCGTGAGGTTTTCCAGGTACTGTTGGATACTATTGTTTTTGTGGTTGTGGAGATGTTTGAGTTCTTTTGCTTGTTTATTATATATTTGTTTATCTTCTGGTGCCCACGTGATCTGCCATCTTCTTCGTGCTTTACGTTTGTCTGTTAACTTCTGCTTAATATACAAAGGACTGTTGTCAGACAGAGGCTGGGGTCGAGGGGGTGGAGTGGCCAACCTGGCTGCTTGTTGGATTTCAGCAGTTAGAATCGCTACTGCCGTTTCGATGTCGGATTTGGATTTTAGTGGTATCTGCTTATCAATACGTTCGTCTAGAGTATGTAGGGTGATTAAAATCGGGGTATAGTCTGATGAGAGTTCCAAACACGAGGCGATTTCCGCTTTTTGTGTGTTAGTGGATTTTGTTATGCAGAAGTCCAATAAGTCGGGTTGTTGTTTGTATCACTTGGCCAGAAAGTTGGTTGACGCGTCGATAAGTATTGTAGGTTGATGTTACTCATTGCTTTAAAAAGTTCCCCTCCTTTAGGTGTTTGTGAGTCTTGCGCCCCACGTCGTATGTTTTGCATTGAAATCGCCTCCTGCTATGAATCTATGTCGGAGTGTGCGGAAGAACCTTGTGTAGTCGGCCTCCTTGATGACGTGCTTGGGTGGGCTGTATACAGCTGCGATGTTTAGTTCTCCTACATCATCCTTGATGGCTATGCTGGTGGCTTGTATGTTCCCTTGCTTGTGCTCCCCTCGCGCGTAATGTTGACGTTTTGTCGAATGATTATTGCCGTGCCACCATGTGCAGTTTTATCTGGATGCAGGGTGTTGTATATGATATAATTGGGTATTTTTACGTGGCTTCTAGGAGTGAAGGGAGTTTCTGATAAGAGAAGGATATCTATATTAGATCTGTGTAGGAACTGTGTGATTTCTTGTGTGTGCTTGCATAGTCCTTTAGCGTTCGAAACATATTCGCAGGGGTATAGCCATTGGTGCGTTTGGAGACGAGGATCGAGATGAGGTTTATGAGTGTGTTCATCTGATCCATTATGTTCATCATTCTTTGGAGTTCTGATATGTCATTTGGGGGATGCGTTATTGTCGTTTGGGTAGTAGATATGGAAGGCAGATGTGCGTGGGATGAGGGGGTTTGTAGGGGATTTGGTTGTTGTTAACTGCCTGGGCGTAGGAAGTTGCTGACGGATTTAGTTTATTGCGCCTGTTGTGATGGGGTTTTGCGTCATGTATGTCTAGTAATTTGGGGTAGTGTTGTAATTTTTTGTGGATAATACACCCTCAGTTTGCCGGGCGCTGGTCTCCACAGTTCGCGCATTTCACTGCGGTGGCTTGGAACTTACAGGGGCATTCACTTGTAAGGCGTTCTTCTGCGCATTTCACGCATTTTGGTGGGTTTCGGCAATAATTTTTTGTGCCCATATTTCTGGCAGCGCATACATTCAGGAATCGCTCTCTTGACGTGTGGGGCATCTACTCTTACCATCGTGTGGAGGAGTGTAGTGATGTGGTATACTTCCTTATTGGTAGGATGAGGTTTTATATCTATGAAGTGTAGTGGCAGGGGTCTGTTCGTACCGCGCTGTTTAGCAGTCCAGGTATTTGTACCTTAATGTCCTTTTTCCATTATTGCCTGTTTGATGTCGTGTAAGTCCGTGGAGGGGTGTAGGTTTCGAAAGACTACTCGAAAGCTTTTGTCTTGTCGTGGTTTGTAGGTATGGAATTCCGTGTTTTTCTCCATTAGTGCTTTTATTATGGAGGTATAAATGGAGCTTTCCGTAGGTTGAACCCGGACCTATTCATTGGAGAGTGTTTTCACGAGATATTTGCCGGGTGGTATAACGTTGAGGAATTCAATAAGTGGCTTTATATTGGCCACTCCTGATATGAAAATCGGCGGAGGTTTATGGTTAGCGTGTGTGGCAGGAGCTTCATTCATGGTTTCCTCCGTGAGTGTACTAAATCGGTTTGAAGTTGTTAGGGTTTCTCCCAGCCAATAGTTTTTTTTTATATTTTTTTTATTTGGGTCTTCTTGCTTCTCTATGTTGCTGGTTCTCTTTCTACTTACTCTGTGCCATATTTCTGGAGAACGGGCTGAGCGGGATGGTCGGCGACCTTGTTTGGCAGTGGTGCTCGTGTGGTGTCACTGTTTCTAGTGGGCACATTGGGTAAAGTATCTGGTCGTGTGAGGTCTGGATTGTCACGCAAGAGGTTTCTAAACTCACACTCCCACATCGAAATAACCGTATAGCCAGCGTTTTATTTTCTGCACCCTCTCTTGAGTCTCCTCATGCCGGCTCAGCAGAGTTTCTCCCTTGTTACCGATGGGCTTATGTTTATTGGGAATACATTGACACCCATGCCCAAAAAACCTACGGTACACAATGTCTTCATTGTTCTCTGCACAATACCCGTTGACTTTCACATTTGGTACCCCAGCCAAAAGAACCTTCCTTTCTTTTCCGGCAAGTGTATCGTTCCTCTGCAACCAATGTACGCCAGCCATTGAAGAGATTCAACATACTGGCGGTCTCCCTTTCGGTATCGCCTCTCGGAATAAGATCTACAGTGTCCGGCTTCAGAAACATCGTCCGGAGCACCTTGTTGCAAATGGACGATATTGTGATAGCTTGCCGAAAGGGATCCATTTTGACTAATTCCAAAAACAAATTCCTAAATGCACAGCATGTCTGGCCCAGTACATTGATATCGTCCTTGCTGTAGGCCAAGACCTGCTTATTGTAGAACGTTTTGTCTCACCATACCAAAAATTGAACTCCCTCTTCGGCTGACATGTAGTCTGCCCCATAGGATCTCGGTTTGGGAAAAGGGCCCAAATGGTCCATATTCTTGGCCGCATTAAAGAAGTGAGTCATGATTTGAGCAAGCTACTTAGACTGAGGCAGAAAATTAAGGGAATCAAGAAAGTGCATATCTCTACAACAACGCTGAGAGTGTTGGCACCGTCCTTTATCAATTGGGGCGTCCATCTCAGTTCCACAAACTTTCGCAGCAGAAATTGTGCGTAGTATCCACGAGAGCTATGTGATATGATACAAATCTTGTCCGCGAATGGTATGGACCGCCGGAGATATTAAATTGTCGTAGGGGTCGTTTGCCTAAAACGCGTAGGTACATTTGCCACCCTGTTTACAATCGACACAAGTCATCAACCGCTTCGCACTTTGAACATATCGGTTGAGCACATATGAGGTTCGGAGTATGCTCAAACGACCCAGCATGATTCCAAGGTCCTTTGTGCACTCCGTATCAAAGAAAACTTACAGAAACCGGTCGGTCATCTTGCTAGGCTTCAATGAGCCACGTCGGAAAAATGGCCTGAAGTTTACTTCTTATAAGAATAATTACAAAATCTCTTGGAGCATTCATGTTTTGGATACCAGTTTCTTTAAAGCTACAATTTCGGGATACTTGTCGCACTTGCCTTTCACTTTGAGGGTCAAATGATTCTGAAAACATATCTCACTAATTAACGGCCTGTTGCATGTACAACATTTTGACTTATCTTTATATAGGGTGGTTAGCCGTACACAAGGAGGACGTTTTGTCACACTTATGTGTTTTGTCGTACAATGTGTCACATGCGTTACATATGTACTACTTGGCCATTGCAGTTATAGTTTCCTAATCAGATAGTGCTCATTGTCTAAATCATATAGCAAATACAGTTTCTTGTTTGAAAGGAATTTCCATAGAAAATGACCCTATCAGAGTTTAAACCCATCATACACAATTTTGTAGTCAGAAAGAAAATTTTGAAACTTCAAGTTTCTTAAGACCACCATTAGTCAAATTGACACCGGAAGCCTTCAAGAGATCTTCAACAGGGCTTTTAAAATATACCAATATCTATATGATTTTTAATTTGTGCCACCATTTACCCTGGACATAGCGATAATACGTGCGTGAGCAGCTTTCACAACATCAATGCTCTGTTTAATTGCACTCGTCAGTTTTAAAGTCTTCTCACGACCGTTACCAGCAGGCATCCTGACATAGTCCAAATGCACTTCGAGACGGTCACTCAAGCTGAATTTCGCATTGCTCTGAACGACCTTCCCAAGCACGCCCCAGACCACTTCCGGTTTAAGCTGGTCACGGCGTGGGAAACTAATACCCGCCACATCCTGGACATTTTCAGAGTTCCGAATTCTTAGGGCCACTAAATCTTAATCACGCACATCATCAACTAAGTAATTAGTTATTGCAGTAATGCTTTCCTTTAAATAAACCGTCCGCTCTTGAGCTTCACCAGTGGGCCTAAACTTAATCAACAAACTACGCCAGGTTGCATTACATTTTGTAAACGAATTGGTCGTCTCGTCCAAAATCAAAGGGTAGCTGTTCTGTTATTTCCGACATGGGACTGTTTCTGCTAGAGGTTGCTACTTCCGACTGAGGCTCGTCCCTGCTGACAGAGGGAACTTGAGCGGTCGGGATAGCCCTCTCTCTGTTTAAAAACAGTTTCTTAGCCATTTTGATCAGTAACTATACCACTTGAAATCTGATAAACAAACCAATCGTTGCAGTTGTATGCAATTGTAGCTGTATCTGTTGGCGATTGTAGCTATGGTAACCTAGTAGTCTCTGCAGCTGGGATAAACAAACCAGTCGTTGCAATTGTATGCAATTGTACCTGTGCCTGTTGGCAATTGTAGCTATGGGAACCTAGGAGTCTCTGCAGCTGTAGCTGTTACCGTATAATTTGGTTGTAGCTGTGTAGTATGTTGGTAGTCGCTGTAGCAGGTTAACGCAGGTCTCTACTCGTAGGCCCTTCTAATCGCAGTAAAAGCAGAAAGAAAAATACCACACCAGTTCAAACACCCTAATTTATACTGAGTCCCCCTAGACATGTTGCGGCCTGATTAAACTATTAGTCGTAAACGCACGTGTTTCCCGGATTTAACTTCCTGTCTTCTAATGGGCTTTATAACCAGTATATTGTTAAAGCGTTAGTCATAACCTTTTAGCACCGGACGTTTAATGGAAGGGGAAAACGTTCAGTTATATTTAAGGCCACCAACACACTTACAGCGGTTTTAGTATCAATCGCGCTCTCCAGCCATGTACATAAATTCCTCTGGTGGGCTGGTTTAAATCCTGTCGCCGCCGCCGCCACCTCCTTCGCTCTAACAGTGTATCAAGAAAAACCTACAGTACTTGAACATGAAGAGTGAAGCAGATCGTCGTCAGACATTTTAAACTTGGCAAGTGACTGTCATGGTTAAGGATCACCTGGCGGCATCCGGATTTTATTGCACAAACTGGAGTGATGTAGTTTGTTGTGCCTTTTTTTGAGTAGAATTAGGTCACTGGCAAGAACGAGCGACCCATTTACACCCCACCAACCATCGGCAACATCCCTATTGGTTCTACCGACCAGCCCACCGCATCACCTCAACGGCCTACGCGAAGCTGCGACGTGTGCGGGCCTCACTTATAATTAAGACCCAATTCGCGGCCAGAACGCTGTAAGTACTATTAATTCTATATATTTTATCCAGTGTGTACGTCTTGTATAACTCCGCACTAATTTTCAATGTTCTTTTACAGCTGCAAGTCCTAAAATATTTAAACACGTGATAAGACAACACATATCTACCCAATGGGACGTCCCACTGTACCTGCAATTCGCCACAGGCGAAGCTCGAATACATTCTTCTAATACGTTGTCTCCTTCCACTAAACAGTATGCTACGAGCCTGAGCGACGCTGGGTTCTTCCATACTGGTAAGCACTTTTAACGTAAGTGTTTTTATTATATGTAAAAAAAATTCCCCCAAAATATCATACTAATGTAAGAAATGGTTCTCTTTTACAGGAAGCAGGGATCTCATTTCGTGTTTCCACTGCGGCCTGAAACTTATCCACTGAGAGGAAATGGACTCTCCATGGCACCAACATGAGAAATTGGAACCAAGATGCATTTATTTACAACATATAAAAGGGACAGTTTGTTTTAGACAACGCTGAAAACTCTTAAGTGCTTATTCGTTATCTACCGGAAATTCAGGCATCACTGGATCTCAATACGAGGCTTTGTTCAGTTTTTCAACTAGAGAGAGTCACCACTTGTGTCTCTAACCAGCCTCGTCAAAGTGAAACGTTAACAAGTGGCGTTCCTGTGCTGTTCTTAGTCCACCGGATGCCCCAGGGCTAAGTTTCTCTCTCTTTCTTTAGCGCTAAGGGAATCCTTCAGCCTACCTGGTGAGCGGAAGCGGTTTGGTTCCAGTGTGACTAGAAGAACGGTTGTGTTCTTGTCTCATCTAGAAATGCGTTTGTGTTCCCTAGCCACCTGTGAGTTATCAGTAGTAAATAATGTGCTAAACAAAATTTATCTTATCTAGCATGTAATATAGTGTTTTCATAGAAGCGTAAATTATATTTGTGCGTACTTATACTGTACTTAAATTATCGCCTTGTGTTTTCATGCAATTGCAAATTATACGCTAATATTATTTCTAATTATCGGTAGTAAATAATTATACGTAATGTTATATAGTGCTTCATAGGCGCTTAAATTGTATTAGCACGCACTTATTATTGCCGCATATTTTAATGTCATTGTAGTGCAAAAACGGATCTGGAGTGTGTTTCTACCGCACAAAATTATCAGTAGTAAATAATTATACGCTGTTAAAATTTATGTATTTACTTTGGCTTATAATAAATGCTTTCATTAGCGTGTAAATTATTTCACCGTGTGTTTTAATGTAGTTGTAAATTATACGCCAATTTTATTTCTAATTATCAGCAGTAAATTATACGCAGAGTTAAAATTAGTTTATTTTCTGGTTAGAAGCGCGTAAAGTGTATTAGCACGTACTTAAATTACTGCCGAACATTTTAATATAATTGTGTGTTAATAATTTACACGAAAAACATCGTAATAATTGCAAGTGTGGTAACTTGTTACGCAGAAAAATCGTGTGTTAAGCTTACGTACTTAAAGACAGCTGTGTTTCGTACGCTGTCTGCTTGCAAACCTCTGTCTACTAGTTTGCCTGAGGCAGCACTCAGCATCCCCTCTGTCTCCTACCTGCCTACCTGAAAACAACCCTTGTCTAGGCTAAGTCTACCAGCTGGTAAAGAAACATTCCGTACCGCTACATTCTATCTTGTAAAGATCGTAGCGTGTATTTGTAAAAAAAACAGTCGCTAGCTATTTTGACTGTATTACAGCAATTTTATCTGAATAAATAACCAATAATTGTGTTGTATTTGTAATTGTAAGTTGTGTGTATTGATTTATTTGTTATCCTTATTACAATAACATATTTATGCCTAGGGTGGGATCGCTGTAGCTTATCCGAGGGTGGGCAGATCCTGATTCCTTCCATTAAAAAACGGATTCAAACCTAGCAACAATAAATTTAAAAATGGCGCACTGGTAGCCATATTGTAAAATGTTAGGTTAGAATTTAAAAATGGAGATTTAAAAGTTAGGTTATAATTTAAAAATAGCGCGCTAGTCGCAATGTAAAACGGCGGATTTGAAAAATTTAAAAATTAAAAAAATTGAAAATTAGGCGTCCGCCATATTGGGAAATGGCGGTCTAGTAGGCGTGAAACTGTCTGCCAGCCAAAACAAAGGGGTTAAAGGCGCCAAGCTGTCTGGGACAAAATAATTTGCATAATAGATCAATTGCATATCAATCAAGGCCGTATGAGTATCAGATAATTTGCATATCAGTTAAGGTCGTCTGCACATAAATTGGATTATTTGCATATCAATCAAGGACTTATGAATATCAATTAAATAATTTGCATATCAATTACGCCATTTGCATATTAATTAATGTGTAAGGTCATTTACCTACTTCCGGGTATCAGAGGGTTGTGACGTCATTTTCGGCTGCCATTTTGACCCTCTATTTACTTGTACATATGTACATACACTTATCTGACCGCGTACAGACTGCGTATGAATTACTGTTGCTGTCAAGTAGCACTGCGAGTGAAACATTTGGACACAAATCGGTAGCGGTGCGACGTGTTGACTGGATATTTGTCGCTGGGTCGCCGGCCTGGCGGTGACTGGACCAATACGTGACATTGGACAATATATTTGTCTTCTTCTTAAACAGAAAGTAGTAGCAGCCCCGGATACTTCTTTATTTTCTTCCTTATCGCATTCCTCGAGGCCTGTATTATAAATATCCTAATTATACTACGAATTTGTTATACAATTATGTATTAATAATATGCAGTAATTAATGTGGGCATTGCTGTTTTTTCACTTTAGATGCCGGACTGCTAGCTATAAGTCAGTATTCGGAAGGTCCTGCGACCGGCCATCTAGACACAGGTTTTTTTTTGGTTGGCATGTGCCTAGAAGCAAATGCTGAGATGGTTCCCAAGATTCCAAGTTGCCACTACATGCTTCTCATCTAGCCCCTCCGACTTAAATCTAGTAGTAACTAATTTCATGTTTTGTTTACATGTAAAATGATCTCTGCCACCGGGTAACAACCCAATTGCAGTAAATAATAATAATAATTATTATTATTATTAGTATTAGTATTAGTATCGCGAAAGACTCCCAAGACCTTATTTCGGTCTTCAAAATTCCCATGGGCACGCGAAAGTGTTTCTTTGATATTTATAGACAATTTGGGCACGCGCCCTGAAAATGGTTCGTCAGCCCTGGCGTTCGATGTGGGACAATGCAGCTGTATTGTAGCCTGTTTAGTTTTATAGGTGACATTTACTTCTCGTTGCGTTGTATTGTCACACGTCAGTAAATATGAGGCGGCTGAAATACAACCGAGGACGTGGGCCTCAGCGAACAAGACAGGCGGTTATTCACCGCTGGTATGAAATATGCAAGGATGTTGTATAACGGTCTTGTCAAGAATGTTAAACTTTTGGGCAGCTGTAGCGAAATATTGTAGAAGGTACTGATAGATTGCCGTGTGGAACTTCCAGTGCGTTTCGTTACTAACTCGCTGATGACGCAAAATGTACCTGAATATTTTAATAATGCTGTCCCTGTTCACACCTTGATGGCGTCTGGGAGGATTGAATTCATAGTTCCATTCATTTATAATCTCCGCAGTAGTTGGAGGTTGGCCGAAACGGCAATATTTATGTATGTATTTGTTTAATAAATAAATGGCGTTTAAGTGGTTCATGCAGGGTGATCGAAGAGTCGCGCAAAGCGACCTTTGTTATTGAATACTGGCTATGAATGAGTGCGATGAAGTTGAATTGCTGGATGAATATGTTTGTATGACTGTGCAGAACTGTGTAGGGGGCCAGCACAGGACACCTAACCTGCAGCAAACTCGGTAGTGGCGTTGAAACCGCGCGTCCACCGACGTCTTATTCACAAGCGCAGTGTGTTCTTTCTGTTGAACGCTGTCTTCAGTTTCATTGCTATCTTAAATGTCAGGATGTTTTCAGGAATGCCTTCCCGAAGACTCAAGTGTCAGATAAGTCAACGGTATTTCGTTAGTAGTCCGTTTTCGTGAGCAGGCAGTGTGCTTGATCGAAAGCATTGTTAAATGACACGAGTATTTAAAACATCCGACATTAGTTAGTGCGGTCTTCACGAAAATTTGATTTGTGGAGTAAAAGTTTTATTTATATGGAGATAATTTTTAACTTAATAATTTTTCTAATTTTGGATTTCGCAACTTTTCGATCACTCTCTATTTATTGACATGTTGATCTTTGGATTGTCATTTTCGTTAGATTTTACTGTGTATACGTTTCGTGAAATATTTACTGGCTGCAGCTTAACTTTTGTGAACGATTGTGCCCTTACTACGCTGTTTACTCCAGGTTTCTTATTTTTCGATGCTGAGTTGCTTGTACCCCGTTATCACTGACGATACACTGTCTTGGCCTTTTGTGCCACTTGCTTCAGCATGCCAAAACTATGCATGTTGTACACGTATTCATGTGTTTCGTATTATAATTCTCGAAACAGACCGCAGTTACTTCCTCAAACAACTGACACTAAGGGAAACACGGCATGCTGCCTGTGGGTTAGTGACTAAATTTTCAGTTGCAGGGTGAGCACTTGAACGATTTGAACGTATTGTTCCTCATTTATAAGAAACACGGGAATGAAAACTAAACATACATTGGTAAGTAATGTGATCTTTTTTATGTGATCTTCCCTTACCAGTTTACAGGTTTTCAGTGAGGGCACGTAAACTGTGTGTATTCAAGTTCACTCCACACATTTGTATGTTCGGGTGGGGGGTGTAACTGTAGTCGCAGCATCTCGTATCCTCCCAGCAAGTTCTGGTGAAGTGGTGAGCGAACGTCAAGGTAAACTGCATCCTTTATATACCCCCGAGAAGAACTCAAGGGGTGTGATGTCAGGAGAACTAGGTGGCCGGTCAAGTGGTAAGGCCGCTACTGTTAGACCATTTCCGTGGAAACTTTCCAGTCCAAGAAATCCCGCCCGCACTGCAGTGTGAAAACGTGGAGGCGCTCCGTATTCATTTAATGACATGTAGTAAGAACCCACTTCTTCCAAGAAGGGATCGGAATGAGCAATTCTACCAACACAGAGCGCGCTCAGCAGAAAAAGAAAGACGTTAAACTCGGAGCTGTTCCTTGTAACTTCAGTCGCTTCACGCGGATTGTTGTCCTCCCAGAACGAAATGTGTCTAAAAGACACGGCATGACCTGATAGGACGTGGCTTCATCACTAAACACTTTTTTATTGTAAAAATTTCGTCTGCAGTTCTTGAAGTTCTTATGAAACGTCACAGGTAAATGTTGAGCGAGCTTCTTTGTCTTTGGCTGTGAAACACGTTACATAAACTGGTATTTGTAGCTTTCATATTTCAAGTGGGATCGCATAATTGTGTGCATTGTCGTTTGTGCCATGATTAATTGCTTGACACCTTGTCTTGTCGATTTTTTTTGGACTTCGAACAAAAGCCGCTCCAAGTTCATTCACCTCAGCTTCAGTGATTGGTCATTTACCGGTGTTTAACCGTTTACAGTTGGAACCAGCATGATTTAGCAACTTGTAGCCAGACACCTTAGTATGTGTTTTTCTGCCATACTGTACGAAATCTCCTTTGTACTGTAACCACAAATTTCGATTCGTGATACCACACCGCACACTTAGCTTTCTGATCGTGAGACGCCAGTTTCCGTAACTTCGGAGTCAAAAACCACTGGTGGCACGACATGAAAAAACGCAAGCAGTGCGGTTACAGCACTTGATCCTATTACCGACTTGAATACGTATAGTTTTGTTGTGCTTCTGGGTTAATTAGCAGTATTACATTAAATTCATCAACTTTTCTTGTGTTTCCTCCGTGTTACTTATATGTTATGCTTCGAAGGATTACGAAAACCGACAGCAGTATTCTGAGACGTGGTTTGTGCCGTTCATTTTATGATGCTGGGTACCGTCGGGCTTCGTTAGTTGTATGATAGGCGATGGGAAATAAATTGGAAAGAATTTGGAAGGAAGCAGCCGTGGGCAAATCGAGGGGCTGTATTGGAATTTGCCTAGGTAGACCGAGGAAAACCGCGAGAAGTATCATGGTAGTCTATATTCCGGCCTAGATACGAAGAGGGAACGTCCCTAGTAAGAGTCCTGGACAGTAATTAAGCAAACGTTCTTTGCTGAAGATCACAGTTTGAAGTAATTTTTACATTTTAGCCATGCGTTTGTTGCTTATGGTGCACAATGTTGAATAGATTTTCGATCATGCCTGTGAAGTTGATACTTGTGACGACTTTCTTGGAATGAGTCGTGTTTTTAGCAGTGACGTAGTGTAGTGTACAAGGCAGATCGTGCGGAAATGCAACCACACGACCTGGCAGTGGTCACAGAACCGTGCTATCGTTGTCTGCCGCTCGATGGCGCGTATGTACGAATACGCAGTGGTACAGTACGAGTTCCCAGTCCGAGCAGTGGATCTACCAACTTCCCCGGTCTGGTCCCGCAGGAATCCAAGAAGCGTTGTGGCGTATAAGCGACGCAGTGTTTGTAGTTCAGTCCAAGCAAAATCATTAAAGCTCATAGAAGGGAGAAGATGGATAGTTCTTTACCTCCCACGTCTCATGCAGTTTTAATCGTCTGGCGGCGCACTGCAGACCAGGCCGAAGGACTTGATGCTGGCTCATAGCCAGCGTTGAGTTCGTGAGATGTCATGTTGTTGATTATGTCTGTGTGGCAGTTGCTGTTTATTTAAGCGGACTTAGCAATTAGTTCAGATGCAGATTCCACTGGGGGGGGGGGGGCAAAGAAAAGGAAAACAATCCGGGTGCACCGACTACGGGAAATAGGTTTTGGGTTCTATACTGATCTTCCCGGGGGAACCCCCGTGACGGGGTTTTTTTTGCAGTCAAATTACCCCCTGGAGAACCCAGAAGGGG
>Ga0136643_10010227_pt1 | contig 13838 bp, 7 predicted proteins | sample TergutLab28metaG_FD_96883 | JGI IMG/M metagenome (GOLD analysis project Ga0136643, IMG submission 96883) | Labiotermes labralis P1 segment gut microbial communities from Petit-Saut dam, French Guiana - Lab288 P1 (version 3) (version 3) | ecosystem: Host-associated > Arthropoda: Insects >...
ACACACACACACACACATACACAAACATCTCTTTACGGTCTACAGTTTTTATTTCAAACAGTTCTCTATGAGTATGTACGTGCAGAACGTACGTAACAAAAGACAAAGGAAAGGCACTCTTTACCAACACGTGTAAAAGCAACGGCGTGAAGTTTCGTAACAACAGATTTACATCCGTAAAAAAAAAAAAAACGAGTATGAAAACTAAAGAAAGTATGTAAAACTTGAAAATTTCCATTTGGAAAGTATCGAGCACAATATTCGTTTTCTAATATTTCCCTCTAACGACCACATTCTTCCGAAAGGCTATTGTTTTGGAAAAACAAGTAAAGCAAATCTATTAAAAACGCGGAACGTGATCATCTAATCAATTCACAAATTCTCTTCACAAAAGAATTTATTCAGTCACTACATATGACGCAATTTCCCGCGACGTGCAGCATGCGCATCCGGATCTGAAGCAATATATATTCCAAGTGGGGCTGATGGGAATGTTATTCATACAATCTTTGCATTAAAGCAGAAGCCGAATGGAAAGTTCTATGTATAAATAATAATAAAAAAAAAAAAACTAGCTACCGCAAACTCATTCTTAATGCAATTTCCTTAATGTTTACTCGTGGAGTTTGGCGGCAGAGCTAACCTGGCAGTCTGCTGAATGCTGAAGGGATGCGGGATTTTGTCGATCACCTACTTCTGTGAACTCTGAGGGAAGTCCAATTCATTGTGCAGCCAAGTCAGTGCTGGCCAGATGCCAGATCTGTCATTTCCAAAACACAAAGACTATTAAACCTCGACCATTTTTAGTTCCATTATAACAAAATCTTATAATAAAGTTTATTTAGTACGGCGAAGAAGTAACTGCTAACTAGAAAAATCTGCAGATATAAAACTCTACACTTGCATTCGCGAGGTGCTTGCTTTGAATGCAGGCCCAGTCATCCGCGATCCTTTCTAAGGCTTAATGTGGTTCCCCTACCTTCAAAGAGGAACGGCCATCTCCTTGAATAACGTCTATTTTCTCTGTGCACATTCATTAACAAACGCTATGCTGACCCAAACTCTTGAACTAATACCGTGTCACTCAATAACTGAAAACTAAATAAATCTCACTATCTCAGCTAATGCTTCTACACACTGACCTTACTACTGTTGTAATGCTGATGTCTCCATATTCCACTTTCGACACATGATGTACATAACAATCTATGCCCAAACTTTTGAGCCAGAAAATTTAAATATCCGTATCGTCCTCGTTCCCCTTACCAGCAACTTTTCATGTACAGCCGAATACGTCAGCAAAACCAATCTATACAAAACAACAAAGAAAAATTCTGCAAACATAACTTGCAGACCGCGACCAACATCCCTATGAGATTATACGAATGAATGACATACTAATAAAAGCTACAGTTCCACGACAGGGTTACAACAGAATAGGATAAGCTTCCCCTTGCACACGAAGTGATATCCATCATCCTGCACATTATCGATATTGCGGTTGGTCAGGATTGCCATCATTAGGGCCTCTTCATGCTTCTGCTCTCTACGATGCAGCCAAGGGATGTGCAAAATGCGAAGTCGCTGGCGTGTAATCGTCTGTACAATAGAGCACTCCTAAAGTAGTGCGCAATCACGCGCCAAAGGATTGTATAATTTACACAAAACGGAAAACAAACTCATCAATTTGTCAACTGCATACGGAGGAGAGGAATCAATTTAAATAACAGTATGTCTCTAACGTAAAAGTAAACTTGTCCAAATGCCTAAGCAGTACGCAAGTAAGGCGTTAATGTAGTTGAGACATGTCTGAGTTTATTCTCTCATTGCAAAGAAACTCTGCTTGTATGTATTCACGAGAATACTCACTCAACTCCGCTACATGTTTCGGCAGTTTGCTGTCCTCATCAGGCGTAGTTTACACATGACTTTTTGCAATGTATTTCTTTCTAAATTACAAAATTCCATAACGTACGATTAAAATATTAAATTTCCACTCGGATAAATGTTGGTCGTTCAATTAATATAATTAAGCCTATATAAATCCGATGTATCTAACAGACATTAATTCGATAGGCAACTTCAAGATTGAAACTGTATTTTATAATAATGAAACAAGTGCATAACAATCAATAACGTGTGCAAACTACGCCTGAGGGCTGAACACTGCCGAAATACTTAGCGTGTGTGAGGTGGATGAGATGAGGGAAGAAACTCGGATACTTTGACACTTGATTGTAAAACACAGCATAACGCAAAAATATCTAAAACACAAAACTAGACTCAGGTAGTGGAGGGATGTGAGTATCCAGCCTCACGCCCCGGCCACTTTACACTTTGGGAAAGATTATATAAAAGGCTGAGTGCAGTTCAAGAGCCGGCCTACACGTGGTGTAGATAAGGAAGTTCCTGCTTCTGCGGGAATGCATTCCCAGCTAACCATCTTGTAGCCTGTCACTTCATCGACGGCATCTCGGGTCATGTTACAAGCTTGAACCGAAGCTAAACACATGAGCTGTCATACAGCAAGACAAATCAAACGTTCGACATGCAGTAATTATGCAGCAAGACTGAAGAGGTATAGCACATACAGCATCACTGGAGATTATTAAGGTTAAATGTGGCGTGTTCATAAACATTTCAGAAAAAACACAAAATTTATAAGATGAAATAAGCAAAATTTACATTTCAGCAGCATAATAATGCAGAACACAGAATTTCACCAAAATGTAAATAACGTTCCATCACATACCCGGAAAAATTAATTAATGTCCTTATGTACATTAAGCTCTGTCATCGGCCAATATGGCTACATATGAAAATAAGTAATATTAACACGCGGAGATTTCACATACTGAAATTAACACAAATCTGATTAACATAATGCAGTTCAATTACGACAACGACAGATGAGGTATTTAACGCAGCGATGCACGGCGTAACATCCCAGAAGACTTGAATCTTAGTTCATTTATCGACCTTACATACAGCACACCTTTAAAATGGCTGAAAAAAGTCATGCATTCGGCGCTCGTTCTGAATGTCACGGAAATCTTATTAGCGGTTTACGATAAAGCCTGAACGAAAAGTTCACGTGCGATCGCAAGACGTCACGTACCGCAGACTTTATTACGATAAATATGACGAAAATCTGAAATGTATGACAATGTCTAGAGAAAGGTCCGAATGACGAAATCGTGCATCGTAATTCTAGGTTGAAGGAATCCAACAAGATGTAACTGTATGCAGATATTTATTTACTGCTAAATTACTCTATGTGTTTCGGGCGTCCATCGCGCCCATCATCAGGAGCACATACGACTGTAGTTGCAGCCTCTGGTACAGATCATACTATCTGGGAAGCTTCCTAGATAGTATGATCTGTACCAGAGGCTGCAACTAGTTTTATGTACTCCCGATGACGGGCGCGATGGACGCCAGAAACATGTAGAGTAATTTAGCAGTAAATAAATATCTGCATACAGTTGCTCTTGTTGGATTCCTTCAACCTATAAAAAAAATATTGTCCGGCGGCTAGGTGATGTTAAATCACAGAGGGACACACATGAAAACATAATGCGTTCCTTATTCATTTTGCATAAGCCGTCTAACAAGTGGTCCCTGTCTGTAGATACAAGGCACGTTATGACGTAACAACCTCGGTCGGAACTTATTGTACCTGTATGCAATTCCAATCACTAATCCAGAGGAGTCCTACCGAGTGTGATGTATCCGAGTGTGACTTCGAAACCTCAAAATGAGGAAATCTACGGCCACGAGCGCTGTAAAACTGTGCGAAGAAAATGCAGTTCCATGAATATCCGATGAAGAACAAACCGCGACCTCGTAATTCCATTTAACGGAGAAAGGTTCCGTCCCCATTCGGGTCTCAACATTTTAGTCCTAACAGACGGTAATATGAGTTTCCCACTGCGTTTGTAGGCGCTGAGAGGCCGTACTTGCACAACGTAAATTTTGGTTCACCTTCCGACATGGGTGAACCTGACTACCATGCAAATAGCGCCCAACGCGAGGCCATTATAAACATATGACGTACAAAGGTAGGTCTAGTCGCGGAAGAATTTTATAGGTCGGGAGAGGGTCGTGTTGAGGGCATTTCTTAAAAGAAAACAGAATGACCGCTTGTCCTCGTTCAGGGGTTCCGCTCGTGTGCTCTGAGACCTACGAGCGTGAAAATTAACCCCTTAAATTGCAACTGGTCCGGCATTCACCTCCGGCATTAACATTAAAATAATCCACATTTTCGCCACCGAATGTATTTATGTCTTATGTATGGTTCGCAGAATAAGCGACGAGTTATTTTCCCCCCTAAACAACAGGTGTTTGCAAGGGAGAAGAAGGCGGCAGGTACCCAGTATTTAAGTATTTAATTACACTCAATTCGGTTCATCGGGTTTCCCTTCTTAGCATCGTTTCCACCAATGTTCCATACTCAACTTCACCTTAATAGTACTCCTATGAGGATGACAGGCGGAAGAAGCTTGGAAACCTTCAAACAAAGCAAAGCTCTTTCGGATATCTGGGAGCACTGTACAGAAAATTACTTTCACATTAGGTTCAAAGGACTAAAGAGGCGGTACAAGAAGAGTTTGCAGAACTGTCAGCGGGATCTTCATGTCATGACGGAACATAGAATCCATACACAAACATTCGCTATGATATGCTCCTGCAAGAGTCCTTTTACAATGCACCAGTAACAGCGACCATCACAAGGAAACACGGTCCCGCTTGACAAGCTCACAGTCGCTCAGCCAGATTAAAAAAAATCCTGCCTCTTATGTCAGTGGAAAGAGGATTAAGGTGATAACCACCAAATTACAAGGTAACAAGAAACAACCTCAGAGGTACGAGATGAGGTTGTCTGAGCGCTGTTGCTCATCATTCAATCATGGGCCGTGTCGATTGATAAACAGTTACCGTCTTCGCAAACGATCGTAGTGCCTTCATCTTAAGGGTCACGCAGCCATGGACTAGCAATTCTACATGACGATAATTTGACTCTCAATATGAAGGGATTACGATCGTTCGAACCGTCCATAATTCTTAACCAGCCGATACGGCGTAACATCCCACAAGATCTGACTCTTCAACTGTACGTTTCAGCGACAATGTATTCCACTCACTATTTCATTACACTACTGAATGCAAATGAATGTGTTTCAGTGACATAACTAGGTTTTCACGCGAGACTTTTAACACGGGAAATTTTGCGATGCACTTAACTAAGAACGCTTTTCTTCACTAAACATTTGTTCCCGCGTCAGACACCAGAAACCCATCATCGTGCTCAGGCAAGGTCAGTACTAGACCCTACAGTCAACCAGTCCAATCCAGTTCACACTTCCGCGCATTTACCGACGCTTTATTTTAATATAAACGTCCCATCTACGTCTAGGTTTCCCAAGTGGTCTTATGCGTTCAGGTCTTCTGCCTAACTTGTTCCATATGTTTCTGCTGTATGTGTATCCCTTACGTACAATCGGCACAGCACGTACCATATGTCGATCGAATCAGATCATACGGACACCACAAATCAGTAAGCTATCCTACTGCAAACAGAGGTGGTGCATACCCTGTCAGCAAAGCAAATACGAGCAGCTAATAAGCCAGACAAGTGACCGCAGTAATAGGATTCACAGCTTGACAACGGCAGTGTTTCAGCATGACCTAACAACGCAACAAGAGCAAGTTCGCGGCACATAAGCTGCACATTTGCGGGTTTACATACGATCAAAGGAAGAAAATACACCACCTAAGACGATATGTAGATTCGCATATTACTCAATGACATCCTACAAACTTCAGGCCATATTTGGCGTCGGAAGGAAAAAGCAGTCGTGGCTTCTTTATTGGACATAAAATATCCCATCCAGGATTCGAAGCGACAGTTATGTTCCACACGTGACAGATACACAACCACAAGGTAAACCAGCTCGAAAATGCGTACGATCCCTACGGCCTAATACAGAACTGGCACTTATATTGCATTTTAAAAGAACACATAATGAGACTGACAAGCAAGAATATCAGCTTCGTGAGTAAAAACATAGGTAAACTTCAACCCATAACAAGTCATGAAGGCCCAGAAAGGGAGTAGAATTATAGGTATATTCTTTCTTTAACCTCGGCGATAGACGGAGGTTGGTGGTTAACGCCATGGCCCGGCCGCTTTTCCCCCGGGCAAGAACCTGGTACCATTTTTAAAGGAGGTTGGTTGGGCCCCAGGGCCGGTCTGGACGGGTGCGGAAATTCTCGCCCCCATCGTAATTCTATCCCCGGATCGTCCAGCTCATAGCGACAGTTTCACGTGTATACTTTTTAATGCCTAGGGATTAAAAATAACGCCTCTTGTGCAGCCGCCACTGTCATGTACACGAGTACATTCACGCACCCGAACAATGACGTCGAATGGCAAGACGACCGTGAATAATGAACTGCAGACGATGGAGAGAGAAGCGATTGTAGCCCATTTTGAAATAACGTCGCAGAGGTTGACAATTACAACTTCCTCAGTGAGAACAACTAGCCTCTGGGACCATATTTGAATACGGAATACCCAGAATATGAAGGAAAAGGGTTAATCACCACGCGACAATATTCCAGTGTCAAGGACGGTACTGTGTTGGCCTTCAGAAATCCGCATTCTTTTAAGTATGAGTCAGGAAGGAAAAGGGATACGACGCTCTTTTATTTAAACAATGTTGAAAATCCTCAAACTGCGTTCTCCTGAGTCACATTTTTGTGACTACAGATGGCTTTCATGTACGCACAACAGTCTCATTCTCAATCATACGCTGGCTATTCGACACCGGCAGAATCTCTTATCTAGACTGTCACTGGCACCCTCTTGTGACATAAGTGCTCTACCATAGTACAGAACACCCCCTTAACCCAACTGTCACCCCTGCAGTGCCTCCCGCCCTCATGCTGCATGTGTCCCCATGACCCTTATACACACCTCGTCAAAACATAAACCAGAGGGGTGAGGAGACACCCTTTGTATAACAGAAACCCCACGCCGCTTTGAAATCTACAAGATTTTTTTCCCTACAAAAAAAAAGATCATTCGGCTTGGCATTTGATGCCATTAAAATTATATTTGAATGGCTGATTTAGAAATAATTCTGACATCAAACGAACAGAACTATCTACGGATGATTAGGGCACGGCAGTTGAAACCAGTCTGCACTCGAAATGCACGCCTGCATTAAATTATAGGAAAAAATACAGCCAAAAAAATTCCCACATTCGGTACGACTCAGCAAGTTCAATCAACGCGCATCCCAACAACATACATTCTTAAGATTCAAATGAATATTACGATCTATCGCCTTCTCCTTCCGGGGCAGTTTAACAGGGTGATGGTACAGCTATGCATTTCTAACTTCATACATCTAATACATGCCCAACCCATCATAACCTCCTCCACTACACTCCTCTAATAATAATAATAATAATAATAATGTCAACACACAAGACACTGAAAAACGCTAAGCTAGTAAAAAGACCTGGAGATCGAGGTCAGCAGAATGTGAAGTGAGGACAAGAAATGTGCCCGTTATAATTGGAGCATTAGGAACAATTAAGAAGGGATTACATCAGAACCTTAAATTGCTCCCAGGTCATCCGTCGGTCATAGAGCTGCAGAAGATCACATTAATGAGCACCGCAAACATCATTCGTAAAGTGCTGGGATAAATCGCTTTGATTTCTTGTTGAGATATGGACTGACCAGGAGACCGCCTCCTAATAACTAACGGGCCAGAATAAATGTAAAACAACAACAATAATAACAATAATAATGCTAAGTGAAATGTATAAATCAGTTGTTCCTTGTTATGCACAGTAACTTCCACTCCTACTTACTTTATACGTCTTCAATTTAAGTACAGAGATATTACTTTACCTGACAGCTGATGCTAGTCACTTCCCGTCGGCTCGCTTAAGTCATACAACTTCGATGTGCAACGATGGTTCATTAGATATGACGCGTGGCTGCGACCGAAGGGAAACATTTCAGGTACACTCGGTCATGGAAAGTAGGCTTAAATACATGTACGGAGAGGTCCTTCGTCTAAAAAATGATTCAAACGTTCGCGGTTCCATTGCTACAGAGGACATCGCAGGATTAATTCAGGTGACCTGGGCGGCCATACACTGGCCACCAAACAATCCCTTTTTCCACCAAAAAAATTAGCATATATATATATATATATATAACTCTGTGGAAACCTGAAATCTCGTGTTCTGCATAGATGTAATTAAAACTACGAAGTAAAACGTACGCAGAGTTAGTTCACACACACACACACACACACACATACACACCGCAAATACATATATATATATACACACACCGACACACCCATACAAGTGTATGTGTATGTATGTGTGTGTGTGTGTGTGAACTACCCCTGCGTACGTTTTACTTCGTAGTTTTAATAACATCTATGCAGAACACGAGATTTCAGGTTTCCACAGCGTTAAAGTTAGTATTCTAGTCTTCTGGAATGGTAGGCTGAATAGCCGGGTTACTGATTCCGGACGTTTCGAAGGTACGTCGGGAGTCAATAAACCTGACAGCGTTAACCGCCCAGAAGACCAGAACTCTATGCACAGCGATATTTTCAATTTCTCAAGCAAGCTTGCAATTATTGTATGAAGTGAATAAACATTTGCTAGCAGCTAACGAAGGATGCATGGACTTCAGACTTCGAAATAGGCGTGAGGCTAACCACACTTGACTCTACAAAACCCTTTGCCGACTAAATTTAATAACTATTTGGCGCAGTATAAGGGCTCTTTGAGTCCCCAAGTCCAATCAGTCATTACTGGCCGAAACTGCCTTTCGCTCTCCCACTTGAGTATGTTTTACACGCCAAATTTCACAAAAATACGTTCATCGCCAACACAAACGATTCTAAGTCATGGATAAGCATATAAATAGACGAATGGAAGCTCCGCCACATACGGCGTTACACTCAAGGGCATAAATGGATATGGCCGACGGGCGATGTTAATGGCAATGACACAAGTCAATCAGCGCTAATCCACAGTGGCGACAAGTTACTGATACAAACAACCTGATTTCAACGATTACCATTCACCATTCCAATCCTAGAATTCGTTTCTACTTTCTTCCTTTCATATTACGAATAAATCAAATAAAAGTTTTCGGGCGTCCAACAATGCAGCTTCTTATACATTTTGGAACAATCACACCAAACCGTTATACAAAAATGAATAAGGCTACTACAGCTTCTTCCTAACAGTTGCTCGGTCAAGTATTATTCCCACGTCAGTCACATTTTTGCAGGACGACGCAAACAAGTCATTACTTCAGATACCGACCACTGTCTGAGGCACATGTAACATATACGGCTTTTTGAAAGACGGATGTTCTCCTGACACAACGCCAGTATCTGTTTCAATTATTACCGGCGCCTGTCGGAAACGTCCCAAACCTGCGAAAACGTATCAAAACCACTGAAGGTGCGCATGGGTGAGAAAGTCTCAGTTTCAGCGCATATCCAATCCCCGTCAGCATTGTGCATACCGAATAGACTTCAATAAAAAAAAAAACCTAATATGACCGCAGTGTAAGAAATCAAGGACTGTCAGAGATCTTCTGAGAATCATTAGCCCAAGTTTGTTTGTTTACATTAGACTAAACAGAAACGTGCCTGCATAACTAATAAAATGACCTAACTTGGACCGCATCTCACCGTTAGGGAAGCAAATAAATACATTCGTGTCACAATACAGAAAGACATAATCAAGAATGGCATTTAGCTTTCAGCATTACAAGGACCGGATTGGTCCCCCCTTACATCATCTCAGCGGCAAGTGCAAGCAGGAGCAGAATGGAGGCCCCCCCCCCCAACCAACACAAGCCGCGCGCGATTCAATCCTCTTAAATAAAACATACTGAAGAGCACGAGAAGGGAGCCTCAGCCACCGTGGCATTATTCGGTTGTCAGCTGATGTTTGTGCAGAGGGATTGGACTTAATTCAATCAGGCTCGTTAATGTTGAGGTCCCAGAAGACGTGCCGATGAGAAAGAAAGAGACAGGATAGCAGGGGAATCCCCTAGACACCCACTAGCGGCCAGATCATGTGGGAACTGAGGGTTATGGATACAGATGATGTATGTATGTCCCTCTCTTCTCTTCTCTTCTCGTCTCCTTCCCGCCCACCACAATCCTCAGTCGTGCCATCATGAGACTCGGTGCATCTGTACACTCCACACATCCTCACAGACCACCTATTGTCATCAAACATGGCATTTTCCTCTTTAAAAAAAAAAAGCCCATGAAAATAGCTCGCTAGATGTGCAACGAAAACTTTGAATTCTACAACGTGCTTGAATATCGTACTAAACTTCTCTGATTATACAAGACTCACGACCAATTAAACATAAATGTAACAACGAAAAACTTCATTAAGTGAAGTGGGTTCGTTCATCTCCAAGATCGGTGTATGAAAAAGCCAGGGGCAGATGAAATGGAAGACAGTTTTGCAAACAGTAATACCTCTCGAGGCCTTCGCTCTTTTGGGATGTTACGCGGCGTTGCGGGGTAACCTATCGGTCCCATCTTCAAGGATCATATGGGGCAAGTATGTTGTTCCGAAACGTCTGTAACCAACTACCAACCTATGCCGCGTAACATCCCAGAAGAGCGAATGCTTCAACTACCCCGCAGCGGAAACCTAAAACCTCGCACAGTAATACCTCTCACCTCGACCCCAGCATGAGTTGAGTTGCCTCCACGGAGCCTACATGGCATGATGCTGATGCACAATGAACATTTTCTTCCATAATCATAAAAATTACAATCGCTGTTGTAATTATTCAAGTTTATGCGTCTGAATACTACAGTACGTTCGGAAAGTTGCTGTGCACTTAGGCTACGGCAGAGTCCAGATGAAATGTGATGGCGCACGAGAGGGTGAGTTCGGAAGTCGCTGTGCACTTATAAAAGGTGTTTGAAGTGATGTCCACGAGTGTCTATACAGGCCTGAACTCGTTTAATTTTATTCGCAAACATTTTCTGCAGATCTGCTTGTGCCTAAGTGCACAGCGACTTTCCGAACGCACGGTATAACAGTACAAGGGCTTATTTCTTGCACATCAACTTTAAACGATATCACCACAATATATCTCACGCAGTGATCCTATTATAGTATTTTCAGCTACAAAATACATGCTGCGTACCTTATAAAATATCTAGCACTACGCAGCATTTTAAGAACCCATCATGTTCTGCGTTAGTGCTGTTCCCACTTCACACGCACGCGTAGCCTACAATGCAGTTTTCTTCCAGTGTGCACTGAGGACTATTTCCCCGGGAACAATGTGGCCAAAGGGCAATGTTGACCATTCACACTCCATCTAGTGCCAAGTTAAAGAATGAGTGGAGCTATACCCCTCCCCCCTCCACATATCTTCATGTTGTGCACAGGGACAACGTTACGTTTACAAAAAAGTGCACAGCACACATGCATACAGTGAATACCAAAACTTGCTCAGACGTGTTGTAAATGAACAAGTAACTGAGGGCAAGAATTCCGCGCATGTGGCAAACCAGTCATTCACTGGATTGACGCTCCTTTGCCGATCAGAAAGCAACGGGCGGTCTGAGCGCAAAAAAATGTTTGATATTCGGAAGCTCATATAGGTCCACCTGTTTTCGAGATCCGTAGGTTTATGAGTTTAACAAGAAGTCAACAGCACTGGTTATTAAATACGTCAAAATACCACTTGAAAATTAACCTCTCTTAATATAAATATCGCTGATGACATTTCCTTCATTCTACATGCAGTGGTCTGCCAATTCCTATAACATTTCTTCCCAAAGACATACACTCTGTAATGGTCAGAATACATTATGGGTTCGAGCCCTAACGACGCAATGCACGTATGCCTCTTACACTCTGTAATGCACTCACCTGGTAAACCCGCCCTGTATCTGTGATAATGTACATCAACATATTTTTCTTGTTACTTTCCTCCACAATGAACTTTAAAAAATGCATACTGCAAGAAATAGACATTTCGGGCGTTTATACTTTTCTAACGGCACTTAAACAAAGGATGATGACCGCCGAGGCAAACCAGATAATATAACTGGTGTTTCCAGACTATCACACTACGAATTATGTTCATTCGGACTCAGAGTTCTGGATATAACGAACGGTTTAAACCACTCAAGGGTAAGGCTGGCTTAATACCCACCCTAAAGAGCAGTGAGAACGCCGAGATGAAGACAATACAGTCTGGTCACGTGCATAAGCAGCTGGAGACGACCACGTTGCGACGAATGACCTTCCGTTGTCAAATGACACTGACATTTATACAGGGCACGCATCCTACCCCGTACATGCCTCTGAGATCAGTAATTTCATATTCTTTCACCATTATATCCGAACCGGCTCCGGAATCCACCCAGCCTCCTATTCCACGGTACCCGGAGTGCCGTGGGCCATGACAGCGTAGACGCTACAGCGACTCGCTCCTGACTGGACGGTACGGGGATCGAATTCCAGTAGGGGCAACGTTCTCCGCACCGGCCCAGACCGGCCCTAGGGCCCACCCAGACTCCCATACAACACGCAAAGGGTCATTCCCGAGAGTAAAGCGGCCGGGGCGTGGCGTTAACCACCCATCCCCACCTAGCGCCGAGGTTAAAGAACGATTAGAGCTACACCCCTACTCGTCCTTTGTGCCTTCATTGCACGTTATAGGGTGAACTTCACCTGTTACCTTTTACCCGGAGCTACTTCCACGGGAACTATGTGATCAGGGCATGAGGCTAACCTCCATCAAGGGCCAAGATTACGAATGCTAGAAGCTATACTTTCACTCCACCTTGAGTCATCATGCGTGGTGCATACATAAGCAAGAAGATGACTTTATTTTTACCTTTGCTACACACGTCACACTTCACTGCAGCCACTTGTGTGCCAATCACAGCAGTGTTGATTATCGGTAGATCAGACTTCATCGGTATACATAAGAATGGTTTCAACTTATTTTGCCGAAACACTTGTGGTATGGACAAGAACATCAGGGTAAAGCAAAAGAAAACCACCAAGACGGCTGATATAGCAGTAACGCAACTAACTCTCATTCGAATGCAGGCCGGGAACCTTCCAGCCTGATAAAAAAAAAGTTTTCATGTCCTCAAACACAGACGTAGCGATCACACCCTACAATGGGCTACAAACAGCAGGCCATCCTTCACGTTTAGCCGATCACAACGATCAACCTGCTCAGTATTATTAACCGATACATGACTTCAGTAAATAATATATCGTCGCAAAAAAAAACCACCTAACAAACCCAAAAATGTCATCAAGGTAACTGGTTCCGGCATATCTGCGGTACAATGAAGACAGTGTATTAACCACCATACTGGTAATATGCGACCAGACACACTCGAATGCAAACTGTGGAATGAACAGAATATCTGTATTAGAAAATAACGGGGGTTTCCGGTTAAGAATGTAACTGAAATATGTTTTACTCATTCGGAAGACAGTGTAAGAAAGCATAGGATACTTCCGCCTTCGCTAAGATGCTCTCCATTCCGTGTCAGCAAGTGGAGGGGGGAAGTATGATTACGGCAATCACGCGGATTTTGTTTTGGTCAAGTCCACATTTTCAGATGGTCTACCTCTATATTTAACATGCTTATACTTACTTACTCCATGGTGCAAAGTCCTTCTTGAGAAGCTAACTGGTTTGCAGCTAGTCAAGAAATTCCCCGCATTTCACGGAACCCGAAGGTTCATTACCGCACTCACAAGCGTCCGCC
>Ga0136643_10010229_pt1 | contig 13837 bp, 5 predicted proteins | sample TergutLab28metaG_FD_96883 | JGI IMG/M metagenome (GOLD analysis project Ga0136643, IMG submission 96883) | Labiotermes labralis P1 segment gut microbial communities from Petit-Saut dam, French Guiana - Lab288 P1 (version 3) (version 3) | ecosystem: Host-associated > Arthropoda: Insects >...
CCTGCGACTTTTATGTTGTATCTCTACATTGGTCATGTGTTCTTGTTTCGATGTGTGTTGGAGTTTCGGTGTGGCTGGGTTGGAGTGGTATCTGTGTAGCAGGCTGAAACACAGCCTGCTACACGGATATTGTAGAGCCGGGCATGCCACATATAACAGTATTGTGCATGCGCATTGCATGCTGGATATCTAAGGCTACAGACGCACACTCAGAACATGCAATAGTTATTGCTTTACTATCACAACAATGGTTGCACGAACGCGCCGCAGTGTGATATGAACATCGCCTGTCTTGTCGTAGTTGTCCTGAAGGTCCAGCTGCACCGCGAAAGTAACAAGTTAGGCCTAAGTCAGAGCCGGCGAAACTTTGGGACGCGTGTCCAAATGGCACTTGGAAAGGCTTCCTTGGCACATGGCATTCGCTTGTGTCCGAATTCTGTTTTATTTCCTTTGCCCGACCGGTGTCTCTATGTTGTGAAGTATATGCTTACCTGTACACACATCTGACTGCATACAGACTGTATATGTGTTACCGTTTTTATCAAATAACACTGCGGTGAAACATTTTTAGGCAAGTCGGGAGCAATGCGAAGTTTTGACTGGCCTGGCTGTGACTGGGCGAATACGTGACATCGGACAATCCTCTTTTTTAAAAGAGGAATTATTAACGGCCCCAGTTACTTCCAAATTACGCAGCAAAACACAGGACGCACGCCCACAGTCGGGCACTCTCAGCAACATTCCCTTACGCAATAAGACATGCTGCCACAGCACCTTGTTTATACAACGAAATTAATCAGTGACTAATTTTAAAAAGTGACTTCAGCGGGGAAAATGTAGATCCCTGAGGATGATCCTTGGATCGAAAAATGTCAGAGCAATTTTAGTATTTTAATGTGACTCTTTATCTATTGCATCAGTTTGTATACTAATTAAATAATTCGACCATATGTACGGTGCAACAATAAGGATAATACTTATGTTGTTCATCCTGTTCTGATGAGAGCCAAGAAACAAATGAATGAAACAATCAAACATACATTTGCTTATAAACTTTGTAACCAAAACTTCGTATTTTCTTATACGCATGTTATAGGGTATATATATAATCTTTATTTTTATACTGTTTTTTGATGGCTTGCTTGTAAAGTCGAAACATGAAGCTCTCGTTAAAAAGTAGGTGACATGTGCGACTTTTACATTTATAATTTTCTTCTCTGTTACTGATTCTTCGACTATTTAACGACAACTGTTTTCACTGCAAGGGTAGTATAGATTGGAATCATATGCTTCCTTCTTCATTTTAGATATCACCTTCGTTTTCCTTCAGCGTCATTATAATCAGCAGCTTCTTCATCGTCACCACCACCACCACCATCATCATTTATGTTCATCTTAACAAGATCATAGTAATGTTTGCTGTCCCTTCTCCCCCTTACCTATCTCTTCTCTTTCTCTCTACCACTATTTCCATAAGTTGCATAATAAACTTCATATCAGTATCTTTACTTATTATGGCCGTTTTCGCCATTATATTTTTTTCATTCCCTTCTCTTGTATGATTTTTAATACATCATTAGTGAGTTGCGTGTTCTTTGACATTTCTTGGAATCTAAACCTGTGGATGAACGTTAATAAAAGGAAACGAAATGGAAAAATAATGTTATGTAAACTTATATGCATAACTCAACAGGAAACTGTTACAGACATTTTAAACATATATTCCTCTATACCTGTACAATAACGTGTTGCCGAAAATTCCTTAGCCTAACCAGGAAGGAAACGAGCTGCGCCTGTCATAAGTGTGATGGCAGAGGAATGGATTGAATTTTCTGGGGTAATTAAATGAGTCGGACTCTTGTGAATGTGGTAATGAACTTCCAAACTACATAAAATGCGGGGAATGTAGCTTGTTTCCTTCCTGGTCAGGCTAAGGAATTATCAGCACCCAAATACTTGTATTTGACATATGAATCTCTATTCTTATAATCCCACGGTAACTGTAAAGAAGATGTTCTTATTTTAACCGTAAAATATTGTGGTTGCAATTATCTTTAATTCTAATAGTTTTTTTTTTGTTTTAAACTATACCGCATTGCGACCAAAACAGGCGGAAATATGTAGCAAAAAACCAAAATAAATACACATATATAGAAATTATGTGTCTGATGATGTTTTGTTTATTTTAGCTGATATCTGTCACAACTGGCTGTTCCAACAAAAATTTAAACTCAGTTGATGCTCCCGCCAATAAATCGATGTTATTTCCAGCGAATTTTGGTGCGAAAAATTAAACTAACTTCTTCAGGTGCGGATGTTCGAATTTTCCTCACAATTCATACCTTTCAATGTAGACTGTTGAGGTGTTGAGTGTGTTTTAACGACGATCCATAGGTAAGTTGAGCGAATGTTGTCACTTGTGTGTTACGAGAATCAGAGAACTTTGCTGCGTATTACTGCCTGTGCTTTATTTGTGTCATATCGCTTACTCTCGGGATCATTTTCTGATCTAATTTAGATCTTGTTAAGTTATTTCTTACTAAATTTAAACAATTTTGACGCTATGATGAAAAATGGGACATTATGGAAAAATGCAAATATATGAATTATACTGCGATTTTTTAATGAATAAATTATCATTTTCCCTTTTATACAGTAAATGCTGTACATCGCAGTTCCTCCTGGCGTGTGATTTTCATACAGATAGTCTTATGAAGATTTTTTCCCCCTTCTGTACTGCGAACTGTTGAGTGAATAACTTTGATTTACACCTGCGTTTCAGTCCGTTGGTTCAGTTAGGAAATTCGGTGTTGTAGACCGTAATATTTGGGCGACTTTCCTGAAACCTCCTATGAATATTTTGCGGTTGGCGTCTCAGAAATATTAACCCTATAAAGAGGAATCACAGACTGCTTTATTTAACGTCCCAGGACGTACCGTGCAGTAAACACTTTCATCTGGGTTATAAAAACAATCAATTTATGCTGTAAGTGGCCCAATTCGCTCTTTGTTTTGAGATAAATACAAATCACAAAAATACAGTGTGGGTAGAGCTTACAGTTGTTGAATGTTAAACCTTTTGTTGTATCACGTAACCAGCAGGTTTTAGAAGCGATTAACTTCGCCATACTCATCTAGACCGGTGCACTTTATCTCCTTACAATGGGTACTGGTGCTCTTTCCAGTGTGTGGTGTTGATCGCAACTGTTAGATTAATTCTGCCGTCCATTCGCATGGAATATGTCTGTTCCCAGTGGGCATATTTTCATGAAATTAGATAATGAAGTATTTTTTGAAAAGTTGTTGCAAAAAATCAATTTTGATTAAGTGATGAATAAACGGTCCTTATCTCAAGAACTTCTGTACACTTATTATAGTGTATTTCTAAATTTTTCCTGTAAGAAGCGTTTGATACTGGAGTTTTAGGGAAAATCTAAACGAACATTTTATGTTCAATTACATTTTTTCAAAAATCGTGCTGTTTTCTGAGACAGCGTGGTACAATGTGGAGACGGACTGGCCACAGATGGCTTATATGACACAGTACATGTACTTTACATGCTTTTGTATAACTAATGCTGCAGACAAACACTCGCAATATGTAATAGTCTTTCGAGGCATCCTGTTGAAGATTTTGCCATGCCTTAGTGAAGCTACAATGCAGTAATAATTGTGTTTCATTATTTAAATTTCTCATTGTTGATTCGGATTTTTGGAATTGTCATTTATTGATGTGCTCTCTAGCTTGCTGTTTCAAAATGAAACACTTGTGCAACATCGTATGCAAATATACTCTAGACTTTGTATTGTGTATTTTGCAGGGTGAATGTTTAGTCTGAAGTTGGGATGATTTTCACAGAAACACAAAATATAAATTAATGTGTCAAAAGTTTATCAGAACATAACATATTATGACATATTATAATAGAGTAAAATCTTGTTAATCTGGGTTAAGTGGTTGAGAGGTCATTCGGAACCAGCGAGACTTTGGTTTGGCAAAGCAAAAGAAGCCTATCTGAAAAGGACACAATACTGCAAAACACCTGTTAATATTTATGCACAAATTTACAGAATATCAAAATAGAAAAAATAAAGTCTGACTGTGATACCTTAATTTAGAAACTAAAGAGAAATGCTCATCATATAATATTTTTAGTTGATAGAAGACTGAAAAGTTGTACTTATTTTTGAACATACTAATTTGAATTAGAAGAAACTGTCAGTTTGTTCTGAACAGACATCTGGTGCGCTTCTTTAGTTGTGATCTGCCTCACAGAGTGTTTAAAACATGCCCGCAGTTCTCGGTTTGTTGAAGAGCCTGCATAATTGGTTATAGCATCAATGTCATCTCTTGCAGAATTAAGATGTTTTTTCTTAAATACAAATTTTGTTCTTAATCTGATTACAATTTTGTAGCACAAGATGTAACAGCATTGCATCAGTTATTTGCTGCTAGACGCACAAATGAAGCGTTACAAGCAATAGCATCTGTGTGACTTACAGTTCACAAAGTTACTGTACCAGAAGCAACACTTGGCAGCAATGGAATATATGTTCCGCTTATGTGCTGTCAGCAGTGCTAAGTGACTCATCTGCCTCCTGAAACATATGTTGTTTCAAGTGCGTACTGCACAGTGAATAGAAATTTTCATATTTTTATGGATTATCGGATGTCTGGATTAACTGAATGAATTTGCCATGCCTTATCGTATATAAGATGCTAATGACCATATAAGTCAATGTGCTGAAACTGTTTAAATAAAGGCAGTGCTTCCAAGCTACAAAAAAGGTACTGTATATACAGTATCTATATCTCTACAGGTCTGAATGACTTGGACTGTTGTAAGTTTGGGACTTACTGTGTAGTGTGTGTACTGTGTACAATAAACCTTTGTAATATTGTGCATATCTTGGTGTAAAAATTATTTGGTTTTGATAGTGTCTTTTTATTTGACACAGAGTGTATATAATCATGTACGAGGTTTTTTCAAAATATCCGGACTGGCCTCAGTACCTGAAGTAGGTAATGCTTACGGAGTTTTAACCTTAATTATCTTCAACACAGTTCCCTTCCGCAGCTAAACACTTCGCCCAACGTTTCTACCACAGTTGCAAACATTTTGCGAACTCCTCTTTCGGGATGACTAATAGTGACTTCGTCGAATTTCGTTTGATGCCATCCGTTCCTTCAAATTGGTGTCCTTTCAGAATTTTCTTAAGTCTTGTGAATAAGAAAAAATCACATAGTGGGAGATCTGGTGAGAATGGCGACTGCTGCAACTGAGCGATGCTGTGTTTAGCCAAAAACCGCTGAACAAGATGTGAAATGTGTGTGGGCGTATTGTCGTGGTACAGGATCCAGTCGCTCTACAGCCATTTTTCCGGCCGTTTTCTGCGATCTGATTCCCACAAACGTTGCAAGACCACGTAGAATTACTTGTTAATTGTTTGCCGTCGGGGGCGGACTCGCTGTGTACGATACCCTCAGAATCAAAAAACGCCAGTAATATGACCTTTGTTTTGCTTTGCACCTGGCGCCCCAACTTTGGTCGCGGAGACATGGGATCCTTGCACTGTGACGATTTCTGTTTTGTCACCGAGTCTTACCCGTAGACCCAGGACTCGTCTTCTGTGACAATGTTCTTAAGAAACTGCACGTCTTCACATGAACTTGATGCAAATGCGTTGTTCCATACTTTCACACATCGTAAAAATCGCTATGACATAAACGCACGTGTTATTTCCGCGACCTACTACAGCCTACTGAGCAAACGCAGCCAATTGCAACTTGTGTCATGAGTTGCTAAGACACGTAACAACATGTCAAGGGTGGGTGCAAAAACATTCCATCCAGTGAACACCCACTACAATTGCAATTTGAATACTATTTGAACTAACTTCGTTTGTTGTAAAGTTTCTGAACCACCATTATTTCGATATTTGTACTGCATTAGTTATATATCTTGTAATACTGTGATTTGTGGTTCTGTGCTGTTTGAAGGAACTCTGCATTTGTCAACTTAGGGGGTTGCATCATTTGACTTTTTGTCGTAGTGCTATTGTGCATAGCGTTCAGATACATTCCGTAGAAATGCATTCACTTACACATTTCGACACATATGATGCATTTGTTGATGGAAATTAAATTCAATTTCTTATGTTTTGTTGACTGGTAAAATTCTACACAGGCTTCTCAAAATACACAAGGAAATTTGTTATTTATGGAAGGAAATACAGATATACGAGGAAAAGTCTAAGTGTTTAAAAGCAGAAGTTGCTGCCATGTGTTGTGTTCTCTGTTGGTGTGATATCTTGGTAGAGGTACCTTCAAGGTTCAAAATATTGGCTGAAATCAGCAAGATAGGCCATATGTGTAAACAATGAATGGCCATGTAGGAAATCAGCAGCCTTGTTGCTTGATTCCACAATCTTTGTAACTTTGTCAGTCGGGTTAATAAAATGCTCCATTAATTAACCTCTCAGAGCCACCTGACTTTCTTGCGTGATAATAGATTGGAGTACTTGGCCTGGAAGTCCTCGAAGAGTTGTCTGAGCAGCCTGTGTTGCCATAACAATGCTCTAATAAGAGTTTACATTTTTTATCAATATATCCAAAACGGGCATAAATGGATGAATTTTGGGTCTGAGACCTTGTATGCATGTTATCGTGATCTGAGGTAGTTTTATGAAGCAGTTTATTATTCATGCACAGTGCAATAAATACATTTTTCGCTACCAGTCCTAACTGGAGCTTCATTAGCAATAATGAAGTACGCCTTCTATCAGGGATGTATCTGTTGTAGTAATAAAACTTTTAAATAATTGGTAAATGTCTCATCTTCTTGTGCTTCTTTGTAAGGACAGAATTGTCAGCAACTCTTTGTTTGTGTAGTTGAGGAAAAGGACTGTAATGGTGATTGCCACCTGAGCTGTGGCTGATATATCCAATAATCCATCTGTTTGTAGTGCTTACCGTGGGCAAGTGTTTACATCCATGCCTGGGTGTCTTTGTACGTTACTAGAAATGTCTGAATTTCTCTTGTGTCTTTACCTGACAGTGTCTCCTCCAATTCAGACCGGAGTTCATGCACATGTTAGGTGCTGTTTTGCTGCTGATGCTGTTTGTTTTTGCTTACTGGCTGTTTCTTAATTATCTGTATGGAATTTTATTTCCTGTAAGTTCCTTCCCATTTCAGAGAAGAGGTGTTTCATACTGTCATAAGATACCACACATTATTTTGACTTTTTTTACTTCAAACATGAAACTGGTGTACTGTTTAAAATAACTGCAGTGGAAAGAATCTAAGCATATATTTCTTCACATAATCAGTGTCACAACAGATAATATTGGGTTCAAAAGTTTTTTAAAAACAAGTCAGCAAAAAACAACATACCCAGACAGTCCCTGCTCTGTGAAATGACCTGTGTTGAGTAGGTCACATGATGGAGTAACAGGAGCACATGAATAAAAAAGGAAGACAGTGGAAGTTGAACAATGATGAGGAACAAGATACAGGCTGAGTTCAATCATATCATGTGAGGTTTGACAATTGAAAGTGAAATTAAAATGATAAGTGTAAAGTGAAAATATCAATGCAATTGAATCTGGAAAATTTTGACGAATTCCAGACTTTTTTGTGTGTACATTAAGAACAACACGTGCTCCTGTTTCCTGAATGCTCATAGAGTTGCTGGATACTGGAACCGACTCATGTGCAGCTCTCACCAAAAGGTAGGAAAGCGAAAATTTTCTGCTTTACCACAGAACCAGGGCTGTGTACCAAACCATGCCAGTCGAGGATGGAGTGTAGTGCAGAATTCGTGAGAGTCTACCTCATAGTATTGTTGCTAATGCCCTATAATACTCTTAGGCTCCTCTCTGTGTCCAGTTTCCCTGAAAATTGCTGCTAATTCCTAGGATACTCAGGAATCATCAAGCTCATTATATTCTCGTACCAGGTTTTGCTGTAAATTAGCTACAAAACAAAATCTATCTCCTTGCCTTCCATTCTCTCACTTTAGCTTCATATTTTATAGCATCTCAAATTATGCTACTGAAATCAGCAAAACAGGTCCCCTGCATACTTTCTGCATCCATCTACTATGAGGTTTGGGGGTGTCTGCCGGCACTGTTATGGTCCAGCCAAGTCCACAGTTGAACTGTGTCTCTGGCAGTAAAACGCATTCCAACTTCCGTAGCTGACAGTCAAATCCTGCACCACTCAACAGGTGTATGTTCGCACAGTGCTTTAACACTATTGCAATTTCTGCTTTACCAGAAGAAATGTTTTGTAACCTGACTACATGAACATCTCATGTAGCTGGCATGGAACTACAAGTGCCAGGCTGTGGTACTCAAGTTGCAGCTACCTCAAAATATGCCATAATATCTTGTGCCCTCTCTTCCAGGAGTGTTGTATTTTGTGTATTTATTGTGTTGTGAATTTTGTTGTTGTGGGATAGCTGCACCTTTTGTGGCAGGAACCGTGACTGCCAGAATGAACCAACAGTAGGGCAGTGAGAAAATCCTTTGCTTCATCAGTACTGCCTATGACTTTCTGGTGTCTCTGTTGCTGCCAGAGTGTGAGATTGTGTATGTTTATTTTGAATGATAATTCAGCAAGCACTCTTTCTTGGCAGGGATTTATAAAATTTCTTCTTTTGCTAAAAGGACCACAAAATGCAGAATAATATACTCCACATACAAAAGTTTTCAAACTTAAAAAACACAGAGCTTAATATTTTCAGGGCCATGTGCTGATAAACAATTAGCAGCTGCAAAGTACCTACTCCCCAGATAGCACCACATCACTATCTGGGTGTTATTTCGATATGGTGAAAGAGAGAGATCCGGACTGGCATTCCAAGCCACAATGTTACTGTTTGTTAACATGCATAGACTGTAATTCCATCCTACTGTCACACATTAAAGGCAGAATGTGGAATCTCCGTGAGAGTCTATGACAGCAGTGTCAGCTCTGGGAAGGGGTTTTGCCTCATGCCGTCTGTTTTGAATATGAACAACGAAGCAAAGAAAACAAATATTACTACATTTATTTGGCATCTGCTGTTTTTAGAAGTGAAGTGACAGTGAAATTAATGTGCAGTGGTGGTGTTGATAGAGTTGTGATGATAGTGAAATGACGGTGAATTGGTGTTGGTTGAGGAATATTATTGATGCAGTAATAGTGTACTGGTGGTGCCAGGTATGCAGTGAAGTTAAAATAATGGTTTATATTTGGTTTTAATATAGTGATGATGTGATGTTAAAAAATGTGTTAGAATTGATGGTGAATTGGTGGAAATAGAGGTGCAGTAATAAGGTGATTGGGTATTGGTGTTTGTTGGTTGAGATGTAGTGATGAAGTGATTTTGTAGGATTCATTCTAAAAAATGGTGTGGTGCTTTTGATGGCGGTGTGGTGGTGTAGGGTTGGAGAAGTGATAGTGTAGGGATTTCAGAGATGATGAGAATTTCCTTTGGTGGAGATTTGGTGATGGTCAAGTGACGGAGTGATGGTGGAGGTGGAGGAACAGTGAGTTTGAAGCATGCTGTAGCAGTGTTGGTGAATTGTGCATTTATGGTTGTGTTACAGCTAGTATAATGCATAGTGCAACAAACGTGTGGAACTTGTACACCAAACCACGCACACAACTGACAAAACAGTACCACTAAGTCGGAAACAATGTGCGTACCTTTACGTGGAGTTACATGTATGAGCTTGCTATGCCTGGCATTCTGTGTTTGAAATTAGTGAACTCTGTTTTATATGACCTACTTGCAGATAATTTAACTTCCTGTCTGGAAACTAAAATATCCAGCTTATAAATAAAGAGAGGTAAAACACTATTTTTTACACGAAAATAAGTAAGATTGAAAGATTCTAATTGCATTGTTAAATTCAGCCTAAAATATTATGCAGAAACACAAAAATACATATGTGAGAAAAAAACATGTTTACCATTGTAAACAAAATCTATCATATCTTTTGGTATGTGTGAAAATCAAACACTACCTATCTGGTCACCTTCATTAATCAGTTTTGCCCCAATTAGCAGTGTACCAGGGATGGCAGGTTACATCTCCTACCTGAATTAGTAACAGTACAGGACTCAGCTAAACTTGACCACACACTTGAAAAAATTTTCTCAACTAGTAACAAGTTTGACTTTTAAAAATATCCCTCAATGAATTATCAAATTAACTCCCTATCCTACTCCCTGCAAGAAAAATCACACACATCAAATATTATAGAAAGTTTGGTAATTAACATGAAAACTTGTGACAACAGAAACCTGCCTGGAATTTGTCTCATGGTGACAGGAACGCATTACATTTGCTATGCTTAATAGTGTGTTCATTTTTACAAGTTAATATGAAGTATAGAGAAAATTCTGTTAAATTCTACATATTTAATATATGTTGTGGGGGTAATTGTTTAAGTTTAGAAATATCTATTGCTGTTTCCTATCTATTGTGTATCAAGTACTTTTCTGTAACTTCCCATGGTCAATCATTGATGTTATATGGTACCTCAGATAATAATAATAGTTGTCTTATGGAATCTGTTACTACACTGATGCCAATAAACTCAAATTTGCTCACAAGAATTACACTGCTGTCTGCTGTAAATGCAAGCTTTTTGGCAGCAATGAACAGCCGAAGAAATTTAGAGCAAAGAACATGATTCCTAATGGATCAGACACAAATACACTAGTTTATATATACAAACAATAACTGCCACGATATTTATAGGAATTAGGTTCTAATGATGCTGTATGTGTTTATATTTTATTATTTCTGTGGATACGTTTACATCTAAAGGTAATTTGCATAGGGAATTGGCTTTATATGCAGGTGTGATTGTAGGTTTGATTTCTACTCTTTTGTAATTATTATTATTGCTGACAGTCCTCAAATATTTAAAACTCCTATCAGCTTCAGTGTCATGATCTGTAACTGCCAATATTCACTTATTCTTCTAGTCCTCTCATGTACCATGCAACTGCTCTAATTGTCTGTGTGAACTGTTCCCACTGTCTGCTGTCTTAAAATCAGTGTATTCATTGGAACACTATGTTGTTGGTGGGAAAGGGGTGGAGTGTTGGGAAAGGAAAAATGTCATCAAGCAACATTTTGGCACACCTCACAGTGCTTTGGCACCCTGCTTGCAAACTTCTATTAAATTTCAGTATAACCGCATAGGAATTAATTGGGTGTTTTTCATCATTATGTTAAAGGTAAAAAAAGTAACTTAAGAATACATGGTAACATTATACAGTTATTGGCATGGAATGCCAGTGACTAAAATTTGGTATTTATTACTTTGCAGTTTTTGGCACTCCTCATTTTTTTGATAATAATTGTTAAAATAACCACATTCACATAAGATCATATATAAAATCTCTTCAGAAGGGTATGTATGTCAGTTTTATAAGCTGCCATACAAAATAAATTTCAGAAATATAGTCAATATTATCACCCGTTATAAACTTCTGAATCACTTCTTGTTAATTTTAGTATCTCTCTCTATAACCTTCAGTATCAACTTTTATAAACTTTTGTGTCACTCTGTATAGACTCCAGTATCACCCCTTGTAAACTTCAGTATATCTCTTATATAAATTTCTTTATTGATGAGTGTGAACTTCAATATATATCTAGATAATTGTCAGTATCACCTGTCCAAAATTCGTCATATCTGCATAAAACACAGCATCACACTCTATATACTAGTGTATCAGCCTGTTTAAAATTTAGCATCACCCTGCATAAAACCTCAGCATCAGGCTGTATAAACTTCAGAATCACCCGATGTATACTTCATGAAGAATGTGTAAATTTCAGTATCTGTCTGTATAAATGGAATATCACCCTGCAGAAACATTAATATCACCATGTGTAAATTTCAGTATGGCTGTGCATAAACATCAGTAACAAAATTTACTGTAACTTTAGCGTAACTCTTTATAACTCCAGAATCAGCCTGTATAAACTTCAGTATCAGGCTGTACAAACTTCAGTATGAGGATTATAAACTTTAGTATCACACCGTATAAGCATAATTATCATCCAGTATATGCTTCAATATCATTCTGTGTTAACTTCAGTATAATCCTATATAAACTTAAGTATCACCCTGTATAAATTTCGGTATCGGCCTGTAAAAATATTAGTATCTCCCTGTATATACTTCAGTATCAACAAGTATAAACTTAAGGGTCATGTTTTATTAACTTCAGGATCAGGCTTATAATTTTCAGTATCACATTGTTTAAACTTCAAAATATCTCTGCATAAAATTTGGTACCTCCCTGGACTGGATTGATCTGGTTCAAAATATGAACAAGGGTTGGGCTTTTGTAAATGCAGTAATGAATTAAAACACTGTTGCTAAAAAATTCGCACTGTTATATTAGCTCAGTAAATATTAAAATTTATGCTACTTGGTTGAAACAATATGAAGATTTTTCATGCAGAAACCATGGACATATGCACATTTTGTACAGATGGTGATGATTATTATTTTTATATCACCATCATCATCATCATCATAGGGTATTTTCTATACTATAATTATTCTCATTTGTTATTTTCCCATTATTATTGAACATCCTAATTGTTAAGTTGTCTTTTACAACTGTAAATGCACATATAAATGCATGTTTTGTTGTTTTGCCGACCCTGATTCTCAGTATAATCCTAGTAACCGACCAACTTAATGCAAAAATTCCAGTTTTATTATAAGTTTATTACATTCCTCTATATGTTTCGAGCACTATGTGCTCATCATCAGGAGGACAAAAATATATTATAAAGCGTCTGGTGTCATCACACCTATAGGTGTCCGTCTGGTGCACCGGACAGCCACCTACAGAGTGTGATGATACCAGACGCTGTATAATACAATTTTGACCTCCAGATGATGAAAACATAGTGCTAGAAACATGTAGAGAAATGTAATACACTTATTAGGAAACAAGAATTAGTTCATATTTTGGTCAATTACAAAATTTTATATAGATTTGTGGTTGTCTGGAAAACACCATTAGTTTATATCCAATTTTACATGACATCGTGTTTTATTCTTACCCTTGATTTCTGTAGGTTGTTCTATAGTAATGACATTGTAATGTTGTGAAAAATTCATGAATTCACGGACAGAATGCAAAAAAGGCGTGCAGCTTACGTTAACAATGAACAAGCAAGAAAGACATGACGTTCGGGGGCCACGATTTCGTAAATATTAAACACTTAACAAATTAATTGTCGTCAGTGGCGTAGCTAGGTTTCTTGGCGCCAGTGGCGAGTGACCACAATGGCCCTCACCTAGCGGAAATCATGAACGTAAATAATCGCAGTCGCATATTTAATTTCCTTTTATTTTTCTCAATAATTTAAATTTTATTAGGCGCAGAAAAATTTTATTTTTATTCAAAATATTCGTGTTTGTGTTCCTTATTACTGCCGTCCGTGGCGGCTGCCACAGTCGCTCTCCCGCGCCCTTCCCCCTCCCAACTATGGCCCTGTCTCTTATTCGCTCTTTGTCACATTTACGCCTTGAAAATTAGGGAAAATGTTTATATGGTGTAGAAGTTTGGTTGTTAAATGTGAGGAAGTTATTATGGCCGCATAGATGAGCGGTTGTGACGTGTGTGTGTGAGTGTATAAACAAAGGTACATGCACCCATAACTGACCATCTGTATTACTGGTACCGTTATTGGGGTCGGCAGTTTAGCGTATGTGTAACGGCAGTATGTCGAAACGTTTCCTGAATTCTCACGAAAAGTAGTGCGGTTGACGTATACAGTGATTGCGTTCCATAATTTCGAAAGA
>Ga0136643_10010233_pt1 | contig 13835 bp, 7 predicted proteins | sample TergutLab28metaG_FD_96883 | JGI IMG/M metagenome (GOLD analysis project Ga0136643, IMG submission 96883) | Labiotermes labralis P1 segment gut microbial communities from Petit-Saut dam, French Guiana - Lab288 P1 (version 3) (version 3) | ecosystem: Host-associated > Arthropoda: Insects >...
CCCCCCCCCCCCCCTTATACTGTACCAATTGTAACTCTCAATCATAGACTTCATAGAATATCACATTTATAATGCACGTATCGTAGAAGGCCAGCGGTAATTCCCCATGTTGTGCGTGGATGCATTTACTGATAATGGCTGAGCACAAGTTGAAAGATATCGAAAATGCTTACTATTAACAAGTAAAATTTACATCCTCCAGTGTGTACCTTGACTGTATCCCAGAAGGGAGCGTATTACTCAGGTATAAAGTTATTCAACAACCTACCACTAAAAATAAAAAGTCTCTCAAATGAGATAAAATTATTTAAACCTGCCTTAAAAAGATTTCTTAACTTACATTCATTTTATTCAGTGGAAGAGTATTTAGAATACAGTTTTGAATAGGAATTGTGGTTTGTGTATAGGGATCAATGAAAGTGTATTTATAACTCATCTCTAATAATTTTAAATTGTATAGTATATAAGTGTTTTATACTTGAAATATATTTTAGTACAAACTACTGTTTAGCAACAAAAAGAATGATAATTAACATGTATGATAAGAAGCTGTTTTGAATTATATATATTTATAGTAATATGACAATTTCTATATCCTTAAGGTTTTTGTAACCTAATTTGGATCTATGGAATGTGAAAATAAACAAACAAACAAAATTATCCTGCTGTGTACAGAGATGGGGTTCTAATGTTTAGTGTTCCATGTGATACTAACACCTGCTTAACCACAAAATTTTTTGTAAATAATTTTGCAAAAAAATCAATCATACACTTGCTTATAAGTTCTGTATGGTGTACTTCTGTGTGTGTCTTGTTATTTAAATTATTTCAGTACTAATTTCCCTCCATATTTCTTGTTGCAGTGAAAGAGGCATCGTTGTCGCTGTTTTGTGACGCCTGGTTGCTATCTCGGTGCAGTGTACCATGATTCATCGTGTGACGTGGCACGCCCTTTAGTGAGCACCACTTGGCACAATCACCAGTGAGGTGCCAAGATTATGGAAACTTTAATGATGATGGTGCTTTACTGGTCTCCCTACTGGCTCACCATTCGCGAATGAGGCAGGGGGCCGTGAAACAGCCCAATTCTTGCAACTGATGCTACGTCAGTCTGTTGGTCAGTGCTCAGCGTGTGGAGAGGAATATACGAAGACTACACAAAAATATTGTTCTTGCCATAAAATTTTTATTACCACTGATTATTACTATTATTTTATAAATATAGATATTTGGAGTCTATGGGTGCATATCGAGACAGGGAGTGATAAGCCAACAGTGCGTCTTGTGGAGTATGAATAACTGAGCGTATCTTGTCGTACAGTTCGATTGCAAGTTGTGAGAATATTGCTCCATTTTCCTCCGCCACATCTGAACCAACCTCTTCCTCAGACGTTATACACATAATTCTTATGGCTTACTGTTATCTCTTTTTCTCTCTTATTCAATGACAAACACTGGCTAACTGCCAAATCTTTGATATGTTTGGTAAACATATAAATTGAAAGCCCCTGGAGAACAATTTCTTTATCTCTCATATTCTCACTCACTTAGTCTTTTTCTCATTCTCTGACTTGACAGATTGTAGTTACTGGCACTTTGATCTGTATTTGCCACATCTCCCCACTTCAAGGCCAGAATCTCATATTGAAGAGTGAAGTCTGGCAGCCACATCCTATATAAAGACATGAATAATCTGTAGATATTCTCCATTTAGAAATATTGTCAGCCCTCGCAATCAGTAGAAGTCATTTTAGGATTTCCTTGGAAGCAAATTTGATTTGGCAAAAAAGAAAAGTAAACACATAAACAAAGGAAACAGCTTTCTACACATTAATGAGACATGTATGAGTAACTACTTTTAAAGAGAAAAATGAATCAGTATAAAGTCAAAATAGGTTTTGAACTAAGTAATTAATTAAGCAACGCAAATCAGAGCCTGCCATATAATAGCTTGTTACCATTTCTCTCTTCCCTTCTAGTATATATAGGAAAGACATGCCAAATTACATAGAAGCTGCTAGATATAATCATACTAATACTACGAAAGAAACTACTGTTACTAATATTCCAAAACATTAAAACTGCTACCAAGCTGTAGGCCAAAGCAAGTCTGTAGTAACTTTTAGCTGTATTTATACTTCCAGGGTTTTCCAGACAACTCCGCACACGCACGTACATATGTCTGGTGTGCCAGCAAGTAATGGAAAACTTGCAGAAGAATATATGAAGTAGCGCCAACGTAGAAGAATTTAAAAAAAAATAAACAAATGTTACCAAACTTTCGCCAGTCCCGAGATGCAGAAGGAGATGTTAGCCCACTCATTTAATAATTCTACTGTTGGTCGGTCGAGTGTCCAGTCGTTTCTGCCACTCAAAGGGAGACCACTAGCTATCAAAATATCATTTCAATAGAAATAATAAATTAAACTTGTCATTGTTGCGTGTATGATGATGTGTGTGTGCCAGCGTTTGAGGTTATTCAAGGGGAGCTGTTTTTAATACTCCCGGTGATATTTGTTAATAATAATTTGAACGCGTGGAGCTATCACTAAGTAAAATAATAATAATAATAATAATAATAATATACATTATGAGGATGTTTGATCGCTCACAAGGAGACAGTACTACACATAACAAAACACACAGGATAATTTAATGAGAAAACATGTATAATATTGCATAACAACTTGAGTCATCATTTCTTGTTGAATACTTGATTGTGAAGAATCTAGTTCTGAGCACTGTTTTAAGTGCTTTTGTTTTTGGGCTGTGTGAAAGCTAAGTAGGGTTGGATTTCGCTTTTTGCGTAGCTCCAAATTTTAACATTTATAGCAATGGAAATTAATTCCTTAAATGAAGGGGTTTCTGTCCATTTCCCCCCCCTTAATCTGACCCCTTTCCATCCCATCACATTGTTCTGTAGTCATATCAGGTGCAGATTCCTCTCCTTTGTAGTACCATCATGCTACATTGTTGCTGCTACTGCTGCTTGTAGCGTGACCTGCAGACCACTGATAGCAATTTGGACTACAGCAAATATACTTTTCATTAATACATATCCATATCGCTTTCACTGCTCTGTGTGGGTGTGTGGGTACACATGGCACTGCTACAGTGCATGATGCCTTAGTGGCGTGGAAGAGTGCATGACATCATGCACAGAGAAATACAACAGGTTGTGAATGTTTCAGACAAAAAGTGCAATTGATGAAATGGAAGAGAAATTGTGTGACCGAGTCACTCAAAAAGCTGTCCAAAGTGGATATAGCACGTCCATCATCAGCATTATTGAATAGTGCCAGTTGCAATAGTGGCCAGGCATATGGGCTGAGTGCGCTGTTATATTATTTATATCTATTTTTTGAATCGTTAATTTTTAAAATAGTCTGATCACAATATAAGTCTGATCATGACCTTAAAATAAATAAATAAATATAGGTTAGGGAAAAAAAATGGCACTAGTCATGTTTGTTACAATTTAAAAAAAATTTATATATGTGTTGAATAATATTTACAACATTCCTCTAATATAAGCAGCTTAAGTATGTGCATGATCCTACATTACTGTTAATGGGTAAGGCAGCAAACAAACATAATCTTGAAGTGATTAATACTAGAGGCAGTATTAAGTGACTTCACTGGCCAGTCTTGAAGCAGAGGAATTAAAAAAGGGAAAGACTAATTATCATTCCAAGAGAGGTGTGATTTTGTGTGATTGCCTCTAGTGTTTTTCACTATAACTCTAGACTGAATCATGTATGCCAACACTACAGTAAGAAATTAACCTACAGCTGACAGACATATTGTGCAATAAATATATATTTATAGCATAGTCCTTTAATCCACCGCTGATGGGACTGTAAAAGTGCCAGATTATTAAACAGTACTTATACTGACCAAATTTCCTACAGATAATATTTTGTTACTTCCCAGTCAGCCATCAGCAAATGTGTGCTTCTCAGTTATTTTGATTTTATATATTAAAAAAAAAAAAAGAAACTTAGCTTTTAAAATTATCATTGACTCAATCTGAGGTTTTCTTTGAGAACATGTAACTGTAAATCCTTTATACAACATCTTGCCCAATTGCTGAAGTATCAGGTTTCCAGAATGTCGGCATTTTGATTAAAGAAATTCTACTATATACATATATTTTAAAACTATAAACATACTAGGCCTGGTTGAATTGGTTATTAATCCCTTCACAGAACATTCCTTCATGTGTTTATGGATGATGAATGTATCATCAGCAGATTTTTGAACAGCAGTAGAAATACAATATTCTTTGCAACTCCAGCAATTATGAAGAAAATCACAGTTCTGTGCCACAACTGCATGGCACCACATAATATATTTTTCATGTGAAACATGAAATTGGTAGAAATGTTCGAATTATGTTGTTACAGATATAACGGTATTAAGTTACTGAAAACTAGTTTCTAAAATTGTATAATTGAGTTCTTAAGCTTACACTTTATGTAGAACACCCTATGGGAAACACCATGACTTAGTAAGTAAATGTGAAGTAAGTACTAAACCACATTAATGTAAAACATCAAAATCACTTGAATAGAAAGTATGCTGAAATTAAATTTATAATTTTTGGTTTGTGTACGTTATGGTACCATATTTGGATTTTTTTCCAAACTGAGTGGCTTACCTCTGAACATTCTGTATCGGCTGAACTCTAAAACAGGTCACATCAACTGCCGCATCTACCTGCCATTTGAAGTACCTAAATGCTTGTCATCCTCCCCAAATCGTATGCTGCAGCTATGGAAAGGAGCCCCATTTCCTTGCTCTCTACTACTCTCATCTGTGTCAACTAGCACAATTACTTGTTGCTTTCAGAAGCTGTCATTACCTTTATTTTGGTGAATGGAATGGCTAGGTTCCTGGACATGGGGCTCCTTTTGTAGCCTCAGTATACTAAAAGCTCAGCTTTAGCAATGTTCCTAAGCTTATAATAAAGTGGAACATGCACAGAGCTTAAAAATTTTTATTTTACCTGTAAGTACTACGGATGATAATTTTTAACTTCAAGTCAGTGAACCCCAAACAGTTAAGTACATTCTAAATGAAAATCTGATTACCCTGAACAGATGAGTGAATGCAAAAATGTGTTATGAAACCACTGAATTGTTTGCTGATCTCTCTAGATGGTGGATGCTACCATTGTAAAATCTCAAATGATACCCCAGTACAGTACTGCATTATCATAACTTCTACCATATATCGTGGCTTTATATAATGTGTAGGGATTATGGAGCTCTGTGTTTAGCAAAGCTGTTACAACCAGGGCTGTTAATTTAAGCGTAATATAGGTATATATGGATTCATGACATATTAAAGTCATTTCATTTAAAATGGAATCTGTGTTTATTTTTTCTGCTATATTACGTGTTGGCATACAGAACTGAAAGTGGAACTGTAAGGTATGAGAGAAATTCATTCATTGAATTTTTAATGAAATGGCTTAAATTCAGTTCTTACTAATAATGTTGATAGCAACAATGATAATAACGACAGCATGGCATACGTACATATCAAAATTCCCCATTGTTCTCATGAAATATACAATGCTCAGCTACAGAGGTGGCTGAGACACTATCAAAACAAGCTCACACACAATGGGGATGTGTCAACAGACCTAGCAGAGCAATAACAGCATTGAATCTGCAGCTCAGCTACCAGAAAGTACCATTGTTCTGATGTTTCTTTGATTTCTGGTAATTTTCCAGTGTCTGTAGTTGCCTTCTAGTAAGCAGAAATCCATACCCCTCTGAAGAATATTGTTAAGTTTTACATATCCAAGGATTTCATGCTAATGTTCTGTATATTGAAAGGGTCATAATTTGGTAGATAATTTTTAAAATTGTGAACCTGTCTCCAGTCATTACTCATTAAGACCAAAGTTGACTTTATATTCTTTGATGGACATGCTATAACCGCTGATTGTCAAGCTGTCGAAGTAGGAAGAAAGTAAAAACAACGATACTTCTACACCGCTGAAGAATGTTTTCAAATCATACATGGCCTTTTGGGAAGATTTAGCTTGAGGTAAGAAATGCTGAAGTGATTTCCATTTAGCCATTCATTCTAGGCAGCCAAGCCAGAAAAAAATCCAGGCAGTATTGTAATGTTATAAATAATCTAAATACTTACTGAAATGTAGGTGTAGCATGCCATCTAGAGCTGGTGATTAAAGTCTTCAATTTATTATTACCAAAAATAATAAACCATCATCTGTATAACACATACAGAGTAACGATATTTACACAAACGTCTGGAGTATTAAGCCAGCAGCTTTCATTATGTAATATGAGTCAATTACCTACACTCATCTGAATGATCGTTTTTATATCCACTTCTTTGTATTGCATCGTGTACATAAAGTGTAAATATGACACCATTGTTTGTTTTTCACCTGATAATGTTTATTGTTGACAATTTTAAAAAGTATGTAAATGGTTATTTTACTTTGTTAAATGGATTACAAAAATCTAAGAAATTCTATCAATGTCATATCCCTCCATCTTTTTCAAGCAGATGATGGATGTTTGGGAAGCACCTTGAAATGTGGTGACAGGGATTATTATGATCATGATGATTATGATCATGGTGGTGGTGGTGGTGGTGGTAGTGATGATTATTATGATAATGTTGACGATGATGATTACCATGTCATCAACAAACTGATGATATAGTTATGCTACTTGGTGTGGCATGTCATAATGTTAACCTTCTTTTGGCAACACACACTGGTTCTAGATTTTACATAGATTGCTTTTTATCTTGGCTTTCTTATTTCATTTATGTATGACAAGTACTTCTGTTGGCCAAGTCCTAAGGAACTTGCTTAGCAGTCTGGGACTTAGTCCATACCATGTGATAACTGTATGATTTGCAAATCAAAGATTTTTAAGTATACTGAGACAGAGGTATTAAAAATCAGTCTTAACACTTCTACAATCTGTGTAATATCCAAATTTATGACAGAATGTTTGTTTACTGCCAATATTATTCACTATGTCAGAAAGGGTCATTGGCTGGACTCAGTCACATCCATAGGTTTTAATGAAATTGTTCTAGCCAATTGCTCTACTATGTATGTTTCCAAGATTGGGCTTAATCTTTAGTGATTGTTAACTTTGGAAGTAATTGAGTTTCTCCTTCCATGTTTTTCATGTGGATGCATTTGAAGAATAAGTGAATTTTAGTTGGTGGTGTGTTTGAATGTACAGATTACTGTGGCAGACAATAGCCGCCATCCACCTGTTCGTCAGCTCGCATTGTATCTCCTTGCGTTCTGCAAAGACAGTTCAGCAGACCCATCAGAAAAAAATCCTTGCTAGTTTTGCCAGTCACCAATCCATCTAGAACAATTTCCTCCCCACATCCTAAAATCACCCCTCAACCATATATTCTGTCCAAGCGATCCTTGCATCAGGAGAAATAAAACCGCCCGCTGCCGCTCTTCTTCTGCCACGGTTGATATCCACCGTGGACCGAAGTGTGTGCTTTTTTCAATGCCAATAAAACTTTTAAACTTACTGTGACTGTGTGAGTTATTGTCATATGTAGGAACAACAATGCCCAAACGAAAATTCCTGCGATAGCTCTTTCCTTTGTTGATTTTTGCTTCTTTGTTTCTTTTTTTTTTTTTTTTCACAGTTAGTAATATGGAATTTTTTGTTGTTTTTTAATTGATTGTACATATAAATTCCTTGGCTGTGCTGTATGGTGCGTCTCCTATCATATAAATACTACTGCTGTATTGTACCCCCTATGTTACATTGGGCCAAATGGGCAATAAAATCAAGTAAATGCCATTACCCATGCATCTTACACATTGTTAAAATAAGCAATTTTCAAATAAAATATTCAATGACTGATGTCATTTATTTTAATACTTCTTCCCATTTTGAACATCTGTTTACTGTGAATCACTATAGATACTTACTATTACTTGGTAAGTACAAAACACGTAAGATTATGGAAAGCAGTGAAGCGTAAATCGTATCCCAAGCCCTAGCCGAGCGGTGAGTAGGAGTTGTGGGATAAGCTGATGGTCGAATGTCCAAGACCGTAGGCTTCTGAGTCGCTTTACTGTTGTATTGGGGGTGCAGTCTCACACCTCAAGCTCCAACAGTGAAAGTTACAGCATTGAGTGTTACAGCAAGAATAGACAAAATACACAGGGTTGCAGGGTAGTTAACTGATCTAGTCACATGCTTCTAGCACAAGTGTCATATGTGTTTGTACCCTGTCCTGTGCATTAAGCACTGAAGCCAACGGCCAAACTGGCGTGTGACACGGGGCGAGGTTCACAGTGCAGATTATGGTACTAGCAGTGGTTTGATACAAAAGTTAAATATAGCAATTAGCCAACCAAAACACTGGTGCCCCAAAATGTCCCTGCGGGATCTTGGTGTGCAGGCATGCAACAAAATGTTTGCACTGAAGAGCCACGACAGCCATGCACAATGTGTGTAATGCATTCAACTGTAAGCAAGTTATGTCATATGTGGCTGTTTAGCATTGATAATTCCAAAGTTCTGACACCATTTCTGACAGTATGATAGAGACTTCTGTATGTTTTGTGTACAGGTTACAAATAGCTTATGGAATTTTTGGTTAATGGAAATTTGAGATTTTGTTTTTCTGGTGAAGAAATAGGTGTTTCATCCTAATAAATATATAATGTGTTCAGGACAGGCAAATATAAAGCTTTCATTACACTGCTCCTCTCAGTGCGGGCACTGGCGTTATATTCTGCAAGATTCACTTAGACATACTTAACTCACTACCATCCAAACAAATGACTATTCATACACAGTTATAAGGCTTTCTATAAACAATTTATTTCCAAATTTCATCATTTGTGTTCTTGACACTAAGGTAAACCATATTCATATATTTCCTGACAGAAATACAAATGAAAAATTGTACAGCACGGAGAAGGGAAAATTTTTGAACTATCAGAAATGGACACACTTCTAAGTGCAGAGAGACCATAGAACATTGACCCAAATAGTGTCCATTTCTGCACATGATCATTAAGCCTGACTTGGAATATCTAGCATACTTCAAAAGCCTGTAAGAAAATTCCAATCTCTTGCAGTATGTCATAATACTCTAAAGAGACTGTACCAACCTGCAGACCATACTTTGTCTACTCCTATTCAAAACACTAAGACACTCACTAAAATGTATAATGACATAATCTTTTTTTTTTCCCACAAAGAATGAAATTTAAAGAAAAAAAAAGATATGTTACAAATTGTCACAGTAACAAATGTTTGAAGCCAAATGTTTGTATGTTTACCATCAGATGCTGTCAAACAACGGACACATGCCGTGACTACAAAAGTCACTTGGTTAATGCTATTTAAGGACATAATCAGAGCTCATTTTTAAATCTTACGCAACACAGAAGTACACTCTATGAGCAAATGTTAAAGCAGATGGAATTTGAAGTATAAGTAACTACTGTCTTTTATAGGGTTAACTGGTAAAAGAAGTACAGACCAGCAATCAGAACTAAATTTATATCAGTTTATTGCTTGCTCTTAAATTTGTACCTGAATTTGAACGTATTTAAATTCTGTGAATCTGAAACAGGTTTAACGCCTTGGATACAGGACAAGTCAAGAAGATATTACACACATAAAGTAGTAGTTGGTACAATAGAACTGATTATGGTTAATCTTATATGGCCAGTTTTCCATGCATTAATCAAACAAATGCAATAACAGTACCAACAAAAGCACAGGGTATTTTGATGCAGTTTTATTACAGGACATCCTACAGCATGTTTTGGCCATTTATGCAACCATCTTCATGGAGGTATGAACAAGAATACTAGTACCATTACAAAAGTATCAAAACCATACAGAGTATAAACTGAATAGCTGAAAGGTACTTATACAAATAAGTTCAGAATATAGACACATAACATGAAGTATGCCATATTTTAATAGATGGTGTGCATAGAAGGTACAATGTAGTAAACCACCATCCTGTAATAGTAGTAAGAACATACATGTAAAAAATATTGTTATGCAATCTTGCTATTATGAAATAGCATAACAGCAAGATTTTTTACATGTGTGTTCTTACTATTACAAGATACCTGTTCTTAAATATGATTTTAAATTATTTGTCAGGTCATTATTAATAATGTCAAAGTTAATGGTGGTCAAGAATTTTTTTATTTTATGTTGCATGTTTGTTCATCTCTTATAACTGTAGTATCGCCATCATGAAGTGGCCCTCCAGCTTGGGGGTTGGGTGAGGAGTTAGCACGTCACTGTAAAAACTGGCCTTGTTACAAAATGGATACAACTGCCTCATGCCCAGACTGATCTTTGGTATGACCTAAGCAATGGAAAAGGGACATGAGCTATGGTACATGGAACGTAAGGTATCTGTATAGGTCAGGTTCTCTTACAACAGTAGCCAGGGAATTAGCAAGGTAAAAATTAGATTTAGTGGGTGTACAGGAGGTGAGGTGGGAAAGAGGGGGCACTGTAAAAGCAGGGGGATTATATTTTTTTCTATGGAAAAGGAAAAGAAAATCATCAATTGGGAACAGAATTTTTTGTACACCACAGAGTAATATCAGAAGTTACGAGAGTAGAGTTTGTTAGCGATAGGATGTCATATATAGTTCTGAGAGGTCGCTGCTGTAATATCATCGTTTTGAATGCACATGCTCCAACTGAGGAGAAAAGTGATGATTCCAAAGACAGATTTTATGAGTAAAAAGAACAGGTTTTTTTTTATCATTTTCGTAACCACCACATGAAAATTCTGTTAGGAGATTTTAATGCAAAGTTGGGGGGAGAGGATTTTTCAAACTGACAATTGGGAATGAGAGTCTACATCAGGATAGTAGTGATAATGGTGTTATAATAATAAACTTTGCCACATCAAAAATATTCATAAATACTCTTGGACCTCTCCTCTTGGGAAGACTCACAGGTGGGTTGATCACATATTCATAGACAGGAGATGGCATTCGAGTATACTTGATGTACAGTCCTTCAGGGGAGCTGACTGTGATACTCATCACTGTCTGTTGGTTGAAAAAGTTAAGGAAAGATTGACAGTAAGTAAACAAGCAGCACAGTGATGTAAAAATATTTAATCTCAGCAAGCTAAGTGAGTTGCAGGTTACAAAACAGTATCACATTAATATCTCAAACAAGTTTACAGCTTTGGAGAAATAAGAACATAAACAGGCCTTGGGGAAAACACTATAGAGAATATCAAAACCTCAGCTAAGAGAGCTAGGTCTGTATAAATTGAAGCAGCATAAACCATAGTTTGATGAAGAATGTTTACAGTTCTTAGATTAAAGGCAGCAGGCTAAAGTGCAGTGGTTACAGGATCAAAACGAAGGCAGTGTAGATAATCTAAACAATGTAAGATGTGAAGCTAGCAGACATTTCATGAACAAAAAGAAAGAATATCTGAAAGCTAGAAATGATGAATTTTAAACTAACAGTAAGAAAAAAATATCAAAGACTTGTATAGTGGCATCAATGGCTTTAAGAATGGTTACTAGCCTAGAACTAACATAGTAAAGGATTAGAAGGGTGATTTGGTTAGATTCCCAGAGTATTTTGGTTAGGTAGATGAACCATTTCTCTCAAGCATTGAATGTACATGGAGTTAATGATGCTAGGCAGACAGAAATACATCCAGCACAGCCACTAGTGCCTGAGCCAAGTGCCTTTGAGGTTTATATGGCTACTCAAAAGCCCCCCCCCACAAAAAAAAAAAATTTGCTTGGAGATCCATAAATTTATTGATTTTATTTGGAATAATGAGGAATGGGAGGAGTCGACTAGACTGTGACTAAACTGTTTGTCACATTTTCATGAAATATGTTAGATGAGTTTCCAAAATTGAAGTCCTCACAGCACTGTGATTCAGGATACAGGTCTTCTGGGATATGATTTATTGTTGGGTGAGAGGTTCATGGCATTTCAAACATCAAACACTCATCCTTAAATGTATTAACCCTTTAAATGCTGAGTTAAATCCCATCTGCCCTTTCCTAGCATTATTCGGAGCTCACCATATTCTCCACATTAGCAGTAAAGGGGTAAGTGATTATGAAATCTGAGGAAATTAGCACAATGAAAACCATACTTTACTACAGGTTATCCGTAAGCATAGAGAAGAAAACCAACTAGATGCCACTGAATGCTTTATTGCACTTATAATCTGCTCAACATGTTTCAGGCACTTATAAGCCCATCATCAGGAGCTCGAGACTATACTTGTGTTATTGCCGCATATGGTGTGTAATGCTGCAAGGATGAAAAGATGTAACTCCCACAAACACGGAATATACTTAACACTACCTAACACTCATTATATCTTTTCATCCTTGCACCACATGTGGCAATAACACAAGTATAGTCTCCAGCTCCTGATGATGGGCATATAAGTGCCTGAAACATGTTGAGCAGATTATAAGTGTAATAAAGCATTCAGTAGCATCTAGTTGGTTTTCTTCTCTACGCTTATACCACGATGCACGGACAAACATACATCAAAGGTTATCTATAATTTCAACATTTATTGTCTGACTTAGGTGACATTTCATACATGAGACCTGAATTCAGCATTCACGAGTTTTTTGAAAATATCCACAAGAAAGGCCATATTTACACATGCACCATGAAACCACATGATTTTTGGAAGATAAATACCGCCTCGGTAAAGTCTGTGACTATGTCAGTCAATACACATTTGCAATATCATTCTTTTGAAAGAGTAGTCATTCAGAAATTGTTCTCAGTTTGTGACTTCGGTAGAATCCTAAGGAATGTCACCTTGCCAGTTCCTTCTGAACATCAGAATAAAGTTTTCCAAGCCTTTCTATCTGACACACTCATTCTGCAACACAATCCAAAGTTCTGACAACTCCAATGGAGTGTGCAGCATTAAACCCAAATTTTCACTAAACATTGAAAATTCTAATATCTTCATCAGGCTTTTATACTTGGCTCTTTCTTCACTGAATCTTGCACTATCAGCACTCAGCAGAAACTCTCCCACAAGGCTGCCATATTTCTTTAACAGTTCAATAAGATGGAGCATCCAGCTTAAACTCAATTCACTGACAGTTCAAAACAAGTGGAAGTAGAAGGTCTTGGCACAGGTAATTAGCATGCATGCTAATTAGAATGCCTGTGATGCAATGAGTACATTTTATCACAGAATATATGTAAAAGAATGAGTTCTGTAACTTTATGTGCAGTACTCTTCACACCAAGTTCAAGCCTATGACAGGCACAATGTGAAAGAGTTGTGTTTGGGTATGTGTGAAAAAAAAAAAAAAATTTGATCAGATACACATTGTACCAAATTTCCTTTCAGGTGCTCCAAGTAAAAAACAACAGTGTTAATACACAGATGATCAGAGTACCAAATGAAAGTTTTAAAGCACATATTTCTGTATCTTGTTCTTTACAATGTTGAGCCATATCAATATTTGAGAGACTTAGACTATTATGAAAAAAATAGCCACTCCACCTTTTTCACGTAACTGTCTGCAGTAATGGGCTTCTAAATTATAATTTTCAATATGAACCTTTTCCAATTGTAAGTACTTTAGGTGACGTTCCGTCAGGCATAAAATATGAGGGAAGTCTGGATGCAGATGACTCAATAATTCTTTGGCTTTCTTTCCTAATCCTCTTATATTTTGGTGAAAGATTTTGAAATAGACCGTACCTCTATTAAGTTGGTTTACTTTATGGCAATGTCTGGCCTTTTTTTTTTTTTTTGTATTACTTTTTAATGTTTGTATCAAC
>Ga0136643_10010234_pt1 | contig 13835 bp, 10 predicted proteins | sample TergutLab28metaG_FD_96883 | JGI IMG/M metagenome (GOLD analysis project Ga0136643, IMG submission 96883) | Labiotermes labralis P1 segment gut microbial communities from Petit-Saut dam, French Guiana - Lab288 P1 (version 3) (version 3) | ecosystem: Host-associated > Arthropoda: Insects >...
AAAAAACGCTGTTACCTTACTTAAAGTTCCCCGCAACCATTTTTCCTCCCCCCCCCCCCCCACCGGACAGTTCATCACGTTACATGCAACTGTATGCATAATATTTCCGTCTTCTCTTTAACCTCAAGTTTTGTATACGTTGAAGTGTGGCTGAAAGTTCACGAGGTAAATGGGTCATTTTTTTTCCACTTTTTCGCTGTCTCTTCGATATGCAATACGAACTTCTTCTGTTTGCGGGTTCCGATCTACTCTTGCCGCTCTCTTTCGTAACCCGTGTTTCACTTCTGGGTTTGGCTACAACATTTTTTGGTCCTAATAAAATGTTTTTTTTTTCCGTTACCGTGTGTCAAGTTTAAGAACGAGAGAACATTTAAATTTATGTTCAAGTACCAGAAGTGGATTTTTCATTGGCACTTAGTGTGTGTAACGTTATGGGCCTCATACTACTCAAAATCACTCACGCTTCCTGCTTTCGTATGAAGTGACATCATAGTATATGGCGTCCATTTAGAACATTATCAACTAGAACTTACACTTTTCTGGTTTGGTAGTTATTGATCCCGTGTACTGTACAACTTATTCAAGCCAGTGACGATGGACTGTAAAATACATTTTAAAAAAACTAACATCGCATGTTAGCGCTTCCTCTCCCTCCACGGATTAGGCCAGACTCCGTTCCAGCCACCCAGATATATTATGAAATTTCTTGGACGGAGCATCGGCCCGTCGCAAACATTGTAGTGCATGTGTTATCTGCGACACCAGCTATATCCGTGGCCCGAGCGAGTTTAGAACCTGCTGTCGAGCGGTTCAACATCTACACGCTTCAGCGGTGAAGAGAGTAATTCCTGCACATGGCAGTAACTGAACCACGGTCTTTGAGTCCATGTTGACTGAACTAGTCCGACTTGTCGATGAATACTCGTGTGTTTGGAGGGAGAACGGTTTTCTGAACTGAATGACGTATGGCTAGAGGCTTGGTGCCATAGCTGTGTATGTCAGCAGTCGATCCATGGCCATCAATTTAGGAACCACTGGTATGGAAATAAGATATGTTTCTGTGTAAAGAAAACGTGAAAGTCCCCCACGAAGTCTGCAGAACGGAGCGCGTCTGTTATTCCAGAATATCAACATCGCTTTCACTGTCCAGGAAAACGAGGCGGAAGGCAGTGCGCGTGACTTGTTAGTGGAGTGGGAGGGATGGAATGGTGGAGGGAGGCGTGCCGGAATTCGTTAGCAGTGTGTAGCTGTTCCCCAAATTCTTGTGTGCATATGGTAATAAACTCAGCATGCCTACATTCAGACTTAGTTGCCACGTGTGTTGCTTCTTCCTTGTCTTCTCAAACTCTTGTTTCTCTGGTTTCTCCTCAGTTGCTCTTTTCTCTACCTGCTGATGTTTGGTTTTCCTCTCAGCCGCCATAGCCCGATTTAACCCTTAACCTCATTTATCGAAGAAATGTTGTTTCAATCCCATGAACAGAAACAAATGGAGGAGAAGACGCAAACAAACAACATGCCTGCCCAAACGACTTCGAACTGGCGATACCAGTATTCGAGCGATCTGCAGTCGACACGCTTTCCGACATTTCAAAATGTTCGTAACTTTCGCAAAGCTTTCCGCTGTGGCATTGCTTCTGACTTGATAATCAGAAGCAATGCAAAAGATGGTGTTTGTATTGTAGGTTTTTGTATGTCCTTCCATAGAACCTGGAGGATACGCTAGAAAGGCCACCATCACTTCCTGTTGTGGTATCCTGCTTGGCTTACGCAGTCCGTAGCTCCGCTAGATACCACATTGTCTCAGTACTCGACTCGGATGTTCATCACGGGGGTACATGTGATCACACACCGCAGTCCAGCCGACCCGCGCTGTGCCGTTGCTCTTTGTCTTGATGATCAGGTTATGCAAAGACCCTCTGTAAATTTGGAAGTCAGATCTGTGTTTCATCAACTGAGAAGGGAAGGTGGTCGTGGATGGTCAGTAGTTAAAAATTTGAGAGAAGACGATCATGGCATGTTTGCTAGGAAGACCACGGAATATTTGTTAGGATAACCGGCAACTCAGCTGACATTCAACCGAGTTTTTTCCGAATACATGTCTGGAGTTTTAACCCTACACCACCGCAGTTGATTTGTGATCGTGCCATGAGATGCAAGCCGTGAAGAAGTTAATTTTATTTCTTATCGGTCCAGTAATGTACCTGGAGCGGGATCGAACAAATTTTGCCATTAAACGGCTTGTCATACCAGCCAGTTGATATAAAACAGGTCTGTCATTAACACCAGCATATTTTACTGACACACACGTTTTCAGACATGATCGTTATGTAACGAAAATAAGGGAAATAGTTGCGAGTTTGGGGGGTTTTGCGGCGGTGTAGCTGAAATTTTAGTTCTTCTGGGGTATGACGCGGCGCTGCTGGAGATAATTAATCGGTTCCAAACGTTTCAATGGAACTGAGTGGTCTCATCTTCAGGGGCTGTCTCGAAACGTCGAGAACCGATTACCTGTGACACTGTTATATCCCAGAAGAATGTAAATCCGGAACAAAGTTGTTCATGCTGTCGATGTGATATTTATGACGCAGCTAGGTGTGTAACTAACAACTCGGTGTGTCACAATCTTCCTTCCGAATTTAACTGTCACTTAACCAATCAAGAAAGTCCTCACCTTTTACGTGATCTAGGCCACCTTCTGAGCCAAACTAATTCATTTCAAAACTTCAAACATCTATTTATTTTATACCCATTTTAATATTATTGTTCGTTTTACGTCTAGGTCTTTCCAAGTTTCACGTATCTTCAGATTTTGCGACTAAGTTGTGTATATTTATTTTTGTGCTGTGTCTCGCATATCTGTGAACACTAGGCTGCGTGAAGTCCTTCACAGTGCATTGTGTCCAGTCTCCTGTTAATTTTTCCGTCTTACTCCCAACAGCTGAACTTAACAGTACCCTGTTCTGAAACACAATCAATCGGTGTGAAGTTTCGTCTGGATATAGGAGCCGAGTACCGCAAAAAAAAAACCGATGTTAGCCAACGCAGCCTTCTGTACAGTCTGATTCAACAATTGCGACTAAATATGCATATGAATATTAATGTGTGACGTTCCATATTCTGAAGTTGATGGCTACGAAGATTGTGGATGTTTCGGAGGTAGCTAGCTACCAGACTTCGTGGCCTCACATCCCAAAATGCAGTAGTATTCGCCTTCAACCGGGATTCTTTTTTAAACTGACGCGACCAATTGTAACGCCGATACAAACAAAAGGCAAAATTATGCTTTTGTGTTACTTGATCCTTAATTTTCTAGATAGAAGATGACGGGGTAGGCTAAATGATTGAGAACTGAATTGAATTGACTGTAATTTCTTCTTAAGTGTAATATTCATTTGTTACTGTCGTTGGAAATTTTAGATTAGTGATGTATTCTACGAGAACAGACGGTCGCCAAAAGTGGCAACAAGCGTCATCATGTTCGTGCATGACGGGTGTTACGGTATGATCAGATCTATTGTCGTGACCTGCACAGCTGTGGGCGCAGGGTATGGCCCAACCACTGGTCTCGCGATGGGCCTTCAGGTGAGAAAGTTTTTGGGTGCCTGGTTAGCCATATTCTTCGCAGGGTCCTGTGATCACAAGAGGAAGAACTGTCTTTATTAATGGTCATATTAAACAGGCGTGCAGGTGAAAGTTGTCTCCTGTGCTTGCCGCACTTTCCCCGCATACAGCTCTCCCCACTACTCCTTGTAACCCTATTCTAATTCTTCATACTCTTCCGGCCTAGGAGACCACGTGCAGCCCCAGTTTCCTTGCTTAGGGCGTTCTGATTAAGTGCTTACTATGTCCTCTTTGTATTTCTAGGTTACGGGCTGTAGAAATTAGGAGGCCCAGAATCGTAGTCAGGAAACATAGATGTGAAAGATCTGGGCGTACGTGTGGAGTAATATCAAATGTGTGCTGCAGAAATTTGGAGAGACGGTAGACGGGATTGAATCATTATAGGATGGGATCCAGTAGTGGGCTGTAGTAGGCACGATAATGAACCTTCATATCCCATCCAGGTAGTTGATTTTGACGACCCGAGTAACTGTGAGTCTTTAGCGGTGATCATGTCCTCTGAGAGCAGTTGGCTTCACAGCTACAGGTTCTGGTAAAGAGTAGCTGAAGCGTCGATGGTCAGAAAGTTCAGTACGTGAAATACAATCTTAGTCGTGCTTATGGAGCGAAACATAACGCTTTATGGAGAGACTACGTCCGTCCGTTTTCCTATCTGTGACCTTGTGCCAGCAACTAAACTCGGGTTTTCATAAAATTCGTGATATCAGACTTTCACCGCGGTGCACATGAGACCTGCCCTTTTCTGGCATCTTACGCAGCATAGATTGGTAATTACGTACCGACATTTCGTCACAACCTATCGGTCCCACCATCAAGGGGCAAATAGTCTACTTTGTTCTCCCGAAACGTCGGCGTGGAATTAACACTTACACTGCGTAAGATCCCAGAAGATCGCAGTTCTCGCTTTATGAAATCGGTATACAGATGCATTAGCAAACGTTTTCCGTTACACGTGAATTTCATGAAAATCAGCTCAGTGGCAACCATACTTTACGTAAGGGCGTGAATGAAAATTGTTCTCTACTTTCCATATTTCTGGGCCGATATGAGAGAATTCCGGTATGGGGATCACCAAATGATGTCAAAGAGCATGTATGACGTCCATGTAAAACCGTTCATGAAAGCCATATTTTACGTAAGGGCGTACATGAAACTTCGACCATTTTGCTACATTTCTTTTCCAGTTCGGATGAAATTTGGTAGAGGAGATGCTCTTCACAAAGATTTATTGAATTAATTGAGTTTATAATAATAATAATATAAACAACCAACTAGATGCATCAATAACAATTGATGATTTCAATCAGCTCAACATGTTGCGGGCGATGATTTCGCCCATTCTCAAGAGCGCTAGACTGTGTTTACAGCTTACGGTACATTGCATCGACGATGCGACAGTGCTGATTGAAATCATCAATAAATTATTATTGTTGCTTATAGTTGGTTGTTTATATTATTGTATCAGTATCACACAAACATCAAATTTAATTGAGTTTAGTAAAATTCGGCGCAGAGAGAGCCATGCTGTACGGAGGAAGGACGTTAAGTGAGTCTCTGTGCGTGTTTTCCACATTTCTTATCCAATTTTGAAATAGCTGGGTGTCAGAAACCCGCCCATTCTGCTATTAAGAGTGTATGAGATGCATGAAAATTGGCTGAGGAAAGGCCGTCGTGTTCTTATGGGCTTGTGTGAAATTACATTGAAGCGCGTGTCATTAAATCGTATCACATTTTGACGGTGAATAACGCCTCGGTAGAATCTGTGTACTACTTCATGGAGTGAACCGTGTTCAGTGTTGATAAGTTGATACCAGGTGGTCATAAAATAGAATAACTGGGTGGCAAGTCCTGGCACGCACGCACACACACTTATGCGACTTCCGAACCTTGTGACTTTGAAATCTTTGCTCTCCGAACGTGAGACGTAATTGCCCACCCTGCGTACGTAAGTTAAAGGAAGTCAAAGCATGGGATCATGATATAGTGTCATGTTGGGATAATATCTCACAGTGGTATCAACATGGAGATATACACCGTCTTGGTGGATATTGCGATCTTCGTAACATGTCTTGCCTCATGTGTGGCTTCAGGACTTGTGGGTGAAAGGAATCGTTGCACTTAATTCATAGTATCAAGTGGCTTTGGAATAACAGCAATTAAAGGGCACCATCTAAGGCTCACAATTAAAAATTGTATTCATTATCTAATAAACCCAATCATTTGTGGCTGCGCTTAAATAGGAGATGTATCACTGGATGTAATTCCTATATGCCATTAATAGTGCGTGTCAATACGATTGCTGATTGTCTTCGGACAGATTGCAACATTCTGGGAGATGATAATAAAAAAAAATGTAATACATCTATCCGTTAAGTTTCGATTCGATGGATTTCATCTAAGGGTAGGTACCGATGAAGATAATTTTTTACCCGCATCGAAAACTGTTGGGTGGATATTTTGCCATAAATAAGTCTTACCTAATGTGCCTTAAATGTTGTTTCATTATTGTTTGAAGTCTAGGTTTACTGCGACGTGTAAGCTTAGTGTTAGTATAGCGGTGAATTGGCGAAGCGTTCCTAGAAGTGTCTTCGACTCGCCGTCCGTCTGTGCTGTGTCATTTAGAAAATACGAAAGATGATTATAGGGTGTATTAAAATATACCAGTCAGCAAACTCAGTGTTTCACAGCTATTTCTGGACTCACGATGTTTATTCAGCCGTGAAGACATTCATTTTATGCAACTCGAACCTTTATCTGCGAATTCACTGCAGCCTGCAGTCCAGTCCAGTCCAGTCCACATGCTTCCCTTCGGCTATATTAGTGTTATTTATATTATATATTTATATTTATATTATATATTTATATTTATATATTTATATTTATATTTTCGAAATTCTTTTTTACTTGCATTTTTTTCAACAAATATATCCACCGTTTTTTTAACTATTGTATTTCGTGCTACATAACGACCAATATAGTTTCCTTGTATTAACCAGGTGTAGTATGGAGTATAGGAAGTGTCAAAACTTTTCAAGTTTTCTCGACTGTTGTCCATTCCAGATGCCACGTGTATACAAACGGCTTTGAAACCCGTAAATTTGTTCTCGATCAGTCATAGTTCTTAACCAAACGTTTGTTTTGTATGTCACAGTCCGCAACTATTAAATCCTTCCAAGAATTAGTCGCAAATCGTGACAAAAAAATGTGTTCAGGGTCTGTCACAATTCTTGACATACTTGTTCTGGATGTCCCAGTTCGTAACCATTAAATTTGCTGCGGATCGGTTAATATTTTGACCAGTAATTTTGTTTTAGATGTTAACCGTTTGCAACCATTGAACAACCGGTAAATTTCTTCTGAATCAGTCTCAATGCGAGACAGCTGTAATTCTCCGACACTACGTTTCCGGCCTTCAGAAATGAAGAAGGAAGCAGCAAGTTCCTCTGTAGTTTCGATGCCTTCTACCATTTTGACACGCTGCACAAAACATGGTAGGCCGATGCATATCCTCTGTATGTAATGTTTTTCCCCTCCTTTGTTGTACGATAACCTACAGCTTCTCCTGGTGTCCGAGTTATCACGCTCGAGTAGAAGCCAGCGTATGCGGGAAGGTACGTCGGAAGACAATATCCATCTCCAGACAGAATATCATTAGCAGTGAAATTAGATCTCGTCTTCATGTGTAGCCGTTGTCAGTTGACAACAACCACAAGAAACTCGATTCATTCCCATGACGCAGCTTCGGAAACCGTGACGCTCACATGCACCTTGTCATGGAGCAGATTCTCGAACTTTCACGTTCTGAAAGAGTTGTAAATTTTCCTGGAATGCAACTTTCCCCCTCCCTTCTCCATTTGGTATTTACGAAATGTCAGCTAATGTACTGAGTGAATCGCCGCGCTCTGAACTTTAAATTTTCCTGAGCTACACCAGATGTCTTTTTAGTTATTTATTTTGTGTTAAATTTTTCATGTTGAAGGGACAGTTTTATGTCTACGTGATTTTTAACTTCAGGATTTTCGAGACGGAAATTAGACTTAATTACTCGTATATTTCGTCATTCATTTTAATAAAGCCTGTTAGTCGAAGCCTTTCAAAAAGCTTCAAAAACAAGGGGTGCCAGTAAGGAAGGGTCTATGCCGGTAATGCGAATATGAGAGCACTCAGCAACCCCACAGTAACAAAACCCCTGGGAGTCAACATCACGTGATTGTACTCAGTGCTTAAGCAGTTTCGTCCACTTCGTATCCCCACTCCAGACAATCATTGTAATGCCGGGGCTTTTTCGTGGGTTTCGAAATTAAAACTTCACGTTGAAGGACTGTTCAATTTACTGTTACCCACACCTGCAACATGACGAACTTTTTGATGTGTGCTGTTCATTGAATATGGCGATCAGGCCTTGAAGATAATACGGAGATGCAGTCATGCCGTTAGGAAGTAGGTTGTGGGGATACTAGGATGTGAACGGACCCGTCTCAGGATCGGGTCCAATGGCGTACTTTGTACCGGGCTGCTGATAAGTTCTTAGCCCTACCAGGAAAGAAACAAGCTCGGAAGCATGTCAGGAACGTGCGCGATTTTGAGAACATCGAAACGCGAGCTGTCATCAAGTTTTTTTTTCCTGCAAGACAAGGCGCCGAAGGAAATTCACGCCATTCTGACAGAAACATTAGCTTGTTTCCTTCCTGGTCGGGCTAAGAACTTGTCAGCACCCCTGTATTAGCAGGGTTGAACCATCGGCTTGTGCTACCAGAGAGTAAATAAACCTACGTCATTTTTTCTTTGTTGCAGGTAAGTGTGCATGTGTCAATTCCACGTGGCTGATGTGACCTCCACAGATCTTGAAGGTACAGTACGATATAAAGTCTTCAAATGGTGACTTCCTGGTTTCTCCGCGTTTTGCAGACTAAGCACCGAACCTCAGAACGCAAAGCTTTGCTGATCAGTTGATACAGTACCGGTTAAGAAATTTCCCGCAATTTTTTTATTTCGAATGTTCACTGCCCTAACTTCATCCAGATGAATCTAGCTCAACCTTTCCGCAACTCGAAGATTAGTTTCCTTATTATCCCTCCATCTTCACACATGGCTGCTAAATTGCCTCTTCCTTCGAGCCTTCCCGACCAAACATTTGTAGAATATGCGTATCCCATTTACCCAGTGTGTGTTACATGTCCTGTGTATCTCTAGCCTTTGACTTGTTTGCTCTACTAAACGTATGCTGAGAATTTAAATTGCGATCGTCCTCATGACGCAAGTTTCTCCATCCTTGTATATGTTTTGTGTGTGTGTGTTTTTGTGTGTGTATGTGTGTGTGTGTGTTCGTATAGAGTAACGTCTGAAAGAGTTGGACAGTTGTTGGTAGTACTGTATGCAGTTCATGCGTATTTATCTTAGATAGTGAAAAGTGTGGTTGGCGACGACATGACGGGAGAAATTGATGGTCGGTATAAGAGTAGAGGGCTATTACCGAGCCACTGTGAAATGAGCTGAATTGTGGACCTACTTATAATATCCACACGCCTCCCTGTGGCGATGAAAACATATAAAAGGTATTTAGTATCATAAATTGTTTTGATACTATCTTCGAGCTCTGCCATCGGTTTTCAATCCCGGACATACGATGCCTGATTGATATTACAGTGTCACCAAGACATACGTTCGTCTTGGTACTGGGGTGTGCCACTAGGGGCCAGTTCACAGTGCAGGGACTTCGTGAGCGTAGGTTGGATACCCGGAAACTGACGACCGGAAATGTGAAATGCGATAGGGGTTTTAAAAGTCTTAGGAGCATCTTTTTGCTGCTACTGAAAGTGGTAAGATCTTCTCAAGCGATCAGCCGCGTCACTTCCGAGTTGAAGTCCAACTTTTCAGAGACCTGCTTTGTGCCCACCATCAAGGAATGGCAGGAGTTGTTGCACTACTGGTCATGGCTGCATCGTATTGCAGCAGCAGTGGATGAAATGTGACAAGCGGGCTGGAAGCGTCTCTGCGCCTCTCTGCAGATGTTATTCAGAATAAGGCGCTCTTGTTTATATTTTGTAATGCATTTCGTACCGGGTACCCACAGTTTCAACTGACAGTAGAGCCAACACAGTACACAAATAAAGGATCTAAAGTATATTCGTTGTTTAAACTCTTTACAAGTTTCGGCTGCGTGATCGTATCCGTGAGCACGGCAACTGTCAGGGGAGCTCTAATACCGAGGAAGCCTGCATCTGCCTCGAATTTTCAGTCTTGTTTCGCCTGCTGTCCAGTGCCGACGAGACGGGGTGAATCCGGTACAAATTACTGGGGACCGGTGATCCGGAAGGGGGCCCGGGACCTGACTGTGTTGCATATGTTTTTGTCTGTCTTGGTATTGTCATTATTTGTCGGCTGTAAAAATTAAACCTTTCATAGCAAGACTAAGGCATCCTGCAACTGAGAGTCAGTCTTTCTGAATTAGTGTAAAGACTTCCGGTCCGCCCCTGTTGGGGGGGGGGGGGACGAAGAAATTTTTTCCATCGGAGCCAAAACCTGCTCTCGGCGGCCCTGCTGCCGAAAGTGTCGACCGGGGAAGTTACTCCACGTGAATATTGTTGGGCAAATCTTCGCCAGCGTTTCGCGTGTTTATTCGCTTGTTCGACGTGGCACATTCCGACTTAAACTTCCACTATTAGGCTGACTAACATATTCTGACGACATTAGGGTTGCGAATCTGAAACTTTATTGGGTTTGTACTTCTTCCCTTCAAAGGCACAATTATATGCCTGTTCTAATTTAAGTAAAATGTTTACTGAGGTCTTCCAAATTTATCTGCGCGGAGGATGGCAGTTCATTGTCAGCAGTACGAGGGTCCGACAAAAAATAAGTGTACGCGGCGTATAAGGTCTTAGCTAGAAAACGCACACCGGTCGTGATCATATCAGGGACTTCATCGCCGAACGATTATCATCTGTGTTCGGCAGCGAAGGAAAATCTTGGAGGCCTCAGACCTAATAAGATCATTGCGAGGTTTAAACAGTTGGCGACACAGCGGCTGGTGGCTCAGGGCACGGACTTATGTCAACAGGGAGCACAGAGACAAACTCCTACCACGATATGACACGTGCCTCAGTTGTTCGGGAACGTGTTGCAAAAATGTTGGATGGCGACGGCAGTACAATTAAATATGAACTTTTCGTATTAAAGCTGCAATTAAATAACCCTAATATGTGCATTTTAAAGTTATTTTGTGACCAGTTCTCATAAGAGGTACAGTTTTCTAAAAACAAATCTTGCGAGTATTTCGCAGTAAGTCTTATAATTCCAAAGTATGACGTAAATTCCAGATGTTGGCTTTACCTTTTCTTGTATGTGGGTGTGAACACAGTCTGTCAGTCCAATGAAATGTGACTGTGCGTGTCTGAGAACAAAGCACTGAGGTAAGTGTATTGGCTGAAGTCACGTGTAACGAAGTTTGGCAGGATGCGCAGTGACGATATTTGTAATTTATACTTTATGTCTACCATTGCTAGGACAGGTAAATAACAGGGGTGAATCTGATGTTAGTATGACCGTGCATCATTCATGCAATAATATAAAGAACCAACTAGATGCATCAATGACAATTTATTAATAACTTCAATCAGCTCAACATATTTCGGGCGATAATTTCGCCCATCCTCAGGAGCACTAGACTGTGTTTTTACAGTTTGTGGTATAATGCACCGACGGGTGACCAGGTCACCAATAGGCAGCATCGTCGTGAAATGCGTGTTGATGTTTGTAGAATCACAAAGGGTGCACATATAGAGCACCTGTAAGGTATGTAACAAAAACTTGGAGTGTTGTTCTATTAAATTAAAAGATACATATACTCCTATCTCAAGAGTATTGTGTATGACAAGTTGTTAAAACCCCCGACAGTCATTTCGAATAACCCTGTATTTGTTCACTTTCGCAGTTTAATGAAGGCATCCGTCGCATATTTCGAGGGAAAATTCTATATAGAGACTGCTGTTACAGCTCGGCGACGGAAAAACAGTTTCTGTCTAATCTCTTTATAGAAACGAAAGTTCACACCTTTCTTACATTGTTAATAGTAAAACATTTCAATAAATGTGCTGTTTTTATTTAGTGTTAATTGCTTTATCTTGTAATGAGTTAATTGGCTGTTCGCATGTTAAGTATATCGACGTCGCGCAGGCGTGTAGTGTGTGCACGCGCATACGAAGACGTATCTGAAATATCTCGAACCCACCGCTAGGACTGAGAACTGCAATTAGTATAGCTCACTGCCACAGTGTGCCTAGTCCGCCTGAGTCATTCTAGTGAGATTTGCAGCCATAAACGTCTGCATTGTTCATGTTAAGTGCTATCTGCTGTTACCTAATGGCCGATTTCAAGGAACACATATTTTGCGTAACGTTTTTATTCGCGCTTGACAAGGCCGCGTCGGAAACGTACGAGATGCTCAATACTGCTTTCGGTAACAAGGCCATCGGGAGAGCACAGATGGTCGAGTACTGTTCTCAAAATGCGGGGAAACTTCGATTGAAGATTATGGGCGTTCAGGTGGTCCGTCCACAGATCACGGAAGCGGTAAGGTGGAGGAAGTTTGCAGAATCATTAACGAAGACCGCTGAAGTCTTTTCGGATATCACAGGCGAGTTAGGCCCCACGTTTGGAACGTGCTAGCGATTTGTTAGGGAAGATCTGAATACGGGGCGATTCACCGCGAAGTTTGTGACTCGGTCACGGACCGACGAACAGATGCACGGACAATTTTTGGTCGCCAAGAACAAAGCTGAGTCCCCATCCGTCCACTGTCCTTATTTTACGCCTTGTGGTTCCTTCTTGCTTCCGAGAATGAAATCGTAGCTGCGAGGACGTCGTTTATGGGATCTCCCTGGAATTCAGGAACAATCGCTGATCGTCCCACACACGGTTCTACAGCGTCAGTTCAAGCGGTGCTTCCAGCAGTGCAGCAACGCTGAACCCGTTGCATAAACTCGGAAGGTGTAGTTGTTAATTATATTAATTTTAGCAAAACAGGTGTTTAGGAAATGTCCGTGCAGAACCTGTTTGAAGTCAGATATGTTATCGCAACAATTGTTTTCGAATATTGCAGTTATGGTATATGCTATGCTATTAGGCTGGCTTTGTTGGAATGGTGCCGATGAGACGAATGGTAAAGCAGGATTCCATCGACAATGGCTCTGTCATTTTGAATAACAACCTTCAGCGCGAGTCTCACAAACCTTGCGGTCCTCCTGCCTCGGTCACATGATTGCAGTTGCTACGTAATCAGACAGTACTGGCACCTTCACCGCTTTGAGTACAGAAACAAGTGACCTACGCGTACACGACTTGTGACATCAGCCTAGGCTAGCTTACGCTACGTGCGCCTGAAACTGGAGACATTAAGTAATTAATCCTGCTATTGGGTAGGACGCTTTGGAGAAAAGAACTGCCTACAAGAAACCTCGATCAAAGAGATGTAGAGTTATAATGAAGTTAAGTAGGAGCCGTTTGACGACGGAAATTTATCTGATATTCAAATCCTACCTAACAGAAAACCGTTCATCTCTACTACACATACAATTGAAGCAGTGCTTCTTAGGGAGATAATCGGCTTTGATAAAGCTTACAGCATTTGGTACATATAGTAAGCACATGAGTTTAGCGGAACGGAACCAAATGACGGACTTCGTGAACACAGTAATACTGAACTTTTGTGTTCTTTGAATGTAGGTGCTTTTTACCAGCTCTATCAGGAACAGGAGATTACTATTGGTTCTGACGTCACATGCTCTTTCTGTCAGTTACGCTTGACGTTTTTTCACGAATTTGGTACATGCCCGGATTTTTATTGATCGGTAAAACCTACGTATGTGTACTGTGCGCTGTGTTGAGTGTGACCGTATGGTATGTGTACTGTGCGCTGTGTTGAGTACGTCTCGCACTCAACACAGCGCACAGTACACATACCATGCGGTCACACTCAACACAGCGCACAGTACACATACCATGCGGTCACACTCAACACAGCGCACAGTACACATACCATACGGTCACACTCAACACAGTGCACAGTACACACACCATACCTACGACATGCTGCCACACCACCGCATAACATATAACGACGTAGTTTTTACTGAATCTTAACCTAAATATAACTTTAGCTGGGCTCCAGTGAAGGCTCCCTGATGATGGTTGTAGACCGAAACATGTGGGAGCAAGTC
>Ga0136643_10010235_pt1 | contig 13835 bp, 7 predicted proteins | sample TergutLab28metaG_FD_96883 | JGI IMG/M metagenome (GOLD analysis project Ga0136643, IMG submission 96883) | Labiotermes labralis P1 segment gut microbial communities from Petit-Saut dam, French Guiana - Lab288 P1 (version 3) (version 3) | ecosystem: Host-associated > Arthropoda: Insects >...
CTCAAACACACATACACAAACACACACACACACACAAACACAACACAAACACACAACACAAACAGACACACAAACACACACAAATACACACAAACACACACAAACATACACACACAAACACACACACAAACACACACACACACAAACACACAACACAAACACAGACACACACAACACAAACACACACACACACAAACACACAACACAAACACACACAAACACACACACAAACACACACACACACAAACACACAACACAAACACACACACACACACACACACACTGTACTCACATCCTCCACGCGAGTCGTACCGGAAACGATTATTATTTTTGTAACAGCATAACGCGGTACTTTCTTGTAATGAAAATGTTCTGCATTGTCTGCCAGGTAGACAGTTCAGTTTTATATGTGGGATAGTTAGACGACTTTCCGGGTATAGAGCAAATGCTGGGCTGGTTTCGAAATTCCACGTTGCATTTCAAACTTTCCAATCAATCCTGGCAAAAGGACCTCTCATTTCTCCAAACAAAACATATAATAATATTCAAAATTCAATTCAAATGCTTATTGTTATTATCATCATTATAACATTAAAACTAATATCATCATCATCATCAACATATCATGAATGGTGAACTTTGCTTTAAGTGATTAGAATTCCTGCTTAACATTCAGAAGATCTGATGTCCGCACCTCAACCTGAAGCGGCTACTCATCTCAGGTTCCGCCCCAGGAAAGTGCCGATATATTGAACTGTCTCAAGATATGCCAAGTCATGAAATCATCTTTTTTTATTCCTCTAGTTGCACAGTCCCACTGTTCAGGTCGTCATTCTACATGGTCTCTGAACATGACATACAATCGTTAAAAGGCCTACGAAGCAAGTAACGCTGCAGAGCTGTTCGTCTTCAGTCACATTATACACAGACCCTCGGTCCACCTCTCAGAGCACTAGAAGCACTTCCACTTGCAGCATGAACAGTACTTCAGAGTCAAAAACTGACTACTTGAGATCATCTTGAAAAGATATGAGTTAGATGGAGGTCCGGCGTACAGAATGGGAAAGATTACGAGATTATTGAAACAGCGTCTCCACCCACAGAGACACAGCACTTGAAGAAGATATTGAAACTGGAGATTATGAACTTAACATTCCAGAAAACTGTAACGAAAAAAGTTTAGTGTTTCAAGAATAAAACTCTCTATGGATACAATTTAAAACACAGGTTCTCAAATACACTCCATAGACGGCCACAAGCCCTGATCTGTGACTTCACAGACGTACCTTTCATGAAAGTTTACATAGTGTGACATTTTGGAGCGTGAAAGATTGATTGAGAAGTTATAAGATTTAAAGTAAGGAGCTCATACAAATAAATATCACGTACAGAATTAGAAGAACGCCAAATATCAAGACGGCTAGTAGTAAAGCCATCCCTGGATATGAGCCTGGGCCTTCTCCATCTGTGTCTCATCCTCATAATATATTGCCTTAAAGTACTACTGTTAAGTTTAATATCTGTCTCACTTTAATATCTGTCTCACTTTAATATCTGTCTCACTTTAATATCTGTCTCACTTTAACAAGCGCAAGATTCTCAAGAGGCTTACATAATCAAAATCCTGTATGTATTTACCTCCTCCATCTTCATCACATTTCCAACATGGCTGTTCCCTCGAATTCCCCTTGCTTAGAACATTAAGTGACCCGTATAATTCGTCAAGTGACAAGGTGTGTAACGTCATTAAGTTCTCGCACCATCACTTGCAAATCGTAATGTAACATTCAGGAACCCAAATACGGTACACACGTGCACGGCACCATCCGCACGGTACACAAGTGCACGGCACAATCCGCACGGTACACACGTGCACGGCACCATCCGCACGGTAAACACGGCACGGCACCATCCGCACCGTGCACACGACCTACGCAGCGGCTCTCAAGACCACCACCAATCGAAAAACTCGGTGCAGAAAACCATATGCTGCAACTCAACATCTAATGCTCCTGATGATGGGCGTATGTACCCGAAACATGTCGAGCTAAGAATACATTACTAAGTTACTTTGTTGCATCAAGTTGCGATTTCAAGTTATTCCGTTGAAATACTTTACCTAACTAAGGAGATACATTAGTGTACCACCAACAGAGTTGTGCTGACCGTGATCCATTACAACGTCAATATGAAAATTAATCTTAAAGAAACAGAATGAGATGATCTGAAGTAGCTGCATTAGGCTGAGGACAGAGACTAATGGCAGGCCTTTGTGAAAGTGGCAATGAACCTTCTTTTTTATACAATAAATATGTGGAGAATTACTGAAGTAAGTCTATACTTAAGTGGCTTCTCATGGACTACGCAGCTTCATATAGTCATTACTTTAAGTTTATTATTCACCGACGAATGCACAAGTAATTATCTTAAAAACAGTATTAAAATTTACATTAAAATAACTCCGACATGTTTCGGTACAATCACGCCATCTTCACGGAACTCATTATCCGTGCTTGCCAAAATTACACTTTATTAAAATAATCAATTATGGTTCATCAGTGCGTGATTAAATCAGTGGTGATGTGGCTGCATATATATATTGCTAGTGTCCTTGTTGATGTGTTGGTGAATAATACATTTTGATAGTATCAAAATGCACGGTACAAATGTAAAAAAAATTTATAACCTTAATTAATCTGCATTATTAAAGGTTTTAAAATACTTTGCGTCTTATTTATGTTCCTGTTTCAAACACAAGGAAAGATTTAGGTTCTTGTGACCGTGTATCGTGAACATAATGTGAAGAGAGCGAACCAACAAGATTCAACTAATTCGATGTTTATTATCAAACTTTCTATATCAACATGTTTCGGGCATCATTATGCCCATCATCAGGAGAAAAAGACCGTTGATATAGAAAGTTTGATAATAAACATCGAATTAGTTGAATCTTGTTGGTTCTCTCTCTTCACCTTACAAGGAAAGATGTTACATATCTAACATAGAAATTGACAAAATAACTGTTTTCTTCATTTTCTCTTAATTTCGCGAAGTGAAGGCAAAGCTAGCCGCGTTTCGAAGTAATCAATAAAAATAAACATTAATGAGCATTAATGTTCTAATTAAAATACAAATTTCATTTCAGTTCTACGACCCTCTTTATGTTTCGCTTTCTAAAACACTGATAGTTTTCAATTAAATTTAGCACTGTGGACAGTGCAAGTTTCCGGAAAGTTTGAATTTGTTTCTTATCCGTTTATATTCAAGTCATTTTATCAAGTTCCTTGTTGTAAGAAAATAGTATTACACAAACAGAATGTTTTCTCCAAAGTTTCTGGCTTTCGAATTTGACGTGCATCGTGATAAATTCTTATATTAAAACCAACTAGATGCACTAATTTTTCACAAATTTATTTTTGGAATAAAAGTCTACATGTTTCGGGCAGTTCCTTTGTACATCATCAGGAGTTCTTCACTGTACACACAGCAATAGTATCTGTTCCGTCCTGATGCTGCTCGTAAGTTTTCAGCAAACCTGTATGACATATACCATTGCTGTGTGTACAGTAAAAAAACTCCTGATTATAGACAGAGGAACTGTCCGAAACATGTAGGGTTTTATTCCAAAAAGAAACTTGAGAAATTAGTGCATCTAGTTGGTTTTATTGTAAGAATTTCTGGCTTTCATTTCAACATTTTACCGTGTAGGACTAATACATTCTACGTGTGTAACAGAATACGACAAAATGAATTTTAATCTTATGCCGTGTGGTACGTTTTTGTGACTGAATTTGCAGCACTATGTATCTGGCTAACAACATTAATATCCACAATAAATGAACATCGGGGTTAATGTCTGTGGGGAAAACGTGAACAAGATGTTTAGAACTTATGTGTAAGCTGATTCCACATTGAATAAGCCTTTGACTAATTAGCCTGGATTGGTCATTATTACATGAAATTCTACTGTCAGTCAGCACTGAAAATATTTTGTAGCACAGAAATCAAAGCCCTCAAGAGGGTGAAAGGAACAGTGTTAAACATATGATCTTACGGAAAGGTAGACCAAGTTAATTAAGTTTGTCCGTAATTTGAAGAGGCGGTGTATGTTTAAAGATGCTTCAAATGACTGGGTGTTAGCACCTCTGGGAATATCAGTACAGCTAAAGAGATTATTGTACTGGAAACTTTGCACTAGCAAATTCTACAAATGAAATTTCAAGAAGGGAAAGTTAAGATTAAGTTATCTTCAGGCATACAAGTTTTGCAAAGTTTATTAGGAATACCTCCAGCAACGGCTTGCATCTGGACGGGAATTAACACGAGTAAAAACAGATTCTGGCATTAATGTTGTGGCGGGAAAGCACAAATACTGTATATTACGGAAACCTTCTCAATCTGTCCGTCCTCAGGGTTCATCTACACAGCTGCTGCAATGATTCCGATGAAAGGGTACAGGATGTTCTGAAAAGCAATGTAGAAAGAATATATTTCTTCTGCCTGTAGCGTTCTTACTCATTCAGTACTCTAATTTCTACAAAGCTTTTGTGAATTTCAGGCTTCCTCAGCGGTGTAACTAAAATCTGCGCTCTTCTGGGATAGTACGCAGCGTGAACTGGTAGTTTGTTGCCGACGTTTCGGGACATCTTCAAAGATAAAGTATTCTGAACTGTCTGACCTTGAAGATGGAACCAATAGGTTGTCCCAAAACTTCGGTAACACACTACCAATCTACGCTACGTAAAATCCCAGAAGAGCGCAGACGTGAAATTTTATGGAAATTTATGTTGGTACAGGTACACTGCACGCTACGTGTCTCAGTACCATTGCCGTGTATTACAACACACTTATATGTCACACACAGCTACCTCCACCCACCACACACACACTTATATGTGTGATTGTGTGAGTGTGTGTGTGTACGTGTATGTGTCCTTAAATTAAATTGCTGCTTGGGGTGGTATGGGCCAGGTAGCTCAGTCGGTATAGCGATTGACTACGGGCTGGACAGTCCGGGATCGAATCCCGGCGGGGAAGAGATTTTCCGCCCGTCCAGACCGGTCCTGGGGCACACCCAGCCTCCTGTAAAATGGGTACCGGGTCTTTCCCGGGGGTAAAGTGCGGCCGGGGCGTACTGCTGACCACTCACCCTCTTCTAGTGCCGCGGTCATGGAAGAGTAGAGCTATACCTCTACCCACCCTCTAGGCCACACCGGGCCTGTAACGGGAAAACTTTACCTTTACCTTTAATTGGGGAGTACAGCGTACTTGGTTTTTTCCCCTCTCAACTTCAATCCACCATTACTCTACTGTCATATTTATTCCAACCACCATCGATGTTACCTAAGCTTGGTGACCGTCAGCGTCTTGGAAATAAAAAACTTCAGACCCCTGTGACTTCAGCTACAGTTTTTCCATTCACAGTACCTCAAACACAGTTTAACTTCATCAAGGACGGTAGCCTTGTATTTCACGCACAATTCTGTACTGTAGGTGGTCGGGGGCATTTTGCCTGCCCCCTAAAATCTGAGTTCCTCACAGCAGCGATTATTAGCGAAGTTTCGCGGAGAAGGTACTGCTTCCGCCCTGAAGATGCAGCCAGCAAATCCCTCCGCGTAATATATGTATATTTCTATCAGACTGCAAAGGTTTACTGCTCAGAACATAGTAATGTTCTATCAGAAGTTTTCGAACAAGAATATAAAGAAAGATGAAGAATTTTGATGCATTTTACTTAATTTTAAGTCTGCCTACATCAATGCAATTCTTCGGACCCGTGTGAGACCAGATTTTGTAGTGAACAGAGAAACAATAAAATTAGGGAAATATATTTCTATTTGAAAAGACTGCGTATGTAACACAAAGAATTGTTTATTTATGGATGAAAATGGGTCCAGAATGTTTGTTGAAGACGACAGTAAAGCACATACCAAAAAGAAAGAGAAATATCGGAAGTCCCTTACAAGATGGGCTGAAACTGAAGCGGGAGTAATTTTATAATATTTGGTTACATTTGGATGACAAATAAATAATTTACATGGAATTTACCATGACAAAGTAGAAGCTGGTGAACCTCGTCTGTAGAAATGAAAGGACTGCAGCCTGAAGTATGATTTCCGTGTAGCGATGGTTATGCTGACTGCCTGCTCGCAAGCACCCGGCATAAATTGTATGACATATACCTATTGCTGTGTGTACAGTGTAGAACTCCTGATGAAGGACAGAGGAACTGTCCGAAACGTGTAGGGTTTTTTTATTGTTACAGCGTGCATGTTGTCGAGTTACTCAATTATTATACCAACCACTGCACATATATAACATTTATAAATTTTATATATGTGCAGTGGTTGGTCTAATAATTGAGTAATGTAGAGTTTTATTCGAAAAACGAATTTGAGAAATTAGTGCATCTCATTGATTTTGTTATAAGAATATATCACGATGCCCGGTCACCTGAATGTCAAATTCCCTACCATGTTTATAGTCCATCTACATACAAAATGTCTTATGCTAATTTACAGTGGTTTATTATCTCTTTATAACAGGTTTGTATGTCTGTGATGCCAGACAACATAAGGTTTAGCATTTTATAGAAGTAATTGTCTTAATTTTTTATACTTAAGGATCTAAGTCCGTAAATTGATTCAGTTTGTGATACAGTGCCGTACGTAAAAGAATCCGTATTGTGTAAAACTCCACGTTTTTCATGCGATTGTTGTTAGATCAGTTTGTAGGACGCGTAGATGAGTGATTAGCTAGTTGCAGCTGAGAAAAAACTATGCGAAAATTTGGGACATTAAAAAAAAGAAATAAAGAAGAAATGACGAGAAAGGCATAGAGAAATTTTTCGTTAAAGGATTGATCAGTGTTGAGAGACTGGAGATGAAAAAGGAAGCAGCTTGTAGAGTTCAGATACTGTGCCTGAGATATAGCATTTCGATAGTCTGATTGTCGTGCTGAAAGCAGAAATTTTTTGGGTTTTTGCATTTAACTTTTGATATTTCAGCAAAAACAATTTTCTTCATGCAATTCCATATTAGTGTACAAGTTAGAGTGTTGGAAGTCCATAATTTGGATCAACTAATAGTAAGTCCATAATTTGGATCAACTAATAGTAAAGACAAAACATTTCTTTCACTAATGCTTTCAAACGCCATGTAAATTGATAAAGTGCAGGGGCCACAGCTTCTAGAGGATATAATAATAATAATAATAATAATATATTTATTTACTACAATTGGGTTGTCACCCGGTGGCAGTGGGTATTTTACATGTACACAAAATATGAAATTTGTTACTGCTAAATTTAAGTCGGGAGGGCTACATGAGAAGCATGTAGTGGCAACTTGGAATCTTGGGAACCACCTCAGCATTTGCTTTTAGGCACAGGGAAACCAAGAAAAACCTGTGTCGAGATGGCCGGTCGCAGGACCTTCCGAGTACTGACTTCTAGCCAGCAGTCCGGCATCTAAAATAAAAAAACAGCAATGCGCACACAGTACAACAATACACATAAGATAACTACAACAATACAATATATCTCACACATAAAATCAGAGAGTTAGAAATCTGTCTAGGAGTTTTTGTTCTTATAATGTGGGACGAGAATTAAGTTGTAAGTAAATGTGTGGTGTGTTTTCAATAGTTATGGACACCCCTTCTTGAGAGTTGGTGAAAACCGTGGGTACATAAGGCATCAAGTTTATGTTGGGCAGTGTCCCCTGCACAAGGACTACTACGCGATGTTAGTGGTGGTCGTATTTTAGAGAGGCTGGAAGGGCTTGTGGAGCAGTTGGCTTCGTTAATGGCTTAATAGAGCCGAGTTGGACATTTGAGGGTTTTAGATTCTGTTGTCGGAAAATTAATCCTATCGTAGCCAAGCGCAAAAGGAAAAACGAACGGGATTTTATAGCATTTCTTTCCGTAAATTTTAAGTCGTACATACCCTACAGTTTCTGACATTCCCTATTTTAAAGAACAAGAAAATCCGCTAATTAGAATAAAGTAAAATAGATCACAAAACACACGTGCTATCAGACGCCAACTCCCACATATTTCAGCAACCAAGGCGCTATTATCAAGGAGTTCTACTTCAAAAAAAGATTCGTAGGCGCAACAAATATTTCAGGCACTACTCACTCACATTTCCTTCATAAAAGTTAAACGTCTTGAAATATTAGAACTCCACATTACACCCCCACATTCGTGCAAAACAATTCCGTACAGACAAAAGCCTCCGCATGTATTCATAACTGTAATTCTGCCCTCGCTGTATCCACAAACATCCATAACAATATTTGAAGCAAAAGGATCTCATCCAGTCAAAACCTGCGATGTACCCCGTGTCAAAGTGTAGAGTACACCGCACGCTTTAGCTGAGCGTGATCATTTTGGATCGTACAGGATGGGGCAAAATATCCTCCGTACTTTCAGTAGGACATTGTGAAGGAAGGGGAGGCAGTAGAAGTGTGGGATTCGGCTCGACAGGTGCAGGTAGTTGGGAAGTTCCCGTTACAACACTCCGCAGTTGTAAAGATGGTGTGGTCCAACGAGCAGCGCGCATTTGCCGTCGAAACCTACTTTTCGCAAAGTCACTCTATCGTAGTGATGCAGCGTGCGTTCCGTACTCGCTACCAAATCCCCCCTCGGGACCGAGTACCGGACCGAAAATCCATTCTGTTGTGGGTTGAGAACTTCAGGGAAACGGGAAATGTGTCTGAAAAAAGATGGGGATGACCACGGACCTCTCGAACACCAGAGAACATCGAGGCTGTCAGACGGTCCGTTTTGCAGTCTCCCAGGCGTTCTGCACGCAAACACCACGCAAACAAGGGCCACCACTTGCAAGATATTCTTTTTAAGACTATATCATTTAAAACGTCCCATGTTGTAGTTACAGAATCCAAAAATAAAATTTTTGTATCTCAAATATTTTTTTGTTATTCACCTTAAAATTTAGGGAGGTTATTTTGCCCCACCCTGTATATTGCTACGGATGTCTGTTCACACAGCCCAGGGATATTACGTCTATGATAATGTAAGAAATGAAGCCAATCCCTGTGTGATATTGTTGATGCAGCAATGTGGATGTGTAATGTGGTGTTTTAACATTTAACTTTTACGTTGGAAGTGTGAGTGTGTAGTGCCTGAAATATTTGTTGGACCCACGAAAATTTGTTGCAGAAAAACTCCCTGATGATGGCACGTTGGTGCCGAAACATGTAGGAGTTGGCGTCAGATAAGAAGTGTGTTTTGTGATCTATTGTAATGCATTCTGATTAATGCATTTTGTTAGTCTTTTTGTATATGGAATTTCTTTCACTTTTCAAGCTCGTGTCACAAAAACGAACTGAATTTGCTGGGATCGCCATCTGTGTCCTCCTCGCTTGTAACGGCTGTGTTCATAGTGGAAATACCCTTATACATTTTCGTACCTCAGGATTAACCCTGTAACTATGCCAGTTCAAAATAAGACCTAAATATTATCATCATTGTCGTCATCATCATTACCATCATCATCATGCGTCACTAGTTAGGCCTTGATAGAACTATTCCGGCCTCGTGTAATAGTCTCTTCAAAGGTCTTCGAAGCAGTCTTCGTCCATTTGGACCATAATTCAGCTTTCTATCTGGCACCCTGTTGCTGTTCATTCCTGTTACATGCCTTAACCAATTTGAATTGCATCTTCTTAGTTTCTGGTAAACTGGTTCTATTTTCAACTCTTCAAAATTGCTTCATTCCTTTTGTCATCCAAAAGGGTGTACCCAGTTGTTATTCTAAAAAAAAAAAATTGTTTTTATTGATGTCAGTCCTTTTTTAAACTTTTTCCGAAGGGTCCAAATGTCCCTTCAATATAGCGGAATGGGGAGAGCCAGGGCATTGCATTTTTGTATTTAATTCTTTTTGTGACTCATTGGGTAGACCAAAAACAGCTCGATACGAAATGTAACTGCTGATATTCTTAAAACCCTACGATATGAATACTTTATTATTTAACAACGCACTAGTTAAGAACCCGTAACAACCTTAGTCACGTGTTATGCAGAAAAACAAAAAAGACGCTCCTTTGAACTATGTATATCATAACCTCGAAGTTTATAAGTTGTATTTCTATAGCTACCGTAAGAATGTGCCGCCGACAGTGGCGCTTCCTGCGCCATTGTGAGTCAGTCTTCGTGCGCGGCAGAACATCTTGTATTTGTACGGCAAACATTTTATTATACTCGCAAGGCAGTTCGATTCTTTGAATTATTTTCCTATGAATGCCGATGGCTTACATTTTGGAAATGTTTTCTGCCGGCAGATTATTTTTCAAGCTGATCCCAGTGGCCGCGCGGTCTAAGGCGTGGGTCCAAGGCCGCTTGCTTACTGGGATTATGGGTTTGAAACCCGCCGGCGGCATGGGTGTCTGTCTCTTCTAAGTGTTGTTTGTTGTTAGGTAGAGGTCTCTGCGACGGGTTGATCCCTCATCCAGGGGAGTTCTAACGAGTGTGGTGTGCCTGAGTGTGATCGTGGACAACAATAATCTCTAAACTAAATGAGTATGTACAAAGAAGTGAAGCTCAGACCAAGAAAGGAAGAAAAAAATATTAGTTTCCAAAACGTACTGTGTTAATTAACATTAAGATAATCCGCGTACATTCAGTGTCTAAAAAAATTATGTGCAGTAAAATGATGTTTATGATGCAGTCGCTGCTGTCCTTAAATGGCACGTGGAAACGCTTGACAAGCAATAAAACTGCATGTGGTAGCTAAACAAACAAATACAGATAAGCTTATGACATTACACTATAAACACATTACATCTCCTACAGGCTTCTTATAATAAAACCAACCAGATGCACTAATTTCTCGAATTCATTTTTGGAATAAAACTCGACATGTTTCGGACAGTTCCTCTGTCCATCATCAGGATTTTTACACTGTAAACACAGCAATGGTATGTGTTATACAGGTTTGCTGACAGCTTGACGGAACGTCCTGATCCTGCTCGCAAGCTGTCAGCAAACCTGTTTGACATATACCATTGTTGTGTGTACAGTGTAAAACTCATGATGATGGACAGAGGAACTGTCCGAAACATGTCGAGTTTTATTCCAAAAATGAATTCGAGAAATTAGTGCATCTGGTTGGTTTTATTATAAGAATTTATCACGATGCACGATCACCTGAACGTCAAATCTCCTACAGGTTTCGATTACTAATGTGGCCATCCTCAGGAAGGCATACTAATTTCATAACATATTTTCATGCATTGATGTGCATTTGTTGGTTTTAGCTGCCATATATAGTTGCATAATGCACGGTCATGGATCATTTACAATTCAGTAAAACTTGGTTTGATTGCATTGCCAACTTCTCTGAGCTTCCTCGCCGTTCCCCGCATCCCCACCTTTCCTGTATCACTCCATATTTGTTTTGAATATTACCACGTAGTGACTACATAACTGCTCAAATTGTAGTTCCCTTGGTTGTCATCCTTGGCGTCTAGTTCTCGCTTATCTCCGTTCCTTCATTAAACTAGACCGTTAGTTTCTCTGTAGTTCGTCAGTATGGCAGACACGTTTATTTCAACGTTTGTTTTATGTGTTATGTGTGTGTGTGGCACATCCAGAATTTCTTACCTGTTCGCTATACTGGATGTACAGGGTCTTAAGGACAGTAGTGCACAATCAAAAATATTTCAGCCTAGAACAAGCCATGAAGGCCCAGAAAGGGAGAAGAGGTATAGCTCTACTCTTTCTTTACCCTCGCAGCTAGATAGGGGTGGGTGTTTAAGGCCACGTCCCTGCTGTTTTATCCACGGGAAAGAAACCCGGTACCCATCATACGGGAGGCTGAGTGGATACCACAGCCGGTCTGGACGAGTGCGTAAAATATCTCCTTCACCGGTATTAGATCCCCAGACCGCCTAGCTCTCAGCAAATGTTTATATCGACTGTGCTGTCCCGCCCCATGTACGATCTAATTCCAGAGGTAATATAACGTCTGCGCCCTCTTCGCAACTGTGACAGCGACAGGAGCATTTGAAGTTCAGGCGACGCGCGAAGGCGTGCATATCTTCATGCAACCACAATAAGGCTGTCAGTAGGTGAGACAGCATGCAGTGCAGCCAGATCGTCCAGTGACACGTTTGCATTGAGAAGCAGCAGTGAGTGTGCTGCTTTCGCATGAAGATATCGCCGATGTGCGTTTTGTGCAAGTGTTTTGCCACCGTAATTCAACTGCTGCAGTTGAAGAATACTAGCAACGATATCCTCGATGACAAAGCCCTGACCGACGTGCACTTGCGGCAAAAGCGCTCTTTCCGATTGTGAACAGCCACACTGAACGTCAAGCGGAACTAAAACTCCAGGGAGAGGAAATATTATTGGTACTTTATAGTAAAAACTATACAGCGGGCATAGGAAGAATTTCGGCCAATCCAAAACTCCCAGTCATGAGAGTACGAAACACTTTACAAACAAGTTGCATCCCTACTACAATACCCAGCATATTCAGCATTTTGAAATTATGGACATGGTTAGCAGGCTACAAATCTGTTATTGGATTACTTCTGCGCTCTATATAATTAGCACCATATAGTTTACCGATGAGGCACCTTCTGCTCACGAAGGAGACAACAATATCAAAAACTGCCATTTGTAGTATCATGAAAATCCACTTGGAACTGTTCAAAATAACCACCAACATCATGTTCCCTTACATTGTCATGTGGCTTTATTGGTGACTAGCTAATTCGACTCTACACTTTCCTACAACATCTGCCAGGTAGCATTTATGCTAAATTCTTGCAAAATGAACGGCTGGCTCTCTTGGAGAAGGTTTCTCTACGAAAACGACCTTAAATGCAGTTGAACTACCAACATTACGAAGCAACCCATCATTTCAGATGGATCGTCACAGAGTATCCGAATCAGAAATCCCCTAACCCATGAATCGGCTGTGGCGGTGAGCACAATTGGATACCACGATCACCGGATACGAGGCCCTTAGATTACCGTATGTCGTGTTAACGTGTACACAAGATGGACGTTGTATTCTCGGTATTGCAAGACACACAAGTAGCGAAGCGATGCTTCGTAAGTTTGCATTTCCGAGATCGAGCTGGTCAGAAAACTTCTTCAAGCAGATGACCAGTTTGAAGAACCGACAGCAGTAACAAACTACGTAATTGTAAATGTAAAGTTAACAAATATTCCAACAAATAGACAAAGTACTTCTTTCTTTTCTATTTACGGCAAAGGGCCACACCGGGTACTGAGGGCTGTTTCGAGGGCTGTTTCGCGGGCCACATGTGGGCGAGTAGAAATAATTGGTATACCCAAAGGCCTGAATTATTATGTAATATTTATAGTGCATACACATTTTTTAAATGTGGCCACGGGCCGCGTAATATAAGTTGGGAGGTTGCATGTGTCCAGCGGCCAGCAGTTTGCAGACCCGTGATGTACAGTAAATAAGAATAGTCTATTAACCACTGCAGATCTGGTCCATATGCACTGTACACGATACTTCTGTCGCAGAATTACCCGGTGAAACGATCGTGAAAGGCAATCATTTAATGTCCCCTTTAGTAACTTCTTGTTTAATTCCGTATACTCTCCCACCTTTGGTGCGACAACAGCATGTTTATCGAAAGCTATCCATGAAATAATGCTGTATTGGAGACGTGTTAGAAGTTCACATTTGTGTGAGTGCAGCACTAGTACAATGATATCCGTAACCAAGAAGACGCAGCAAAATTACGTTTCTTATTGATTCTTTTAAGTTCTAATCTACATGTTTCGGGCGACATTTTCACCCATCTTCAGGAGCACTTTGACTGTATATA
>Ga0136643_10010237_pt1 | contig 13834 bp, 5 predicted proteins | sample TergutLab28metaG_FD_96883 | JGI IMG/M metagenome (GOLD analysis project Ga0136643, IMG submission 96883) | Labiotermes labralis P1 segment gut microbial communities from Petit-Saut dam, French Guiana - Lab288 P1 (version 3) (version 3) | ecosystem: Host-associated > Arthropoda: Insects >...
ATGAGGCCGTGGAGGGGGGGGTTGGGGGGGGGACAAAAAAAATTTTTTCCCCCCCCCCCCCCCATCACTCCCTAGTTAGGACGCACAGGCTACAAGTCTTCGCATTACATCGAAATCACCGACCTTCAGTTGCGGAGTGACTTTGGCTTCGACTGAAAGGGTTACTTGTAATATGGACAAATACTGATACTACCTACAAAAACAAAAACACGTGCAGCATAGTCGGACCCGGGGCCCCCTTCCAGACCGCCGGGCCCCCGTAATTTGTACCAGTATCCTCTCCTTCTCGTCGTTATTGCTGAAACGGATTCTTCTTCCAGTACGTCGGTTGGTTTTCCACTGTGAGTAGCATTCCACCAATTCTCGATATTTGTCTGCCACTTATGTTATATAATATTCGCTATTAACAGTGTCGTTAAATAACACGCCTAATAATGCTAATTGTTCTGTATGTCACTCCCTTTTCAACCACGCTGTTGGTGTCTGAGGTCTTTCGTCGCTGTTAACTGCTCTAATGCAGTGCAGATTCAGATAAAGCCATTTGTAGAGAAATTCGTACGTGGATTGATTTGTTAAAATCGTTCCGAATCTGATCAAACCATGGCACGCGCTTGCCGCATCTGGGTTAGGATGAAGCCATCGTTTACTAGTTGGAATTTAGAATCTAGCGCGGTTCCAAGATTCTGATCTGGTGGACTTTTGTTGTTGCATGTTGGCAGTACTGCCCGCATTCCTCAACTGGAGGCAACACGCAGTGTAGTCGACGTTAAACCTGTAATGAGCTGTTGGACGACTTGGGAATGTTATGCAAGTGAACAGTGCGCGAAAATTTACGACAATTAAACAGGAGTTTGGCTGTGTTTTAGTGAAGAAATAAGTCTTTATATTAATCTTCCGTATTTGAGTGTGACAACAATGCGCATGCTAGGTGTCTAGCAACAGTACATTTGGTGATAAGGTAATATGGCGTGGAATAAACTTGGAACTGTGATCAAGTGTGTGGAGTGGTGAGTCATGTAGATCAGGAATGTGATGTGATTGGTGATGTTCGGGGATGTCATAAGGGCGTGTGAGTCATTCCTGTAACGGCAGTCCTGTGACTGTATATCCACGGTAAGAACATTGTTAATTATGATTAAATTTGTTTGTAACTATCCAACTAACTTCCGAGTAGACTCTATCTTCGGAAGCCAGTAGTTCCTCCGCCAGTCAAGTTACACATTCAGTTTCATTACCATGTTGACAACAGCGCGCCACTTGTCCATATTCTAAGGCCGATCACGTCTTCCCAACCCAGTTCTTTCAGATTCATTTTAATATTATTCTTTCATCAAGGACTGCGTCTTCCAAGTGGCCTCGTTCCTTTTCGTTCCCATGTCAACACTCGGTATGTGCCACTTGTCCCGCCCTTCTTATTCCATCCTCCTCCATTTTACTGCCACACCATATTCGGTGAACAGTACAAATCACGAAGCTCCTCTTTATGCAGTTTCTCCCCCCAGTCTCCTGTCACTTCCCCTCACGTAGGTCCGCATATCATCCTCAGCACCCCATTCTCGAACACCCAATGTCTGTGTTGTTCTTTTAATGTGAGAGACCAAGTTTCAGGTGCACATAAAGTAACAGGCAAGAGGTATAGTTGTAAGTATTGTAGAGTTAGTTTTGTGGAAGTAAGATGCACGTTTATATTTTGTTTGGAATTCCAGTTGCTGTTTTATTCCTTTGCATGTTTATCATAAAGATAACTTGTGGAAGAACAGAGACTTATTACAAAATGTTGCATTTCATTTTGTTTCGTCAGACAAGGCTACATGTTGTGTGCACATTATGTGCACGATTCCACATGTGTACATTATATGCATAATTATACACGTTGCGTGCACATTATGTGCCTAATTATACACGTTTTGTGCACATTATGTGCATAATTCTATATGTGTGTACATTATGTGCATAATTCTACATGTGTGCACATTATGTGCACAGTTTTACAGCATTCAACATGCGATAAAATGTTCACCCCAATTCTAGAACCGTAAACAGTAAAAACTCGGTCTACAAGAACGAACAGGTTTTGTCATAATACAGTGCATAACCTCGTCTCGTGTGGACTGGAAAACAGCTACCGGCGGTTTAGTCCGAAGGACCAAGCAGTCGAGCAAGACGACTTGGACTGTTTGACTATGAATATGCAACGTCGGTAAGTTCACCTGCCACCGTAAGATCGCATTCCAAACGAGTTTAAACTTCATAAATATTTTAATGTATTTTAGTATTATACTGCTGCTGGTCTCTTTACTTGCTCACTTCACCGCGGGTAAATCGGCCGGGGCGTGACGTTGACCACCCGCCCCACCTAGTGCCGAGGTTAAAGGAAGAGTAGAGCTATACCTCTAACTCTTTCTTCGGGTCTTCATATCCTGTTCTAGGGTGACCTTTTCCTGGTCTCATTACGTAACATGCCGTTGGATGACTTACAAGAGAATGAGGAGTTGTTAAATTTGATATTTGGAGCTAGGATAGCTCAGTTGGTATAGTGATTAGGCTGCATACTGGCTGGTCCGAATTATGGTAACTGGATTGTAGACATTGTTAATCGCTTGATATTCAGAAAGTTTCGGAAACTGGACCCTCTTCCTTCCTCGGATGGCACCTGCTGAGTTCTGAAGGTATGTCCTGTCTCTGACCCTGCACAACAAGCCTGCTGAACCCATGCATGCTGCCCGCGCCGCGACATGGATTTGTGTTGCCTGTGGAAACATTGCAAATGAGAACACTTGGAGCACTTTACCTGGCAAAGCCAAGATAAAACGCTGAAGCACTTTTGGAAACTCATGAGCTGCTTGCTTGTGGATACATTGCATTGCATTGCATTACTAAATGTCTGTTGCTACACCTTCCCAGTTATTGTCGGTTACAGTTACGGCACCTCTGTTCAGCACAACACACACACACACACACATCATTCTGTGTGCTGAACTTCCTGTTGGCCGCAGACAGACCAAACCTTGCCAAATGAAAGGTTGAGCGGGCGTGCTGTAGAGCAAGTCTTAGCTGTCTACAGTGTGTTTCTTTTGTTGCTGTCCCGATTACCGCAGATTCAGCTGCCGCGGTCGGTGCGGTGATAAGCAGCAATCCTGTGTGTGTCGTGTAATAAGCAGTTCTTTATTTTCAAGAAATTGTGTGACCAACCGGAGCCATATTGTTCGTTGTACTCCCTATCTCTGTGGATGGCCAATATCAGTTTAAGGTTTGTACAGTAGGACGTGACGCCGTGTAGTTCGGTAAATGGTTAAACTTCTCGCAGGAACCATGGCCCTGGTCTTTGCTACAGGTTGTCTCCTTTATCTTGTCCTTGAGCAGCGCCAGCTGTGTGAGGATGTGCCGGCGGGTGAAGCCTTCTGTGAGACCAAGGTGCAGTACGCGGGGAAACAGTGACAGGAACGCGCTGTACACTGTGTTTGGTAGAAGTATTGTCTGATCCAAATAACCACAGCCCTAACAGATAAGCGTGTCCATGGCTAATGTCAGCTCTGTAATTCTTAATTACACACAGACCGCTGATTGTGTTCTGATGGCACAAACGTGCGGAACAAAGATCCTTAACACTTTAACACTGTAATTGCTGGTTCACAGTGACTGCAGTCGCCAATGTGTTTACGTGTGAAAGTGGATCATTTGGAGGAAACTTCAAAACATTTCATCACATCGACGGAAGGTTCTCACTTGCCATTATGTGTTCAGTGACGTTGACCCTTCAAGGACTGGGAAATATGAAGTCATCCATTGAGGGCATATAGAGGGATTAGACGTACAGGTGCACTCGTTGCTAGATGGAGGTGAGGGGTCAGCTTCACGTCTCAGCCTCTTTGCCTCCGGTCAAGAAACGTGGCACCCGCTGAATTGGAGTTTGGGTGGGCCCCAGAGCCGGTCTGGACATTTCAGAGCAGAGAAAAGTCTCTTGCTCCTTCTGGAATTCCAACCCCGACCCGTCCAGTGGTAGCCTAGTCCAACTACGCTAAAAAGTGACAGTAATTTTCTATCGAATGTTTTCCGTGTTTGGGAAGGTTCCCAGGCTTCTCCCGTTTGCCCTTGTAGTAAGAACTACATGTAGATGAAGATGAGCGTAGAGCATTGGTGGAATGATAGTGACAGGGAAACAAGAAGTACAGGGACAAACACTTGTCCCAGTGCCGCTATATCACACGGACCGATCTGGGATCGAACCCGATCCTCCGCGGTGAGAGGCCGACGACTGTCTGGTTCATTGATTGCGCTGTGCCGGCAGTTGACACCTTACGAGGAACACTGTGCTTCCTTACAAACACTGTAGCAAGCTGCTAATGCTGTTGGAAGACGCTTAGCACACTGCACTGCGAATGCAGAAATTCCTGATGTTGCAGCTGGTGATGCACATGTCTGCCACTGGACTGCCGGAGGATAATGTATCAGGTGTACGTAGCTAGTTCAGATTGACTGTCAGGTGTACCAACCTGCTGAGACCCACCGGTCCTTTAGCAGGTTGTTCGTGTTCTTAACCCTAGGTTTTTGATCGGTGTGAGACATTTCAAACGTCGCTCCTCTGGGGTGCACACAGCGTGCGTTTGTAACTGGTGACAGACGTTGCGGGAGAACCTGTCGGCCCCATCTCATGTTCGGCCAGACACTACATATGACCGCGGTAAGATATCGAAATATTCTGAACAATCCGGTACGGTGCAGTCAGTCCCACCGGTGTTGGTGGTTAGGAGGCACCGATAGAACCGTCTGGACAGCGGAAACCGTTGTTGTCGCTGTGACACGCATATTTCATATTCAGAACTTTTGAACGACCAGTAAAAAAATACGAGATAATCTCAAAGAGCATAAAAGGGATGCACTTTTATTTTTAATAAGGTGCAACACCCTTTGGAAGTATAAAATACATTAAGTTATTGAAGGAGGGTGTCAGTCCCTTAGTGTCAGTCCACAAGGCAATAAATCAGACAGCGTGATTCACCAGCAGCGGTAGGGTGGAGGGAAGCAAACTCACCCAGCAAGGTGTTCTCATCCCGATTCATCGGAATCATTTACTAAAGGTCGAAATAATATCAGTCTGACGTTCATATCGGTGTTTAAAACTTGGTGTTGTAAAGTCCATTCAGTCTGTAACCACTAACACAGGAACACTCTTCCTGTTAGGCTGTTAACGGCTCTTGCATGGGCAGATGCTGTCCGGTGATCGGTGTAGAGAAACAGCTTGTGTTCACAGGCTGTGTGAAGAGATTAGTAGTGCACTTGTTACAGTTGACGTCTGCAGTCTGACAGGCAACAGACGCACTTGTTCGCACTTACAGTTGGACGTTGGTTCGTATTGGACACGTCTCTTCAGGCACTCTCACCACATGTAACTGGTTTTGTGTACAGCAATGTATCTCGTCCACAGCCAACTGCTGTGCACCGTTTGTCAGCCTGTCACAGCAGTGAAGTGAACTTTCGAAAGAAGGCACGTAGTCAATAAATATTGCTGAAACAGCCTGCGTTTACGACAGATCGGGGATAGCTGAGGCAGTGTAGTGACTAGGCTAGGAACTGGACGACCGAGGAATCGTATTTTGATTCCCGGCAAAGTAAAGGGGTTGAATGTTATGTATAAAGCAACCGGACCGGCTGTGTGGCCTAGCCAGCCTCTGCTTTAGAGCAAGTTGATATGAAATATTGAGTACAGAAACTAAAGAAAATGATGAATTAAATCTAATCTAATTAATTAATAGAATAAATTAATTGATAAAATACAGAAATATAACAAATTAAGCCAGTAAATTACTAGCATAGCCTAAGCTAACTAATTCTAACCTTACCTTAGGTAAGGTAATGGATTTGTATAGACCAGGAAAGTTCTGGGATTTGTGGAGTTTTTATGCAGGTTGTGGCTTTGTGCTTGTCTTGTGAAATTGGTAAATAGAGAAATTAAATAATGTGAAAATTAAATTAACTAAATGTGTTAAGTAAACTAAATGTATACATTTTGGAAATTAATGTGTAATGAAAGACAGAATATAAATTAAATAAGTCGAATGAATTAAGTAACTAAATTAAATCATATTAAGTCACTAAATTAAATAAATAAAATTAAGTAAGTAAATAAATTAAATAAATCAACGAGGTAATTAAATTTAATACTGGATAAAATAATTTACAAATATAAATATTTTATTTCATTAAGTAAATTTATTATTTCATTAAACAAATTAAGTACGTGAATTGAATAAACGAAATAAATAAATAGATGAACCAGTTAAAGAAGAAGATAAGACAATTAAGTAACAAGAAAAATAATTAAAATAAAAGCGATCAGTGAATTAATTAATTTAATGGATTGTTAAAATGAAATTCAATGAAGAGTGTCTAACCGAATTTACACTTTAAGACTAAGATGAACTGGAAATTTGCTGCAGGCCAGTCCGTACCGCACAGTAAACACTCTCCCTCTCGGTTACACAAACCAGTCAGTTAATGTTGTGTAGGGAAATAATCGCTGTTTGTTCTCAGATCCACACAAAACACATAAATACAGTGAGTGGGCAGAACGTAGGATTTGTGAGTGTTAAATTGGCGGTACGTATAGTGACCGCTGGGCTTTATAGGGTTAATCAATTATTAAAATTAAGGACTTGAATTAAACAACTAAATCAATTAAATTTAGAAAGTAAAGACAATTAAGTACATAAATTAGTTAAATTAATTAACTAATATAAGAAATGCAATAAACGAATGAAAGTGCGTGATACCATATTTATTAAGAAAATTAAGTAAAATGTAATAAGTAATTTGGAGTACATTAATAAGGTGATAAATTGTATTAATAGCAGTCTCTCTCTCTGTCTCCTCCCTCGGTTTTTTCTGCCTTTTGGTCTGTAGTTTTTTAAATCATCATCGGCAATGTATCGAGGCATTCTGTTTACATGTTGAAACCAGTTTCTTCTGTATCCTATATTTTGCCTAAATTCGGGTTATTTTTAGTTCTTTTGCCATCTCTGCGTTTGTTTTATAACCTTTCCAAGCATATCCTGCAGTTATTCTCATATGTTTAATCTCTGCTGCTGTTATTCTTCTTGCGTCGAAGGCTGTGTGGCCCATGCAGTGGTTGTTTGCTGGTGTTTCTAATCGTAATGTCAGTCATCCCGCTTTTGTGGACAACGAATTAAAATGCAGGGTTTTCAATCAACACACGTCTTCACTATTCACAAAGCAGGTACATGTTTCGGCTGCTGTTTTGCATCCATCATCAGACCGTTCCTAAGAATATAAAAACCCCACTATCCTTCCTCGTAACTTATATATTGTGTACCGCCTGTACTTTATGTACCGTTTGTACGTTGTGTATGTACCACATTGTGCGGTACTAGATCTCCGACCAATATTGCAACTGTATTACTTCCGTTTTACATTCTTGCCATCGGCCTGATGTCTGCCGCTGACCGTATCCGCAACATGTTAAATAATGAATTTGTTTTTTGACTGAAAATCCTCCGTTTTGAATTTGGTGTTGCGTCAAGAATGGCACATTGCTTGTGAATCAGGAGATGAGTGCGTTAAATAAACAAGGATAAATGAAAGAATATGTATTTGTATGAATTAACACATTAAATAGATAACTGAATTATTTGAATACACACATATAAGTATAAATAAATGGTATAAGGAACTAATAAATGAAATAAGTAGAACTCCGCTTATCCGGATTAACTGGGACGGCGAGCCATCCGGTTAAGAAGACTTCGGATAATTGGATTTTTCTTTGAAAATAGGCTACATAGGCCGTTTGAATTTCGGCTACTACTATTTATGGTGTGTACTGTACCTTCGTCTAAACCTGGGACCACGCCTGGTTTGCAGTTCCATAACACTGTGCTGTACCCGACCGATAACCGGCAGTTTCAAGGCAAGTTAGTCTTGTTGAATTCTCGATAAATTTAGCCGAAGGACCAAGCCGATCCGGATAAGTGAAGTTCTGCTGTACAGAAATGAACTGGGTGTATAAAGTACGTTAGCTAAGAATTTGATAATAAAAATAAAGTAGAAGAAATGAATAAGTGAAGTAAATTAAGCGTATATAATAATTAGGAAGCGAAGTAAATATTGACCAAATCAGTTGAATAAATCAGGTGACTGAAATAAACGAATTAAGTAAATACGTGTATGCTAAGTAGATAAATTTGAAAAATGTATTCCGTAAAAATAAGGTACATGAATTAAATTAATTAAGTAAATGAAATAAGCATTGATTAAATCGGTGACATTAATAGAAAACAGATTAAAATTACTTATAAATCGGTTGAAGAAATAAGTAAATTAGGTAAATAGATAATTGGAATATGTACGTACTGAAGTAATTAATTAAGACAGTAAATCAAATCTCGTTAATAGTAATTACTGTAATTCCTCGTTATTTAAATTAAATACACGAATAATCAAATCAAATGATGTAAGACATTAAATTAAAAGAATAAATAAATTTATTAGTAACATACGTAACTAAATAATTTATTACTTAAATTGTTTTAATAAATTAATTGGATAAATAAATAACCGTCATTGAATGTTCCAGTGAAGTAAGTAAATTTGACTGCGCACAGAATAAATGAACTTATTAAATCATAGGAGTAAATATGTAGAATAAATTATTCTAATGAAATAAATTGGTGGACGAATTGATTAAAAACCTCAAATAAACAATATATTTTTATGAATATAATTACATGAATTATTTGGGTAAAGTAATAAATATATGTATCGAACATATTAAGCAAATAAATCATGTAATTTTAATGAATGGACTAAAAATAGACAGTTTAATGGAATAAATAATTAATTAGACAACTTTAGAAAATCGGGTACCTTAAATAAGAGGATTAGATAAGGAATGAATATATTTAAAACAAGTTAAATTATTAATTGACATACGGTAATTACATACCGTGTTTATGAGTTGTTTAAATGTAATGAGTAAATGAATTAGTTAAATAAGTGTTGAAACAAATTTAAAAATTACAGAGTGAAAATTATGAAGAGCAGAAGTAATTAATTAAAATGTATAAATAAAATTAATAGACTAGAAAGTAATTAAATGTAATAAACAAGTCAGTTTAATGAATGAAGAAATCCAAGGTGGTAAATTTTCTGCCTGTTAACATAAGCATTTGTCGTGACTCTCATATCAGTAAGGCTGAAGTTTTTGCACGGTTTCTTTTCATCCGGCGTGTCAGCGGATCTGCAGTTGTAGTCAGTAGCACTGTGCCTGCCTGGTGAGTGCAATAAACCCTGGGTTACCTGCGAGCAACGTAACGGGCCGCAACAAGCTGAACAAATACTGCATCTAGTGCCTGCGGCAGAACCAACAGCTGCTCTAATGTTGCGTATGTGACGTTGTGTCTGTCACTGGGTCAGTGGCTGCCGACGTTTCGAAGGACCACGTGCATTCATCGTTCGAAACGTCAGGCAGTGCTTAGCAACGTCAGTTCTGGTGACCACATTTGTATCGTGCCATATGTGGGCACTCTGTGACTTTCACTTGGGCCTCAGTTGAGTTACCGACGGTCAGTGGCAGGGAAATGGACAGTGGCCGGTCGGCCGGCCAGTCTGTACAAGTGAGCCGTTTCTACCACGTGACAAGTAATCACAAGTAACAAATGTTTGTCGAGTATACAAGCCGTGGGAACGCGGGTGAACAGTTGGTTTGGCATCGGTAGCCAGCTGATCCGCGCCTGTCGTAAATGCTACTGACTTGCAGTGCGTGTCCAGACGTTGATGCAGGTAGCCTAACTTGGTACAGTACGATAGATCACAGTGATGTCGTTCTTCCTGAATATGACGCCGCCTCGCTGGGTAGTCACTTCCCGACGTTTCGAATGGACTTAGTGCTTTAATCGTCAGGGGTCTGGAGTACCGCGAGGCATGCGTTCGGAACTCTAGGCCGTTGAAGATGAAAGCGCCGGTTTCTTCGAAACGTCGGGAAGCGATTAAATAGCGAGACGGCGTCGTATTGCAGACATCCAACTGCTTGCTGTTGGCTGCACGAAAGACCTGGCGTACTGTGTGCTGTACTTGTGTTAGGCGTTCTTTGCAGATGAATAAAGTACGCCTTGTGTGCAGCCGACGTTATTATGTCCGTCTGTGCCTCTGAATCAGCGGCCAAACCGTTTTTCACATTTATGATACAGTTCTTGGTATATTGTGGGCATAATTTGTAGCAGTTGTGTGTCACAGTGCGCGGAGTGAACAGGGACAAAATGTAACATTGTCGAGTTGTATCAAGTGTCCAGACGGTCGGATCAGTGACACACCTACTTTATTCTTATTATTACTACTTACTTACTTATATACTTCCATACTTACTTACTGCAATTAGTTTTCACCTGGTGACAGAAGTCCTTACACTAGTACAGACAAAACAAATAAGAATAAAATGTACGTAAACTAAACAATACAAAACACAGTACAAATGGTACAAAACACAATAAATACAAGCACACATATTACCAAAACACCCCACGCTTTACATTAGGCGTCAATGAGTTTGCTGGTCTTTTCTACCGATTTGGATAAAATTCAGCAGCAGCAGCAGCAATGTATACAAATTGCTGCAGTAAATGTGAGCTTCATGAAAATCGGTAAAGTGAAAGTGGCGGCGCGGCGTGCTGTACGCGAGTGTACACGGTGCGGCGACACTCGCACGGTGTCAGTGCGAGTGTCGTGAAAATGGGCGCGCGGAAGGCCGGCCGCGATGTTTTTACCGACGTAACGGAAATTAGGTTTAGGCGCATACCGTAGAGCGGCAGTAAAGAACGCCTAGGTAAAGTCTCGGAGCGCACTTGCGGTCTCGTTTGACAGAAGTCGGATGTTGACATGTCAGCAGTGGAATCACGGTTAAGTAACTGTGTCAGTCAAGTGGTTGCCATAGGACCGGTCTGTGCCTGTCGTGTCCTTACGTAATGAGTTTTGTGTGGCTTTCAGCACGAACAGGCGACTGGAATGCTGGATGGAGGTGCAGACGTCTGCTTACATTAGAATTCTCTTCTGAGAAAGTCGATGAATTGCAAACAGTCTGTGTCCGTTACCAGCGGACTACAGTACATAGACACACACGTAGCGCAGAACCAACACACTTTAAAGCCACTCCTGCTTCACGTACGTACAATGTGCAAGCCGTCGTGGCTAGAGGGTTTCTGATAATACCACTCACACAGGAATGCCCCCATTATGGGTAAATACCTGGGTCCAAAAATGTTTCCAGAACCGGGCGTAACAGCTCAGAGATATAATTGCTTTGTAACTGAAGTAATTTCCAATAATATTATCTGTTCTCCCTGAATATTGCTCTGCAGGGGCGTGCAATAAATTGCTGTATTCCAAATATACATTATTGTGTGTACTGTGGCGATTGTTCTTTGACTGCTTGACCTTTGAAGGTGGTGTTCCCGAAATGCCGGTAACCACCGACCAGCCTAATCCGCCTAACATCCCACAGGAGCGAAGATCTCGACGGCACGGCATCTGGTCGAAGCCCGAAATACACGGCTGTCAGTTGTGACACGCTGCAGTTGTGCACGAAATGTGATTCGGTATTCACCAGATAATATGCAACAAAGTTGACGCGAAATTTGCGGAAATAGAAATTGACGATTGTCGTAAGTCGGCGAAAAGTCGTGCAACGCTGAACGTGATGTCGCAAGTGCCACTGTACGCCTGCTGAGACTACAGTCGTTACCACCGTCTTTCCACTCTTATCAGGGGTGTCGGTGATATCAGTGGTACTGCGACCGGGGCACTCCTTTGAATTCGTAGCGGAAGCACTTTTCTGTCGAGTGCTCTCCGATTTCCGAAGGAGCGTTGCTTTTTTTAGGTTCCCAGGCTTCGCCCGTTTGTCCTTCTGTTACGAGCAACATGTAGACGAAGGTGCGTATCCAACATTGGTGGCTGCTCATCATTCCACCAGTGCTTCACACTAATCTGAAACCTAAGATTAACCTGAGTTTTATTTAAACACCCAGTCCGTACCGCGCAGTAAACACACTTAGTCTCCGTTATACAAACCAGTCAGTTAATGTTGTGTAGGGAAATAATCGCTGTTTGTTCTGAGACCCACACAAAACACAAATACAGTCTATGTGGGCAGAACGTAGAGTTGCTGAGTGTTAAGCCTGGCGGTACGTATAGTGACCACTGGGCTTTAACGGGTTAATGTCAAACGTGTTTGTCTGTCCGCTAACATCAGGGATGCCGGTGGTCATGCGACTGGAACAGTTCGTTACTCCGTGTCTGTGAACTTGGTGGTTGTAGAATACTAAGCACAGTGGCGGGCAAAACCAGTCTCTTTTGCGAGATTTGAAGCTCTCATATCGATGCTGCTGAAGTTTGGAGTCATACGGGTTGTCACGTCGGGTCGTGGCACGGACAGGTTTCTGTCCGAGTGCTGCTGTGCTTCATACTCATCTTCGTTGACACGATGCTCTTGGCAGTGTATTCGTACTTTCACTTAGTCCGCGGTCCTGACGGCTTGATACGGCCAGTAGGTGTCGCTTGAAACGGTGGGAGAATGCGATAGGGTAGTCAGGCGGTTATCACCGGCCTTGTTGCAAAGTTCCGGAGGAATATGCTGCCTCCATCCTAATGGTAGACCTGTTTTGCCCTGAAGCCGGAAGCAGCAGATCCATCTGAACGTTGGTGCCCGTCGGTGAACCCGCATGTCGTCAGATGTCAGCAGACAGCAGTCTTGATATTCCTGTCCAACCTTAAAAGTTGCGTGTAGGTGCTGACGTGATTTGTCACTGTGCTGTACCCACCAGTGACCACCGGTGACTGCTGTCACGGTGACGCTCTGTCGTTATCGCAGTCTGACGCACGTATGAGAAGTACAGCAAACCAAAGACTTAGGACGATTCGACTTGCGACGTTTAGAATGGTAACAAGCCTGAATCCATATTTGCAACCAGCACACCCAGAGAAGCTGCCAGATAGCAGCAGTGTCAGCGATCCCGTCCAGTCTGAAACCGAGCACGCCTGTAATACCAATGCGTGTTCTTGGTGCCGCAGACAGCGCCCTTCCCATCGGAACTTCTTTTAGTGCACATTTCGGACCTTAAATTTTTCCTCTGTGTCGAAGCACGCGTAAAATGAATTGCAATGCTTGAGAAATTGTGAAAGAAATGACTTGCTGGGAAGGGAAAATTGCTGCTGCAACGGGTACCCTGTGGCACATTTGGACAGCCCTGAAGATGAGAGCGACTTGGGAACGACCGAAGTTGATTGACCCTTTGCAGTCAAGGCCAGAGCAGCTCCATTGCTTCCTTCAGCGACCTGGCACTTCTGTTGTGCCACGTTGCCGCTGTCCTGTGAGTTCTCTCTGCAGTCACTGTTATGTGATCGGAGAAGGGGTGTTGTGTTCTGAAAATGAATCGGCACAATAGAGCCTCTGAATTTGTGGACATCGATATTAGAGACTTTGACATTTCGGGACCGCCTGTTGTAACACCATGTTTTGACATTTGAACCAGGAGGCGTTGAATAGTGAAGTTACTTATTGGGCGAGAACGTACATACTAAGAATAAAAACTAAGGAAGTTTATTAGTCTCTAGTAAGGAGATTGGTCTAGCAGCAACTGCAGGGAGAGTTCAGTGTGTTTTAATGTCTGGTGAACAGAATGCAGGAGAAAATTGTAACACAAAGACAGGTAATAGATCCTGTGTCAGTGTGGCAACGTTCAGTTATGTGGGATCAGCCCTAACACATCAAAATTCCATTCATGAACAAATTGACAGCAGACGGAACTGGTGGAATGCTTGCTACCTTTCG
>Ga0136643_10010238_pt1 | contig 13834 bp, 5 predicted proteins | sample TergutLab28metaG_FD_96883 | JGI IMG/M metagenome (GOLD analysis project Ga0136643, IMG submission 96883) | Labiotermes labralis P1 segment gut microbial communities from Petit-Saut dam, French Guiana - Lab288 P1 (version 3) (version 3) | ecosystem: Host-associated > Arthropoda: Insects >...
CCCCCCCAATCTTTTTTTTTTTTTTTCCAAAATAACCCCTTCCTTTCCCCAACCCTTATTTTTCTTCCAAAAGGTCGGGTTCTTTTTTTTTTTTTTTTTTCCAATTTTACTAAAAAGCACAACAATTCTGTAATAAATTAATATTGTGTACGCCACTATAATGAAATCATATACAACCAAATACGTACAATTTATACATACACATAATTTATTTATTTACGACTAATTATTCATTGTCAGAAATAAGGTTAATACATATGTATTGGTCTTACAAATCTTAGCATGATATGTTATCTTTCATTATGGCTAATGAGCTGAAACATGTTAGATTGTAAATAAATAGCATACGTACGTATAACGTGTGTCTGGCTGGTTATATAGTATTTCATTCCGAACAGTACTTTAGTGCTAGGTCAGACAAGTAGACAAATCATTGCAGCAATAAATCACATAAAACAAGCTAAATCCCAGCAACTGTTTTGACAACTGCTGAATCATCTAACCACACAATCCTACCAGCAGCAGTTGTTACCAGTTGCTGCACAAAAACCTAAGTGCGATTATTTCACTGTTATACATAAATACCGCAAATAACGGTGTAAGAGACCATAACTCCTGAGTTATATTTTGGAAATTCAGAGTCAGAACCTAGGCCCATAGACCTGAGATTGCATTACGAAGTTTCACCAACAGAATGCTGTGACAGCGCTTCAAAACAGGTAGTTACTGTTTCATTCCACATAACCATATACATTAATTATTTATAATCGTTCTGCGAACTCCGGCTATGTAACTCATGGCAAGTATCAACATTAGATAACACAACATAATGTGTTCGCTACGAATTCTGAAACAAGAATGGAGTATATTCTCCTATCGACATGCCGAAATCTGTTAAACAAATTTTCTGTAGACATGTGTACCATGCATATTACAAAAAAGTGTAAACACATCATTGTTCCAAAGGCCTATTACATGCTTCAAGGAAAAATGATCGAAGATAGGCGAGACACGAACCCACATTGCCAGCCAGACAAGAGAATAAAAGGACACGTAAAATTTTGCGCTATAAAGATAAACTTACTAAGGTGGTGTATAATTACAAAGGTTGGTCCAAGAAGATACTGACTGAACCACAAAAATATCTTAATTGTCCATCAGCAAGAGGTACAATTCCATTTTAGTTCCCATTCTTCGTAACATCCTTATCTCCTACATTATCCCCCCTCTCTCCCTTTCTTTCTCTCCCCCCCCCCAATATGCATTAACATAAAAAACTATCGTTACAGCCCTTAGTGACTTCTCTCAACTAAGGAGATTTTACACTAGTTCGGCCAGGCCAGAGCAATGTACCTGGAGTCAGAATTTCGATGTTCAAATATTTATCTTCAGTGCTCAACAGTGCTCACATTCTAGCATTCCGAATAAAAAGGATGTTCTCCTTAAGACGTGTAGAACTTTACGGTGTTATTTTATGTGTAATTTTGAGTAAAACGTTCAACATCAAAGTATACCGGATTATGAACCGACTACAAGCATTTTAATGTATGTACATGGTTGTAGCCGAAAAGTTTCAAATACACGTGTTTTAACATACTGTACATATAAAATACATGTCTAATAACAACGCAGAAGAACGCTACACATACATACATACACATACATAGATACACAATACATACACACATACACATTACATACCTAGAAACACACGTACGTACATACATATATACATACGTACGCACGTACATACATACATACTACGTATGTGCATGCATACTTACGTACGTACCTGCATACATAAATAAATAAATAAATACATATATACATACATACACCCACAAACACATCTCATGAACTACCACCATTCCACATTTCAAGTAAGTTACTTACTTCTTAAAATTCGTCACTACAGAGACTAAACTTAAAATGTTATTTCGCAAGTTGGAAACATTGTTTTCGTTTTCATATGGTATCAAGCACCCCACAGACAAGTTCATTTTAAAAAAAGCTTTGTTGTCAATTCCAATGTACTACACCAAGTATGCTAGCTTCCCAATTATGAGCCTTCGCTCGGTAACCATTTTGTTATCGATAAAGGTACAAATATGGCTCAGGCGTGACCTCCGGCTTCCAACAGTGTGACGGATATCGGCAAATTTGTTCGGGAATTACTGGTAGGGAGGAGAGGCTGGCGGCAGACCGTGTCTATCAATCTGTAAGACACACTTTTCAGTACAAAACAATTCTTAATTCAGAGTGGCAAATGACTCATAAAGTAAACATATTACACATTAAAACACCTTCAGTGGTTTGGTCACTATAGTTATTATATTCTGCAGAGACGGGTTAAGCTTCTCGATTAAATTGCAAGAAAATAAGATATTATTTATAGCAACACGTATTTCTTATAGAAAATATTCACTTTAAAACAAAACAGAGCATCAAAGAGTTGATGATGCTTTTAAAATTCTAATGAGCTCAGTATTACTTATAAACTATCCAGGAAAACTCTAGCCCAACTACACTGCAGAAAATCAGTTTTACACATTTCTGAAGTAGGAAATGTCTGGACTCCTATACAACAGGTAACGGGTTTCTTTGCCGAGGGTAAAGCGGACGGAGTGTGGTGCTGGCCACCTCGCTTCCCATCTAGCGCCGAGATTAAATAAAAGGTAGAGCTGTACCTCTCCTCCCCCTCTGTGACCGCATGGCAGGTTATAGCGTAAACTTTACTTCGCTACTTGTCTTTGTAATCTCTAGTTTCGAACCCCAAAGCATTTACGAGGACGGCATTGCGACAAAAATTAACTATTCTAAACCAGTTACATAATACATAACATCTTATGCAAAATACGGTCGTAAAACGGGTTGCCAGTCACTGTAAACTACTAAATGAAGTCTCCCGGATCTATAAAATTTAAAATTACACAAAACATGTAAGTGTATTATACTTGATGTACCCATAATACAGCCCTTGAAAGGTAAGTCTCAACAACCCAAAACACAAACAGATTCTAAAAAAGTCACACCCCATAACAACGCCACTGTGAGTTCACCGCAAACTTTGGCGCTATGTGGAGACATCGAGTGTGGCGGTAAATCGAAATGCTGTATAACAGGGAATTTCTGTTCAGAGTCTTTCATAGACACCAAATGAGGGTGGCGCTGTATCGGGGTTAAACTATACTTTGAAATAGAAGTCATTATCGAAATCTTTGTCCCATCCTAGATATATTTAATCTTTACACGACGTACACACCCCCCGATGCAGAAACACATCGTGGCAAGAACTATTCATTTGGGCAGTAACATTTAGGGTCACCACGATCTGAACTCGTTCATCACGAACTCGTGACAAACAGACGTCTGCAGTGTCACGGACACTAAGCTATAGCCACGTGATAGACACACTTTGACACTGCTTTTGTTGTGCTGTAAACTATGAAAATCTGAATGGGTGAATCGCTGAACACCCAAATAATCCACGCGACGACGTCGATAAGTTTAGCTGCAGTTCTAATCCCGAACTTAAAAAGAAATCCATCAACTTCGATATGTAAAAACACCTGAAACAACGGTAGTATATATCCGTATGTCCACCACGTTATTGTGGCCTACTCATTGTAGGAAAATAAAAAATGCAAATTTTCAGATGTGCATCAAATTTTGTGAAAATCGGTCAACAGGGTAAAAAAGTTGGCATGGACACACACACACTACAAAGAGCATGGTGATATCGGGTTTCGTCACTAAACACACAACGCTAAAAATGATGTTATACAAATGTGTCAGGATGTGTACTGGATTTATCGTTGTCAGGGCCACTTACGGAACAGACATAACACAATAATAAATCTTCAGATTCCATAAAAAGCAGGGGCTTCTTTGACCGGTAGCTTCAAAAGGATTCCATCAACGGAGTTACAAATCCACATTTCTTCGTACACCATGCTCCGGCAGTCTGCAAATCACGATAGATTTTCATGCTTATGGTTCGTGATATATGTAAACATGTGCACATATGTAACGACAAAATGTGGCGTTCTTTGAGCGTGGCATGGTAAGTAGAACGACACGTGCGGAGGAAAGCAAGACAAAGCCGTGCTACAGTTGTGCAGGCCTACTTTCCGCTTCAGGGCTCTTGGAACTGACTGGACACCCACACTACGTAACTTCCCGTTCAATTGGTCAATGTGTGTGGATTAAAACATCCTGCATATACTAAGCTGCAAATCGATACCTCCTTCAAGACTGGTGGTACTAAGCCTACTTCCTTAACCCCCGGAGTGACAACTTTGATTTAGAACAACCATATCTACTGCATTCTGTTCACGTCAAAAAAAACACTAACTTCAGCTGTTAAGTGAGCAGTTTACTTTGCCTTACATCGTTAAATACGGAAGATATCCAAAGGTAAGTGCCGAATGCCTTGTATTCGGGAGATACTTGGTTCGAATCGCGACCGACCCTTAGGTCTTCCTCGTCTTCCTCAGTTCCTCCATGTAAATGCCGGGACAGTACCTCGTTTAAGTCAAGAACGCTTCCTTCCAAATCACTTCAAATTCAACAGCAATCTGTCACCTGGCAAATGGACACTTTATAATCGGAGTACCTGACAGCTTTCTAAAATAAACCGAAAAGAAAAGTGAAAGCGATCTTTTAGCGAAATACCAAGTTTGTAGCGTGGAAAGGTTTAACCAATAGAATCACCAGTCTTTAACACCGTACTCAGCAATAATTGCACACATGTGTACCCACTTGTTCAACACAAATGCTACTGTGCCATCTACTGGAAACTCCGCATCATCAAGTCATTCATATGTAGCGGCTATGTCATCTATCATTAAATCTTTACATTAAAGCCTGCTGGTGGCTGCTAAAGCACCCAACAACTGAATACGCACGAAGGGACATTAGAATAACAAATTCTTAACATCAGAAAGATGATCGTGACAGAAGCTCCCTGTTTGTTGCCAATATTTAACAAACGTGATGTGTTCATTCTCCCCAAGACAGTTAAACAATTCGGCAACACTCCGAAAATTTCCCTTCGATGGACAGGTTACTAAAAACCAAAACAACAAATAAATTACAAACGTCAGGAATCTGATTTGGACAACGAACCTTCACAAATACCAGCAGTTTGTTATACTGTCTTGTGTTAAACTGCTATGCTGTTTTACTTTTACATATCGTAAAACTTACAAAACAAATTGTCACTGAACCCACTTACTTCATACACTAAACCTGTAAACAAACAACCTGTTTTCCATACACACGACAATCGGCTTTTTAAAGCGCAAAACTGAGAACAGCCTGGCGCGCGAAGCCATTTGTCGCTATGTAATAACGTAGGTGTGAGCTGCAGATTCCATAAGAGGGTTCCGCGTTGAGCGGAACACACTATACATTACTATCGTATGTACGTGTATTATGCATGCCTACTAGTATGGGACACATCACAACTCGGTGACTTAGGACGTCATGTTAATCAGCTTGCAACATACGGTATATAGTACTACTCAACAATTCACAGCTCCCGACCCAACGACAAACAACAAATACGTAAGTTATTGGAAATTACGGGTGTGGGACACTGACCTTTCAAATACCTGCGTTGCCAAAGGTAAACGCAAGTAGGAAGACACCCCAGAAATTCATTTTAAATATTTAGTTAACAAGGATATTTACTGCAGTTTTAGGACATGATGCTGGTTCGATCCCAGCTGGTGTCATTTTTTATTGACATTAAATCCTTCCGATCGCAATGTGGCCCTGGGGTCGACTCAGTCTCTAACAGAAATGAGTACCAGGTGCATTTCCTGGGGGTAAAGGCGGCCGGTGCGTAAGGCTTACAAACTTACCACCATCCTGTGCCGTTGTCATGAAATCTGGGAACCTTAAATTCCTGGAACCCTCTAGGCCACCCCAGGCCTGTAGTGGGACTGCTTTACCTTTAAGACATGATGCACAATCTCTGTATTTTTTTAAAAAAAAGTCGCTTATTTCATAACTGTACCATTTTTTGTACAAATGACACGTCTCTCACAAATCACGTGGTAAAATTTCAATACACACCCTGGCCGGCTAAAGGTTAAAATATTCCATAAGGACAAATGAGACTTACTAAAGAACACTGCGCGAATATCTGACACCACTATAGAGCTTAGTATGTATTAACATGGAAGGAGACGGCATTATTCCAATGTTTGTGCATGGGGCCCACAAATTTTCAAAAAATCTCGAAGCCACCCCCAAAATTCGATATGCCAGAAGGATGAAATGAAGTAAGTTCCATATTGAGGGGTAACAATTCTGTAGTGGCCTGTGAGCCCCACCGTTATCTGCCCGGCGCATGTCATGTGATACGCACTATCGTATGAACGGAAAGAACTGCATCAATTCTGTTAAAATTTTTGACGCCACTGTTAAAATTTAGTAGCCCGGGATTCCTGAACTCCTGATTCTAGGCATTTTCCTGGAGGGAAATGATAAAACCCAACATAATTTTGAAACCAAACCGAGACTAAAGTCAGGTAGCACTCAAATAAAAGTCTAGAGTGTCACTAATACAACCACCTCGGCGACTACTTTCGGTTAGAATTTCGAGCACTTTCCTAAAACATAAATTAAAAAGGACACGGTGCATATTCCCACTTATATAAGTACTAACACAACAACTTTCATTTTAGTTGCGTGTTTGATGTACTGCCTTCAAATTCAGCTTTAACGATGCTGTAGTGTGTTCAGAACAAAGTGGACGGGTCCATTTATGGTATTAAAATAAATACAAAAAAAAGAAACATGAAAGTGTCATCGACACCGCAACCACGTCACAGTAATGTGAACTTGGGATGTGTGTTCCTTGTGACAACTCAAACTCGACGCTTAAAAACATATTCAAGCATTTTTATAAAACACCGCAAGGAAACAGCATGTTAAGAAAGGACGCCAAAGAAACTTTTCATTAACGCATTTACATAGGGCTATTGAATGCATGAAGTTACAGACCGCAGGGCTGGCGAGTAAATCAAACGTGTCCTGCTTTCATTCGATTGGACTATCCTTCGGCAGCTTAACGTATATGAAGTGTTTTTTTTGTAACGTATAAAGATGTAAAAGATTTTTCATCCTTTTCCCTAACATAAACAACAACAAAAAAGCACACATTCTATCTTTATCTTGAGTTACAATCGCACTCACGTTTTCCGACATTCGCTCCGATTTTAAACCACGCTACAGAATGGCGTAACCTTGTTTTTTATTTATTTTTTTTTCCCCAAACTGAAACCCCTGCCAGATATTTGTAGTTTAACTTACAACTATTTACCGAACAGACCTTTGTGGTTTCGAAAGGACAGCCGTATATGTTGACCAATCATCTGCATGCCAGCAGTAGTACGTCACGTGCATGCTCCAGATATATCCAACTGGCAGCAACAATCAGATGATTCAACACGGCTAAGACCAAAGTCCGCGGTCCAACATGACCTTCAGTCAGTACCATAAACTCCGAATCCTCATCATCTACACTGTTCTCCTAAGACAAATGCTCTCCGATCTTCCAACTGTCCGTTTGCAAGAGATTTCCCACACAAAATTTCGCATTCATTATTTGTTTCAACAATACTATCCACATATCCTACCCGACCCACAGCACCTTCCTAGATTTCGCTATTAACAATTGCACGTAACACGAACGAATCTCGAAATTCCTCGTTATACAGGGTCTGAGGTCCTAAATCCGTCATTTCATTCGTCTTAAGTAAGACAAAACAATTTACTCAGCACTCCAAAATTTGTCCCCACACACACTCATATAAAACCGTGGCAAAATTAGGGTAATGTGTATCAGCATCGTCAGCGCTTTAGGAAGCAGAGGCGATTTTTAATAGAAGAGAAGAATCTGCAGACTTTAGTCTTGTCTTAACTGCATCACAAACCGCATTTCTATTCCCGAATGCCTGAATTCTGAAAACTGTTTAAATAACTTACATCACAATAAAAAATCGATTGATTCCGTGGTAGTTTCTAGACACAAGACAACCAATGGCGTACTTTCATACCTTCAAACACAAAACGGTAGCTTAAGACGTGTAATGCCTCCCGCCTCCTTACGGTGTGATGGTACTTTCGACTTCGGCTAGAGGCATCGAAATGTGTCAACGTTTCTTTCCTTGTTGTTCTGCGTAAACAGATAAGCGTCGCAACAGACTGACACCCCGTCAGAGTTATATAACTTCCCAAAACAGGATTCTGAAAACATGGATAATTACAGGAGATGAAAGTTTAATTGGGCGTTGCGCCCGTAATAAAGTGCAGATGTGACAAATATAGTTTACCGTTTCACAGCGTTACTGCGGCTAGCGTTTGTGCGGTCGGCTGAGTGGGTTACGTGTTAATGTGACAAACGAGCCGACAGGAAGTGGCAACCAATATATATCTGATAAAATAGAGGCCCTATATAATGCATACTGGCGGCCGGCATAGCGTCGACGATACAACGACTCACTACGGACTGGACGATCCAGAGATCGAATCGTGGTAAGGGCGAGATTTTCCATACCTGACCAAACCGGCCCCGAGGCCCATCCAGCTTACCGTACACTGGGAAGCGGGTCTTTCCTTGGGGCAAAGTGGCCGAGACGTGATGCTAAACAACAACTCCCTTCTACAGCCGAGGTTGAAAATGTGCTGGAGCTGTACCTCCGCCTCCCCTCTGTGCCCGCATAGGCATGCCACTGGGTGACCTTTACCTTTATACAATACATATTACAGCAAAACTATGACATTGGTTCGAAGCCTCGCCCACAAGGCTTAAATCGGCACGCACTTCACAAGACGAAGCAATGAGCTTGTGCCGTAAATACAGGACACTTGATGGTTAACGTCTTCTGGGATATGACACCGTGTAATCTGGCAGAAATTTCATAGTCGCCGCCATTAAAACCTCAAATCTGCCACAAGAAACAAGTTCACTTCATGCCGAACGCAGGAAGACTTTGAAAAAGCGAGTTTCTGTCAGCACAAAAATAGAGAAGTCGCTGAGCGTTAGCCCAGTGTACTTATTCGTGTTTTTTAACAAAAGGCAGGCATCGTATCATCATCACGCCCGTGCGTCCGTGTCTGTCCCGCATTGACGACTTTCAGGCCAAATGTCAGATTTTCATGAAACGTTATGGCGGTGTTACAGGCCACCTGAACTTTCGACTTTGTACTTTCCTCCTGTCAGTAAGGGTGGGTGTGAGAACTTCTGAGACTGATGTGATAAAAGTGCCACAGTATTGTGAAATAACATATCTCTGATAAAAATGTGTCAAGGATTCTTTTTCCAGTACATAATATAAGATGGCTGCGAGATATCCGCTGACCTTTCCGTTTGACACAATAATAATAATAATAATAATAATAATAATAATAATAATAACTTGTTTTTCAGTTCTTACAAACTTGAAACTTCATTCTGGTTAACACTGGGTTGTCACGGTGGTAGTCCATTGCCATTTGAAACATATGATACTTGAAAATCTTTTGCCTTAGTAAACTATTTATTCCTGACCCTGCGTAAATATCTTCCCAAATTTCGTACCTGAGCTTTGTTAGAACAACTTACTACTTTCCTGCGGACTATCTCGTTATTTATACTTAATATTCAATTAGCAATTCCGTTCTCCAATTTCTAGTTTTTTAACAGTTCAATATCGTTTGACATCTTTAACTAATGAACTACTGACGCTAGGAACTTTACATTTTGCACGCACGTATATTACAAAACCGCCCAATAATTCTGTATAAACAACTTTTATAGTCTTTGTATTCATAATTACACACACAGAGTCGGTTTACGACAACCCTGGGGCCAATGAATAACTACATTTGGGCCACCTACCTATGCGTTGTCCTAAACTGACAAAGTACATATCGGATATTTATTTTATATTTACAATGTGAGAGTTTACGTGCAAAATATTTTCCCACAAACTCTGAAATACAGCCTTTTTTTCAAGGCTCCCCAAACAGTGGTGCCCCACAAGGCCGCAAAATTGCATTAGCCTTAAACCGGCCATGATTACGAAACACGCTAACAGTAAAACTCTGAGATTATATCGGTTCAATTTAACGCAAACGTAAACCGTCAATCTAATGACTGATTGTAAAAAGAGAGACCTATCATTAAATGCTATTATTAGTTTACAGGTTCTGCTAAACTCGCCATACAGACTGACGCAGTTGAAGGAGAGAGAGAGTCGTTTAAAATCTTCTCAGAACTTATTACGTAACAAAACCGTTGCCTTTTGTGACAGCTGTGCCTGTAGCAGAGAAGGCGAATCACCGCAAGGACTACAAGCAAGGAGTTCCTCCTGCCCTCGGACCAATGGCGGAGACAACTCTGCGCAGCTGCATGCAGCCAATTTTAGTGACTTTTCTCCGTACGACCCCCTTTCATTCATTTACTGCCGGAACACAGTTTGTATTATCAGTGCTTCTTAACCGATACACAGCGACGCGAAGATGATAAGGCAAAATCTGTTTAAGTTTGCCATACCACTAAGATCTTGTTCAGCCCTGTTTTATCTAATCTGTTTCTAAAGATTGGTTCAGTTCAACATTTAAAGCGAACGATATCCCACCTGTTTTAAAAATTCAGAAAATCCATATGTTGCCTAAAACGTGTATTTATGAGTTTCGTAAGACACCCCGGGAATCGAACTCGAATCATCGGTCAATCAACCCGCAGCCTAGTCGTTATATCGACCGAGCTATCCCGTGAGGTAAAGGTAAAGTTCACCCTAGAGCAAGCCACGAAAACCCACAGGAGCAAAGGTATAGCTCTACTCTTTCTTGAACTTCGGCACTAGATTGCGGGGGAGGGGATGTTCAACGTCACTTCCCGGCCGCTTTACCCCCCCCCCCCGATAAAGAGACGGTACCCGATGAATAGGAGGACGGGTGGGCCCCAGGGCCGGTCTGGTCGGGCGCGCAAAAACTCGCCCCTAACCGGATTCGATCCGTGGACCGTACAGCCTGTATCCAGTCGCTACACCGATTACGCTATCCCGACCCACGAGCTATACCGGAACGCTCCTCAAATGGTTAATTAATTCCGTAGTCTGCCTTACAACAGGCCCATAGCCTCTTCCAAAGCGAGGCCCTATAGTGTGTGACTGAGAGCTTCCTTTCCAATTTCCAGTATCCTTTCCTCTCCTTGAGGTCAACCAGTGGCTGCTTTCGTCTTCCGGCGGTACACACGCCGGACGTAGTCTTTGAGGCAGGCAGCTGTTCTTAGATGCGCAGTATTGATTACTTGTTTAATTGACGAATATTAAAGGCTTCCAATACTGATGTATTCTGAGAGATTTCTAATAATAAATCTCCTTCGCATTGACGGTTTTGACAACAACGTTAATCTCATTATTAAAATTATTTTAAATGCATTTAAATTAAAATAAAAACATTTGTAAAGTATTCATGAAGTTAAACTAGACAAGTATACAAACTGCAACTTCTAATATTTGCAGCACCTGGTGGTACGTGTAAAACGCTTTGCTCGTTACAACAATACGTGAGTAAACGAAGGCTGAAAAGCACCGTGTTACAGGACAGCTGTCAACAAGCCGGTATGATGCTTCAGCATAGGACATACATTCTTTCCGTAACCCCGTCTTTTTTAATGAAGTTGTCCCATTGTTGAAGTACAATGGCCCTTAGGTATCAGGAGGTGGATATGTCTACGCATTCTTAGCCTTGACACTAGGTACAGGTGACAGGTCACCTTCACGCCTCGGCTGTTGGACTGCCGGAGCTGGCGGTACTCAGTGGTAGGAGAAAGGCTGACACACCCCAAAGCCCGTCATTTCATACAAGTAAAATCTCTGTCCCTGCAGGAAATCCAACCCCGTTTTGTACGCCATGCCTCTATAGTTTTAAACTAGGGCAACGATTCCATTGCGAATGAACGGCATAACATGCCGACTTCCGGAAAATCTTTATCTCGGGGGGTGCACAAATCCTGGGCGTCAGGTCGCTCGGGAGAATAAATTTCGTCCTGTGGCGCTACATATTTGTGACTCTGCAGTGTGTAACTCGCATAATGTCGCCTATTCGCCGCCTAGAATTTCAAGGTGGCTGCTAGATTGTTGGAAAAATTGTGCTTCCGCTTTATCTTCACATGACGAGACGGAGAACTAGATTTTTCGAATATCAAACAGATACAGTGGTTTAGAAGTGCAGTCAAACAATTTTTTTTTTCCAAGAAACACTGCATTTTCAACTAGTGACAAAGCCCAGTGGCAAAATTCGTAAAATAACATGTCAGATTTCCAAAAAAAACATGCTAGTGTTTTTTTTTTGTAAAAGATGAAGCTCCCCCCTCCCCAAAAATAATCAAGGATAGAAATTTAAGTCAGAAAAAGTAGGAAAGGTGGGGGAACATTGTTTCTGTTTTCATTGGGTTACGCACTGAAGCCCTCTTACGTACCTACATGCATGCAAACTAAATATTCCAATCGATCGGCCGAGTAATGTCTGCAATACTGGTACCCACATCAATATTTTGTCTCAGAACACGTGTACACGGATTAATCAATTTAAAAAGTCATGAATTCCCAAAAAATGGAATCTTCCCGAACGAAAAAAAAAAAGAGCCTTACACACAAATACACGCTGCATCACATAATAAATTTGGAAGTAACTGGACAAATTTCATGAACTGTCAGTACAAAAGTTTACTAAAATCCACCCATACCGTGACCTTTTAACTTATGAACCACGTCAGCACTGTAAGTGGGAGCAACAACAGCGCCATTAAATGCAGAATCCAAAAATTCTGTCTCATTAAAACCCACCGACACACGTGTAACTTCCGTCAGTACTCGTTGTAACAAATGGGAATGTGTGATACCGCGACCTCGTGTGCCTAAAAATAGCTGCCACTTGTTATATAAGGCTGTACTGCATTTTTTGTTATAAGCGTGACTTAAACAAAGCAGTCAATTCACTGCTACATTCTGCACAAGTAGAAAACTACGCTTGGTTTTACACTGATCTAACACATATTTACTGCTTGTCCAGGTTTCTGAAATCTCGGATACACACCACCGAACTCCGATTTATGTCCCACTACCCAACTGAGTATTTTACGGTACGGCAGGTATTGCTGCTAACATCTTGACATGACATCAGAGGAGGTGCGGCAACGTTACAAAATCGTTTGCCCCCGCCTCCCCGGGGAATGAAGCGTTGATCTGTACCAATTCAAGAGGAAAACGGTTGGGCACAAAATCTTCCGGACTGACAGGTGGAGAAAAGAATTCTCTGGCTGTAGTCATTTTCCACCAATTCGCCATGAAAGTGTCTTACCAATTTATAAATGTCGAAAAAATACTCGTATTCGTAAGCCTATGCCTGTGCGCCCAGCGTTTCTTTTAACAATACATTATTTACATTTCGTAAGACAAAGTTTATGCAATCTCACGAGTGAAGATAAAGTAACGAGCACGCTATATAATGAAATAAAATTTAAAAAAAACCGTGAAAGGAGATACGCTTGCATGGGAGAACAGGGGAAAAATAAAATTGCAGGATCGAAATCCATGTCAGTGAATTCTAGTACGAAAATACTTACACTCGATTTCCAAGAATCAGTCGTGTCTTGATTTCTGTTTCTTAGTCCCACGAAGGCACGTTTTCATGACTTGGCAAAACCACGCACTGAACGGCGAACCCCCCCCCCCCCCCCCCCCCCCCCCCCCCCCCCCTCCCCCCCTCCCCCCCTCCCTTTCTCCCCACTCTTTTTTTCTATTTAAAATTAAAGTAGAAATAAAAGACAGTA